>JAEEGK010030120.1_pt1 | contig 10778 bp, 12 predicted proteins | sample 8958771 | NCBI WGS metagenome assembly JAEEGK01 (sample SAMN16246547, study PRJNA631951) | gut metagenome | biome: gut microbiome; feature: rumen; material: SC-attached | host: Bos | place: Iran: Karaj | collected 2018-10 | reverse complement strand
GTTGGTAGAGAACAGTTCCGGAAAGCATAAAGGCGAGACAACAATAAGCAGACGTGGTCGTAAGAGACTCAGATATCTGTTATTCGAGGTTGCGATGTCTTTAGTGTCTAAGAACCGGGAGTTTGCAGAACTGCATAATTATTACACGACCAGAAAGCAGAACCCGCTCAAGAAGATGCAGTCACTGATGGTAGTAGCAGCTAAACTGATCAGGGTATTCTACGCGATGCTCACAAAGGGTGTGGACTATGATCCTAAGAAGATGTCAGAAGACATCCGACGCCCGTTGATAAGTTTGAAGGCTGCATAGAAGTAACCGAATACGGCTGTCAAAGTACAGCTACTGAACAAGACTGAATGTAACAGGCAACGTCCACTGGAAACAGTGCTGTAACAGGAAGCGAGTCAGTAATCAAAAACAAAGAATGAGCCAGTAGTCGGCAGGAATTGTCACCAAGGGGCACGACCCCGCAAAGGAGCATAGCTGACACCCTGGTTATGGATAGGCAGGACGAAGGAAGTTAGGACCCCAGAACGGGATGATCCTGGTGGATATAGGAGGTTCGCTGCCATAGAGGGAAGGGGCATACAACAAGGCCATGTAGAGCGAAAACAAAGACGTTCTATTTCGTATACCCAACAACTGCTATTTCGGTACCTGATACCAAGAAATATCCATGATCGTGACTCATTTGCTGAGATAGGCAGGGCTTAAAAGCCTTGATTTTTCAATAAAAAACACTTGATTATATGAGGAGGGTACATATCAGTTTTGCGCCGCCGATTTTCTTTTTGCAAAAGATTTGCACGACTCCTTTGAAAAGACTATAATAAACCATTATGAAGTCTCGAAAGGAGTGTAACCGTGGCATACAGCGAAGTGATCAAAAACTTTAACCGCATCAGGGATTATATGCGGGAGTTCTATGTTTACGGTTTCAAGAGCCGGGACGAGTATACAAAAAAGAGCGGGCGGTCATATGATGACGAGAGAAGACGGCTGGAAAGCTGGCTGGGTGATCATATGCGTTTCAGACAGACAGCTGAAGGGAAGAACGTCTTTATCTCTATAGACAGCCGAGTATTACATCACAATCCTTTGTACAAGGCGTGGAAAGCGAAAAGCTTTACTGACGGAGATATTACGTTGCACTTCATCCTGATGGATGTGCTGAACGGCAGTGAAGAGCCTCTTTCCATTGTTGAGATAGCGGAAAGAGCAGATGAGTATCTTTCGGAGTTTGATGAGCCAAAGACCTTTGATGAGTCCACTATAAGAAAGAAACTAAAGGAATATGAAGCGGAAGGGATCGTAAGATCCGAGAAGCAGGGAAAGACCGTATTATACAGCCGTGTTGAGAAAGAAGAACTGCCGGATCCCACGATCCTGGATTTCTTCTCTGAGGTTGCGCCCTGCGGCGTGATAGGCTCGTTTTTACTTGATAAAGCCGGCAGACACGATGAGTTGTTTGCCTTTAAGCATCATTATATTACAAGTGCCATGGACAGCGAGATCCTTTGTGACCTTTTTGAGGCTATGCATGAGAAGCGGAACATCACTCTTGAGGTGACTCACAGAAACAGGGAAAAGATAATCGAAAATCACGTGGTTCCGCTCAAAGTTATGGTCAGCGTTCAGAACGGAAGGCAGTATCTCATGGCCTATTCTCCGAGGTTTAAAAGGATCACGCCAATCAGGCTTGACAACATCCTTTCGGTGAAGCTTGGGGAAGAGAGCGAAATGTTCGATCCCATGAGACGTACACTGAAACGTATTCTTCCGCACATATGGGGTGTCAGCACTCAGGCACGCTCCGGGGAGCATATGGAACACGTGGAATTCACCATACGTTACGGTAAGAGTGAATGGCACATCCCCAAAAGACTGATGCGTGAAAAGCGGTGCGGAACGGTAACGAAGATAGATAGGAACACCTGCAAGTTCAGCGCGGATGTTTATGACGCCAGTGAACTGGTTCCTTGGATAAGGACGTTCATATGCAGGATCACCGAGATCAGTTTTTCGGATAAGGAACTGGAAAAGCAGTTTAAGGATGATCTTAAGGAAATGTACGATATGTATCTCACGGAAGGTGGTGAAACTCATGATCTTCAGTGAATTATACAGTGCATATTATAACGCGGTGGCTCACGTTATAGGCGAAGCCCTGGATCATCCTCTTTCAAAGGGTGAGATCAGAAAGATAGTTGAAGAGGATGCCTTCGGCGAAAGTGCCATGAACGTGGAAACAGCCATGGTAGAGGAAAGATGGCAGGTCATAAAAGACGACGGAACCACGGTTTTAAATCAAAAGCCTGAGATGCCACTCACACTGCTTCAAAAGAGATGGCTTAAGGCTGTTATGCAGGATCCCAGAGTAAGGCTGTTTACCGATGAGCTCCCTGATTGGCCGGATGTGGAACCGCTGTTTACGAGTGAAGATTATTTTGTCTTCGATAAATATGGCGACGGGGATGATTTTGAAAGCGAAGAATACAAAAAGATCTTCAGAAGTGTCCTGGATGCTGTGAGAAACAGTTATCCCATCAGGATAAGGGTTGATAACAGATGGGGACGGACAATGAAGAAGATCGTTTTGCCGCTTTACTTTGAGTATTCCGAGAAGGACGACAAGTTCAGAGTTATCGCTGCCGGAAAGAGATTTAATTCAGCCATAAATCTCGGTAGGATCAGAAGCTGCGTAAGAGCAACGGAAGAATATGAGAAGCCGGACACTCCGGGACCTGTCAAAAAGCAAGTGGTGCTGGAACTGTATGACCGAAGGAATGCATTGGAGAGAGTGCTCCTTCACTTTGCGCATTTTGAAAAGGAAGCGGAGAAGATCGGGGAGGACAGATATAAGGTCAGCATAATCTATGACGCGGATGACGAAGTGGAAATGGTCATAAGGATCCTGGGCTTCGGACCTATGGTGAAGGTGATAGAGCCAGAAAGCTTCGTGAATTTAATAAGAACCCGTTTGCGGGAACAAAAAAGTTGCGGATTTTAATGTTCGCAACTTTTTTTCCGTGATAAATCCTATAGGGGATTGTAGAATGAGCATGTAATCGAAAGACGCTTACAGCAGACAAACTTATCTCACATGAAAAAGAAGATTTCGGCAAAACGAATTTAGCGTCTTGTATCACGTTTTCACAACAGTTGCGGTAGGAAACGTGATGAAAAGCACTTGCAGCGATATTCTCCCAAACGTGGTCCGCGAACGCGTTAACGGTGCTTTGTCATTAAAGGCACTCACAGCTATTATTGTGATCATCTGGTAGACAAACAACGGAAACGTTGTTGAGCGGGTTCGAATCCCGTCACTTATAGTGCCTTGTTCTTGCCGAAGGGAGTTGCAGGGACTCTTGAGAGCCCCACCCACACAACTCCCTTGGCTATCTTTAGGAGGATAGAATTATGTTGAATTATATTGAAGCGGAAATGAACAAAACATTTACTGAGAATGGGGCAGTCACCAATGCATCCACCGGATCGGACTGCCTTGACCTTTTTGCAACCATCGGAGCACTTAGATCGGCAGCTGAAGAAGAGATCGTGACACGCTTTATGAGAGCGTATGCGGAAGATCCCAACGCGGCTATGAAACTTTTGTTTTATGCAAGAGATATAAGAGGTGGATTGGGAGAAAGACGTGTGTTCCGTACCGTTTTCGGATGGCTTGCAAAAGAACATCCCGAGTCGGTTAAGAAGAATATTGCCTATGTGGCGGAATTCGGCAGATATGATGACTTGCTGGCACTCATGGGGACTCCTTGCGAAAAGGATATGCTTGCATATTTAAAGAAACAGTTTGAAGCGGACGTGAAAGCCGGTGAGGGAGCGAACGTTTCCCTTTTGGGAAAGTGGCTTCCTTCGGTGAACGCTTCAAACGTTCAGACAGTGAAAAATGCAAAGAAGATCGCCAAGGCTTTTGGACTTACGGATGCAAAGTACAGAAAAGACTTGTCGGCTTTACGTGCAAAGATTCGTATCCTTGAGAACAACCTTCGTGAGAAGGATTATACATTTGATTATTCCAAGCAGCCTTCGAGGGCTATGTTTAAATACAAAGAGGCTTTTTTAAGAAACGACGGAGAAAGATACAAGGAATTTATATCCAAAGTTAATGAGGGAACAGCTGCCCTTCATGCGGCAAATGTATCGCCTTACGAGCTTGTACAGCCCTACCTTTCAAGAAACTGGGGCGCTCCTCAATTGACACCTGAAGAGAAGGATGTTTTGAATGCCACATGGGAATCGATACCTGATTATGGCGGTGAAGAGAATGCCATAGCAGTGATAGATACTTCGGGATCCATGTACGGTTACTCGGATCCAATGCCTGCAGCAGTGGCAATTTCGCTGGGTTTATACTTCGCAGAACGCAACAAAGGCATATATAAAGACTGCTTTATAGAGTTTTCGGAGCATCCTCACCTTATAAGGCTCAAGGGCAAGACTTTTGCCGACAAGTTGACCTATGCCGCAAGTTTCAACGAGGTGGCCAATACCAACCTGGAAGCTGTGTTTGATGTGATACTTAACGCTGCGGTCAAAAACCGGGTTTCGCAGGAGGAGCTTCCGGCTAAGCTCATCATCATTTCAGATATGGAGTTTGATGCATGCATGGAGAATGCGACAGAGACAAATTTCAGAAATGCAGAGAAGAAATATGCAAAGGCCGGATATAAGCTCCCTCAGATTGTATTTTGGAATGTGGCAAGCAGAAACAGACAGCAACCTGTGACAAAGAACCAGCAAGGCGTAGCTCTTGTATCGGGAGCAACACCGAGACTGTTCGAAATGGTTGCCGGCGGCAATTTGTCACCCTACAAGTTCATGATGGATGTTTTGGAAAAGGAACGTTATGCAAAGATAGTTGCCTGATCCGTTACTCAACCTTACAAAGAAAGACCACTGAAATGAATTGGTGGTCTTTCTTAAAATCTTTAATGAGGTTTACATCAACCTCTTGTAAATGTCCAGCATGCTTTCAATCTGGTACTGTAACAGCCATGCTGCGCTGTTGTATTCCGGCGTTGACTTGATGGCTTTGAGCAAGGAGGGGTAATAGGTCTCGGTTTCTGTGATCATTCGGTAAATCCTGTCACGGCTTAAGCCCCAGGACATGGTGGTTAAGTTGTTGCAACGATCCATGCACTTGATGAGGGCTGCTTTTGGATTTGCAACGATGGCATCGTAGTAGGCTTTCATCACAGCATCTCTGTCCTTGCCGTTCTCTTTTTCATGAGTCAACAGGCGGACAAGCTCCTTGGTTTCATCATTTACCGGAAGGTCAGCATAAGTCTTTTTACAGTCTTCAACAACATCGTGAAGGAGGCATGCTGCGATGATCTCATCATCGACGATCCCCATTGCCAGTGCGTGACAGGCAAGGTTAAGGGGATGATAAATGTAAGGCACATCCGACTTCTTTCTTTTTTGTCCTTTATGAGCTCCTACAGCAAAGTCAACAGCCTTAAAGGCGTTGTTCAACTTGAAGTTCTTTGCGGCAGTCTTTACATAAGTCTTCATGTGCTCCCAGTCGTAAATGGCTTCCTTGGTCTTGAAGGCTTTGTGACGCTCCTCAACAAGGGAGGAAATGGATACATCCAGGGCTTCCGCAAGGTTTATGAGGTTCTCTGTCTCGGGCTTGTATTCGTCTCTTTCCCAGGCGGATATGGTCTGGAAGCTTACGCCCAGCTTCTCGGCAAGCTTTTCCTGCGTCAGGTTTCTTTCCTTACGAAGTCTGTAAAGGTTGGTTCCGATGCTCATATGTGCCTCCTTATAATGATGTATAATGTTTGCTCTACTTAAGGAATTCTTTTGCTTTTTCTTCACTGATTTCTTCAATTTCATCCATGATTGAGGAATTCATCATGGCATAAGGCGATCCGGGAGGCTCCGTGGGATCGTAACCCATCAGGCGGTCCATGATCATTGAATCTTTATCGGGCTCCCACTTACCGTATTTGTAAATGAAATCGCCCTTATCCGTTCTCTTCCCAAGTACTCTTTTCCAAATGAGGTAATAAATTGTTTTCTTTGCCATAGGTCTTGCTCCTTTCATCTCTTGTCTCTGTCTTACGGGCATATATTATCATCCGTAAGAGAAATTCAACAGCAAGTCTATGATTATATTATAACAGATTTTTCAAGTTGTGCTTGAATTATTTTCTAAGGCTCAAGTACAGCCTGAATAAAGATGTATACTTTCAACTTGTGTTTTATGGCGGATAAAAGATCTGCGTTATAGAATGTCGGTGTAAGTAAGACAACGGACACACAAAAGGAAGGTAGAAAAATGTACGATCCCAAGATTGATATTCCGAGAGCAAAAGAGCAGATTGAGAAAAGAGAGAAACACCTTGAAGCAGTCCTGGGCTGCATCGTGGGAGGAGCCGTGGGTGATGCCCTGGGTTACCCTGTGGAGTTCATGAGCGAAAAGGCTATTAAAGAGAAGTACGGTCCGAAGGGCATTACAGAATACGAGCTTGACCGTAAAACAGGGAAGGCACTCATTTCCGACGATACCCAGATGTCCATGTTTACAGCTGTGGGAGTTATGGTAGGGGATACAAGATCAAGCATGAGAGGTGTCGGATCAAGTCCCTGCATCAACGCCGGACAGGCATATATGGACTGGCTGAAAACACAAAAAAGTACTTATGAGGAAATGAAAGATCATCCCAGAGGTTATGGAAACGGATGTATTTCCTGGCTTTGTGATGTGTCTGAACTGTATTCGAGCAGAGCACCGGGAAACACATGCCTGAGTCAGCTCAATGCATATGCCCACGGCGCGCATTACAGCTCAGATTTCATAGCGGAGCATGTGAACGACAGCAAGGGATGCGGCGGGATCATGAGAGTGGCACCGTTCGCAGTTTATTACGATTTGGACCGTGAAATAATAGCTAAGGAAGGAGCGCAGATTGCGGCGGTTACTCACGGACATCCCCTGGGATATATGCCGGCAACAGTACTCACGCATATCATAAATACCATTATTTATCATCGCGAGAACAAAAGCCTTAAAGATATCGTAACGGAAGCAATGGTGGTATGCAGCAAGCTGTTCAGAGGTACAAGACACCTGGATGAGTTGGTTGAACTCGTAAATGCAGCAGTGGTACTGGCTGAAAATGATAAGCCCGACAGCGCAAACATAAAACTGCTTGGAGAAGGCTGGGTAGCGGAAGAAACACTTGCCATCGCCATATACTGTGCACTCAGATATCAGGATGACTTTACGGCAGGCATCGTGGCAGCAGTGAACCATAACGGAGACAGCGATTCCACCGGAGCAGTAACGGGAAACATCCTGGGAGCATGGCTTGGAGAAAGCGGGATCGATGATCATTGGGTTGAAAACCTGGAACTTAAGGACGTGATTATCGAACTGGGCGTTGACCTGTGCCATGGTTGCATAATGGAAGAGGAAAGTTGCTACGAGGATCCCGACTGGATCAGAAAGTATATCCGCATGAGGTGGAAACCCGAAGATGACGTTGATACGAAGTTAAGCGGTTTCCCGGACCTTCACAGGATGAACAAAGCACTGCGCGAAGATAATACAGAGCGAAGAAGAAGTGGAAAAACTCGAAAGGAAACTTTCAAAGAAATATGAGGCACGTGGCATATACGTTTTGCCGCAGACATCTTGATAAAACACTTTCCCTTGCTTCAAGCCTTTAAGTCTTTTTTAAACTGAGAAGATGGCTTTAATTCGTAAATCACTTAAGAAGATCCTCCATCATTGAAGCAACATTGTTATAGGATTTGTATTTGGAAGGGTTTTTCTTCATATCCTCAACTTCTTTAATAGCTGCGAGGGTAGATGAGTTGGGAATATCACGCGTAAGCATAAAAGGAATCTGCTGCTCGCGAACAGATTGCTTGAGAAAGATTGTCATGGCTGAATTAAAGGTCAAACCAAGGTCGGAAAAAAGAGAATCTGCCTGTTGTTTTAAATTTTTATCGAGACGTAGAGTAACATTAACGGTTCCCATTTTGAACCTCCTTTTCTTTTTTATCAATCATATCACTGACTATAAAAATGTCAATAAAATATGTGCAAAATATGTGCAAATGTTTAGAGCCAATCGGCCCTACTAATAGGACAACAATAATGAAACGACCCTTTTGGCTGTTCGGAAAGGAGATCGCATATGGCAAAAAAGTACAAAGAAGCGGATAAACAAAGAGCGATGACATACTCGGAATTCAGAAGCCTGTTCGGGCATGAAGAGGTCGACGAGTTCAGGAAAGCATTAGCAGAACTAACGCCGGATGAAGCACATGCAATGATAGATGAAGATGTTCAGCCTGCACACGTCAAAGCTTGTATGTGGAGAACATATAGACTGGCGGTAAAAGAATTCAAGCTGGACTTGAAAATATCGGATTAAGTTTATGACGTGCTTTATGGTGAAATCAGGTATTGTAGCTTAAAATACAACCGTAAGGTAAAGTAAAGGAGGAATTCAAAATGTATGATGATGATAAATTGTATCCTAACAGTGATTTCCTTAAAAGCTTCGGAGTGAGCAAGAATGAGGCACGGGAAATTGTACGGAAGAGACTGGAGGCTGTACACTTTAACGAGAAGGAACTTAACGACTCACTGAAATGGGGCGGCTTCATATTTGACATGATGATCCGAAAAGGCGAAGAGGTTGAATGGGCTGAGAAATGTGACCTGTCAAGGGAGTCCATTGCAAGAGAGTTTGTGATGTACGTCACTACGGATTGAAGGACATAATACGGAGGTAAAAAGATGCGTGAAGAACTTATGGCAGGAGAACATGTAGTTTGCGTTTACGACGGAGAAGCTAAAGAAGAGGGAGAATCATCCGAATTTTTAACTCGCCTTCGAGCGCTTGGGTTTAAGCACCTTCAGGATCCAAAAGGGTCGGGTGTACCATATATTTTCATAAACCTTGATTCAAGAGTTTATGTTCATGGAGTATATGGCGTAAAGTATGCTCCGACCATAGCGGATTCAAAGCCCATTTCCGTTGAGGATTTCGATGAACTTGTCAGGATCTTGGACATAAAGAGCCCTGAAGAAATGCAGAAGGAGAAAGAGGAACGGGAAGAGGAAGAACGTAAAAGGCTGGAAAAGATCCGCAATACCACCTTGGAAGAATACAAGAAAATGGTTTGGGATGCATTGCTGGGAATATACAACGATGAGAATTGCTGTGAGTCCGTCGAAAAGTACCTGAAGGCAAACGAAGCTTACATCGAAAGCTACTATGAATGGTATTTGGAAGATGGCAGCGGAGCACGGCCCAATGCACTTGCATATTGCATGTTTTTGGAAGACAATCCGGGATATTGTGATGAATGGATGCGACAGGGAGAGTGAGCATATGCATACTTGTTGCGAAGGAGGATTTTTAAACATATTAAATTCTAAACGTGAGGCGATGGTAAGATGGTAAGAAAAACCTTTGATTAAGTTTCAAAATGAGGGTATAATATAGACTATAGAGTTTTATGCGATAGGTGTTTTACCGTTGAACGGAGGAAAGTGTGTATGTCTAAAACCGAAGCACTTCATGAATTATATGAAATCTGTAAAACCATTAATTTTGATGAGGCAGATAGAATTGTAACTGAAACTCAGAATGCTGAAGAACGACAATTCTTACGTACGGTAACAGATTGCGTACTACAACAAAAACAGATGAAGGTTATCGCGGAAAAGAGGTTTTGATGAAAAAGTATGTTATATTTGCCGGAGTAAATGGTGCAGGAAAAACAACTTTGTATCAAACAAATGAAGAATATTTAGATCTTCCGAGAGTAAATGTTGACGAGATCGTTCGAGAAATTGGAACGTGGACAAATAAAAAAGATGTTCTTAAAGCAGGGAAAATTGCGGTTGAAAAAGTAAAAGAATACCTTGAAGATGGCATATCTTTTAACCAAGAAACAACATTATGTGGGAAAAGCATTATTAATAATATTCTTAAGGCAAAAGAGCTTGGGTATATTATTGATCTCAACTATGTATGCGTTGACTCTTCAGCAATAGCTATCGAAAGAGTACGCCAACGTGTGAAAGATGGTGGACATGGTATTCCGGATGAGGATATTATCAGAAGATATGATGAATCAATATTAAATTTAAAAAGTATCATTGACGTGTGTGATGTCGTAAGAGTTTATGATAACACACGTTCATTCAGAAAAGTCGCTTCATTCTGCTTTGGAAAATGCATCGATGCATCGGAGGACATTCCAAAGTGGCTTAAGGAATTCTTGAAATGATTGGACCACATTACGGCGGTCCTTTTTTTTGGTATTGCAGTCATAGTTGGAAACAGTTAAAATATCAGATAGATTTTTGAAAGAAGAGGGCACGAAATGATAGTTTACAACGGTGTTAAAACGGATTTTCTTACAAGCTGCGAGAACGATTCCATAGCTATCGAGATAGAGGAAAACATCCTTAAGAAACTTGGTAAGCACACGCCCAAGGCAGAATTCAATTCTTGGGAAAATTCCTTAAATTATATGTATAAGGTACTTAATGACAAGGAGATCCCTGCGGATGCGGGTATTGCCATTGAGTTTAATATACCCCAGACATCCAAGAGAGTAGATTTCATGATCTCAGGATATGACGAGAAGAACGATCCGGGCGTTGTAATAGTGGAACTCAAGCAGTGGGAGACACTTACGGAAGTGCAGGGGACTGACGCTTTGGTTGAGACATTTGTGGGAGGAGGGATCCACAGGGTGGTACACCCCTCTTATCAGG
>JAEEGK010030119.1_pt1 | contig 10779 bp, 8 predicted proteins | sample 8958771 | NCBI WGS metagenome assembly JAEEGK01 (sample SAMN16246547, study PRJNA631951) | gut metagenome | biome: gut microbiome; feature: rumen; material: SC-attached | host: Bos | place: Iran: Karaj | collected 2018-10 | reverse complement strand
TTCTTCTTGTTCAGTTTCTATTTCGCCTTCAGATTCTATTTGTTCATCAGATTCCTGAATTTCTTCTATTTTTTTAAGATGTCTTTTTGAAGTTGGGGTAGTGAAAGCATATGGATCATCAAGTATTTTTTTGACTTCGTCATTGTCCATTTCTTGATGAATAAGCAGTTCTCTATCATTGCGTTCAGCAATAGCTTCTTCAGAAAGGAAATCACCGTTTTCGCTAAGCATCGGCATGTCGATGTTGTCTTGCTGATGATGCTTTTTAGGCATATAGTCGTCATCGTATTGGTGTTTTAAAGCCTGTCGTTCTAATTTAGCCTGTTTTTGCAATGCCATTCTTTCCTGGCGGCTTAATTTAGCTGTAGATACTTCAGGAGCAGTATTCTGAGGTTCATCGTATTTGCGAGAGGAATTTCTGTTTTCCTTAATTGAATTGCTATGCTGCCTTAAAGCTTCTTTTCTGGTTTCAACCATATTTTTAGCATCTTGTAGAAAAGCTTGAGGCAGATAAGCATTAAGGTTAAATTCAGCTCCAGGAAGATTTAGTATCTTGGCAAGCTGGTCTCTTAAGGCATAAATGTCATCTGCTTCCCAGTCTATTTGAGGAACAAGATGTTTTAACTTTTTAGAAGCATTGTCTGTTCTAAGAGTTTCGTAATTCCCACACATTATACCCTGGAATATCTTTAATTCATCAAGTATTTCCAATGGATAATTGATTTCTTTTTCGCCTTCAAAGCCGCATCTGGCTAAAAGCTGTTCTAGAGTTGTGAAAACCGACATTCTTGCTTTTAATCCATCGCTGCTGCTTCTAAATTCTTTTAAGAACAAAGATTTTAAGTATTCGAAAGGCGGCATTTGGCTAAAGCAACCTAGAAATTTTGTTAATGCTTTTTTATGTCTTTCAGAATTCTTTTTGATTTCATCAGCTAATGCATTTTCACGAGAGAAAATCGCATTTATGACATTTTCTGGATTATCAATATAGCTTTCTATGGTTCTGAATTTCTTGCTGAGTATTTCTCCGGTTTTACTCTGATAAATACTAGATAGAATTATTAAGAAGAAATGGACGTTAGGATCCATGATTTCTCTTTCTATCCAATGCCACAACCCTCTGCGAATATATTTATTGCTTCGTTTGTATATTGTGGAAAGGCTTTCATGAACAATCGCTTCTTTAAGTGCATAAAGCAAATCTTCTGAAAGACTGGAAAAACCTTTGTTTTTAACTTTTGGTTCTTCGTTTTTTATAGAAGCTTTTTCTGGATTAAGACGTCGTTCATTGCTTTCTACGAAATTATCTTCGTTTTCTGCATTATATTTTTCTTCTTTTTGTTCTTTTCTATTGTCAGATGAAGCTTCAGATGCTTTTGAAGCTTTTTTCGTCTGCTTTAATATGTTTTCAATCTGAATTTCAATGATTGGACATCTGATTTTTAAAGACTGAATACTTAATGTTTCTGTTCCTTTTCTAACAAGAATTATTGCTTTTTTTATTCTTGTAGCAGGAACTTCACGCATTTTCTGGAAAATTTTTGCCTGTGTCGGAAGAAGGTACTTTTGACCTACGCCTAAATGGGGAACAGAAATATCTACAAGAATGTATTTTTCTTTCTTCCCATCTGCTGCAGAAAAAACCATGTCGATAGTTCCTGCTTCTTCTTCAAGCTGAACATTTGTTTCTGTTAATTCCCAATCGCCTGGTCCAACTCTTTGCCTTAAAAAATCAGCGATTTTTGCCTGATTGTGTTTTATTCCTTCTTTTATTTTGGAAAATTCACGTTCAGTGTCTACTATACCAGTTGATTTGGTATTTTTGCTGGCTCTTTTGCCTGATACTGTTGTCACAAATAAACTCCAATTTTTAAAATTAGCTGATTCTATAAAATTAATCATCTAATTTGAGTTAATGCAGTTAAACATACTGCAATAGGCTTTGTTATATATTAAAAACTATAACTTTACCTAATAAAGAACTATGAAATGTAATGTTTCGTGGCTATAAAACGTCACTAATAAACTATATAACATGTACAGAGTCTTTTTGCAACTATTTCTATACTTTATTTGACTATAAGGGAACCAGGGTAAACGCAAACTTATTTAGCTTGTAGTCTATATCTTCAATACATTATTTGTGATCTCTTTGTTTGTAAATATTTCTTTTTGTGTCGTCTACACATTGTCATAAACGTATAGCTTTCAGGGCTAAAGCCCATACTCTATATTTTTTATGACAAATGCGTAGACTTTTAAATAAGGTTGTTTAAAAGCTTCTTCAATAATGAAAAAAGTTTGCGTTTGCCCTGTAAGGGAAACAAAGCTAGTTGATTATTAGTCCCATGTTTGGTATACTATATAAACATGTTTAACGCTATAAAAAGGAAATCAAAATGGTTAAACCTCTTTATCCATTAAGTGATATTTCGCCTGATCAAAGAAAAAGAATGAAAGATGCTGAGAAGGCTCGAAAAGAGTATATTCTTTCACTTTGCAAAAATCCTTATATCATTTCTGTGGTTTCTATTGTTTTGGTTCTTGTTATAGTTATTATTGTTCATAGTTCAGGAGCAAGCAATAAGCTAGATACTTCAGCCGATTTGTCTAATAAAAATGAAGGCTCTTTTTCTTTTCTTAAGCCATCTAAATATTTCAGCAGTTCAAAGACTAAAGACATAGGTGCTGCTCAAAAAGAACAGCTTAAACAGATGGGTATAGATGACCATGTTGAATCTATGGGTATTAAAGTTGAAGCTAAGAATCTTAGAGAAGAACGAAAAATTCTTGCTATGCGAAAATATGAAGCTTCAAGACAAACTGCTGAACGAAGAATAAAAGAAAAAGAAGAACATCGTCAGAAACTTAATTCTGCAACTTCACTGCAGTTAAAAGATGCAGTTATGGCGGCTGAAGATTCCGGTACTCTCGGAATTATGAAGTTGGAAGGCCTTCTAAAAGAAAAACTATTGACCAGTGGTGGTGATAGAGCAGATTTAGATGTTTATATATTTGCTTATGAACGATTGGCCAAGGCTTATGAAAATAAGAATATGGAAGAAAAAGCTAAAGAAGCTTATCTAAATGCTTTTAAACTGATGAAAGTTCAGGCCCCTGAATCTCAGGGACCTGATTGGGATACTGCGATTGGTAATGTTGAACAGATAAATGCCAGACCTACCCGTTAATTTCTCTGCAATAAAGTATGCAGTTGTCATTAAAGGGAACGCTGGTTGAGAGTAATGGAGCCAGTTCTGATGCTGGTCTCATTATTACGAAACGTCTGATTTCTTTCGGAGCAAGATCTAGTTCGTCATGAGTCAGATTATCAACATATTTTGTTGTTGAGAATCTACTGTCGGCGAAGCTTGGGAAGATTCTGACATGAGGAATGGTTTTGTCTGTGGTGTTAACTATATACCCGCCAATATAAACGTTGGTTCGGTCGATTTTAACACCGGTTTTCTTAACCACAACATTTTCAGCAGTTACTTCACGTAGTGGAGCAAACTGGTTTTCGCCAACTCTTTTGAAAGCGTAAGCTTTAGATGGGGCAAATACTTCAGTAGTTTTTTTCGCTGCTTGAGCGAAATGGCTGTTAAAGGACAGTGCCATCAGCGATGCTAACATAAGACCGAAATGTTTCTTGTTTACTTTCATTGTTTGACCTCGTCGTAATCTTCTTTTACAGAAGTATCGGCAGTTTGGGCAAAGGAGTTTATAATTTTGAATAAAAAGATGATAAAACTTAATAAAAAGTCTAGCGGTGCGACTTTAATAGAAATCTTAATTGCAATTTGTCTTGCTTCTCTTGTCATGCTGCCTATGATTTTGATTTTTAGCGTTACAGAGAAAGTTACATATAAAAGTATAAACGAAGTTGTAGCATGTAACTTGGCTTTACAAAAGGTTGAAGAACTAAAAAGCCGACCTTTTGAAGAATTGAAGCAGATTATAGAACAGGCTTCTGATGATCCTGAAGAAGGGCCTTTTAAAGAAGTTGTGCTTCCCTTAGAGCTTAATGGAGTTTGGAATACTCCAGGGGTTGAATATGCAAGAGAACCCAGGTTATCTTTTTATCCTTATGTTGATCCAGACCCTACGAAAGCTGATTTTGAACTTCAAAAAAGAAGAATTAGAATAAGAGTTATCGTTAAGTTTATTGAAAGAGTTTCAGGTATGAAAGATACCCATAAGAATTTTGAACTTTCTACTATTGTTTCTGATGAAACTCTTGGAAGTGGTTTGAACGCTTCCTTCTCAGCAGGAATAAGATGAGAAAGGGAGACAATATGAAAAGAAATACAAATAGAAAAGCAGTAACTCTCGTAGAAGTAATGATTGCAATGCTTCTTTTTGCCATAGTTCTGGCAATTGGTTATGCAATGCTTAATAGAACCTTTGTAAGTCTCGAACGTCAGAAACAGTCTCTTGATACTCTGCATGAAGCAAGGAATTTTCTGATGATAATAGAACGCGATTTGCGTGAGATGATTGAAGTTGAAGAGTTGGATACTGTATTTAAAGGTGATTTGTTTAATGAGCAGAATGCTCTGATGTATAAACTTGTCATTGTTGTTCCCTCTAGAGATGGAAAATCTACAGAAAAAGTTACATATACATATGAAGGCCCCGAGCTTCATGTTGAACTGCCTAATACAACAAAAGTCATATACAGACAGGTTGATGGCGGTATTAAAAAGGCTTTGATAACAAAACAATTAAATTATCTTAAAATCTGGGGAACAGACGGAACTATTTTCAGAAATAGAGAAGCTGATGAATCCTTAGATCATTATCAGAAATATTTGGGACCCCATTACTATCATCCATCTAATCCATTTGAAGGTGGTTTGAAGAGCTTGGAAAAAGTAAAGGGTGTTGAAGTTCAACTATGTATGCATGAATTGTTGGATTCTGAAAAGAAACCAGTAAAGGATAGGACTTTTGTAACTCGCATTTATTCGAGAGTTCTTAATTCAAAATATGAATAAATTAAAGATATAAGACCAAAAATGGAGATATAAGATAGAAGATAAAAGACCAAAAATAGAGATATAAGATGAAATAGATTTTGTATCTTAGATCTTTCATTAGGCTTAAAACTAATTTCATAAATCTTATCTCTTAAATCTTATATCTTAAATCTTATATCTTAAACAAGGAGATATTTGTGAAAACTTCAGAAATTCGTTCAAAGTTTCTGGATTTCTTTGGGCGTCATGACCATGTTGTAAAAAAATCCTTTTCTCTTATCCCTCAAGATGACCCCACACTTCTTTTTACAAGTGCTGGTATGGCACCTTTCAAACCTTATTTTCTGGGTTTAAAGAAAGATATTAAACGAGCTTCTACTTGTCAGAAGTGTTTTAGAACAACCGATATAGAAAATGTCGGTTATACAGCCCGTCACCATACTTTCTTTGAAATGCTCGGCAATTTCAGTTTTGGCGATTACTTCAAAAAGGAAGCAATTGCTATGGCTTGGGAATTCATTACCAAAGAACTGAATATGCCAAAAGACAGAATCTATATTACTTACCATACAAGTGATTTGGAAACCCGTGATATTTGGAATAAAGAAATGGGCGTTCCTTTAGACCACTTAAAAATGTTAGGTGATAAAGATAATTTCTGGACTATAGGCATAGGTCCTTCTGGCCCTTGTTCTGAAATTTATATAGACCAGGGCCCTGAAGTCGGTTGTGGTAAGCCTGATTGTGCTCCTGGTTGTGACTGTGCCAGATTCTTGGAATTCTGGAATCTCGTTTTTACACAGTATGACCGCCACGAAGATGGTTCTCTAAGCCCTCTCGAAAGAAAGAATATTGATACGGGTATGGGGTTGGAAAGACTTGCTGCTATTATGCAGGGCAAGCATGATAACTTTGACAACGACCTTTTCCAAGGCATTGTAAAAGAAGTTGAAGATTTGACTGGTCATCATTTCAACGATGACGCTAAGACAAAAACAGCTTTGAAGGTTGTTTCTGACCACATAAGAGCTTTGTCTTTCGCTATTGCTGATGGTGCATTGCCTGGCAACGAAGGCAGAGGCTATGTTTTAAGAAAGATTTTACGCCGTGCTTCCAGATTTGGTTACAGTTATTTGGGTCAGGATAAGCCTTTCCTGAATAAGATTGTTCCTACTGTAGCCAAGATAATGGATCACTATCCAGAAGTTGCAGAAAATCAGGACCACATCATTCGCATTATTTCCAGTGAAGAAGAACGCTTCTTACAGACTCTTAAAACTGGTAGCGATATGCTTAGTGAATACATTGAAAGCTTAAAACACGACAAAAAGACTGTTTTGTCTGGCGAAAAGGCTTTCTTGCTTCACGACACTTACGGTTTCCCATTAGATTTAACCAAAGAAATCTGTATGGAAAACTCTATGACAGTTGATGAAAAAGCTTTTAATGTTGAACTTGAAAAACAAAGAGAACGCGGCAGAGCAAATGTTGTTTCTGCTTACGTAAACTTTGCTGCTATCAATCCTGCTGATTACCCACAAACCAAGTTTACAGGCTACGAAACAATGGCTGATAAAGCTAAGGTTTTAGATGTTGTAGAAAACGATGGAAAGACACTTGTTATAACAGATGTTACTCCATTTTATGGCGAATCAGGTGGTCAGGTCGGCGATAAAGGCGTTATAAAATGCGGCGAAGCAGAATTTGAAGTAACTAACACAGAAAAAACCGAAGGCGTATTTATGCACTTTGGTTCATTCAAGACTTCAAAACATTTTGCTAAGGGTGACGAAGTTGAAATGCTTGTTGATGTTAAGACAAGAAAAGCAACTATGCGCAACCACACTGCTACTCACCTTTTGCAGAAAGCTTTGCAGGAAATCGTTGGAAGCCATGTAAAACAGGCTGGTTCTTACGTTTCACCTGAAAGATTGCGCTTTGACTTTACTCATTTTGAAAGCATTCCAGCAGATGTTTTGGAAAAAATCGAAAACAGAGTTAATGAAGAAATCTTAGAAGCCCTCAAAGTTCATACTGATATAAAGAGCTATGATGAAGCTATAAAAACCGGTGCTATGGCATTGTTCGGAGAAAAATACGGCGATGTAGTAAGAATCGTTAATGTTGGCGATTATTCAAAAGAATTCTGTGGCGGCACTCATATTGGCAATTCTTCAGAAATCGGTTTATTCACAATAGTTTCTGAATCATCTGCAGCCGCTGGTGTTAGAAGAATTGAAGCTGTAACAGGTTCTGCTGCTCTTGAAAAAATGCATGAACTCAAGCATTTTGAACGTGACATGGCAAAGACTCTTGATTGTGACTTGAATTCTTCTTTGACTAAGGCTGAAAAGCTTATGGCTGACACAAAAGAACTTCGTCACGAAATCGAAAAGCTCCGCAAATCTGAAGCAAAAGGCAAGATTGAAAGCATTAAGAATGGTGCTAAAGAAATCAACGGTTCTGCTTTGTATTTAGGCCAGACTGACGGTATGTCTGTTGATGAAATGAAGGAAATGGCTGACGAACTCGTAGCTAATTCCAAAGTTCCAGCTGTAGTATTGTTGGCAGCTGGTGGAGAAAAAGCAAACTTCGTTCTTAAGGTTGCTGCTGACCTTGTTAAGAAAGGTGTTCATGCTGGCAAGCTTATAAAAGAAATTGCCAAAGTTGCTCAGGGTGGCGGCGGCGGAAGACCAGATATGGCTTCTGCTGGTGGCAAAGACCCATCCAAGATTGGCGAAGCCCTCGCTCTTGGCGAAAAGCTAATTTCCGAACAACTCTAGTCTTTAAGATGCTCCCTCAGGTTAGCTGGGGGAGCTGTTGCTTTAGTGACTTAAGGGATCTTATTTAAGGTTTGTTATTATTAATAAATAATTATGAAAATACTTGCATTAGATGTTGGTCAAAAACATATTGGTGTTGCAACTTGTGACAGACTTGAAATAGCTGCAACCCCTCATTCTGTTGTAAAAGCTGGTAGAACAGCCGTTGATGAAGTCGTTAAGATTATTAACAACGAGGAAGTTGAGGCAGTGGTAATTGGTTTGCCCGTTTCTTTCGATGGAAAAGAGCGTGAATCATGCGAAAGAGCCAGATTTTTCAAAAACGAGTTAGAAAAGAAAATCAGTCTGCCAATTGAATTTGTTGATGAAAAGTTTACTTCTAAAATTGCTGAAACTTCTCTTATAGAAGCTGGTATGCGCAGAGAAAACCGCAAGAACGTAATAGATGCTGTTGCTGCTTCCATAATTTTAAGGGGTTATCTCGACCAGAGAAGAATTCAGAGAGAGTTGAGAGATGAGAATTGAGAGATTAGAGCAACAGAGCAACAGAGCGGACAGTAGACGCGAAACCTTTTATTCTCCGCACAAGGCTCGTTCTCTCTAAGTTTATTCGAAGGCAGAGATTGGCAGAGACCGCGGAGGAGAATAAGGTTGAGCAAGCAGCTGTCCGCTTTCAGTTCCGACACTACTTCCGACTCTTCCAACCCTTCCAACTCTTATAACTCTTCTCTAAAAACTATAGAATTAATCTCTAAAATCTGATATATATATTTAACTAGTTAATTTTATAATTTGATTTTATGGATTGCCACGCCTCTTACAGAGGCTCGCAATGACGAGGTATTAAATAAATGTCAGTAAATTATAAATGTGTATTGTTTTGTGAAGATATTCGCCAGGAAGTTGGCGGTCGTGTAAGTTTGATGGGTATTCTCGGAACCAAATTATTGGTTCAGGATTTCCCTTTAGTTTTCCCAAAGCTTTGTTTGTTCATTGAATGGGGTGAAGTCAAAGAAAACATTAATGTTACTTTGAATATCATTCCTCCTGATGGAGTTAAAATGAATTCTGTTCATCCAACAGCTAATATTGCTGCTCAGCAGGGTGTTGTTTCTCGTTCAATGATTGTTCTGACTAATTTTGCTTTCCCAAAAGCTGGTCAATATGTTTTTGAATTTGTTGTAAATAATGAAGTAATCAGCAGAGAAATCTTTGCTGTAGAAAAATACGAACCAAATTCCATTCCAACTTCAAAGATAAACTAATATGGCTGAAAACTTCTCTCTAATTCTTGAAACAGCATTAACAAAACCTGATTCTTTTATTCAGAGTATTTTACCAGAGCTTGATCCTCTTTCTGAAGACAAACTAAAGGCTCTGGCTTCTGTTCTTGAATCCGGAACAGTAATTGATAAACAGAATGTTACAAAGTTATTTGTAGAGAATTTAAGAGAAGATGGGGCTGCTTATTTAACTAGTGTTATAGATGTAAAAAGGCCAAAGCTTTTTATTCCGATAGCGAATATTATTGGTGAATTGCATTATGGCAAGGCATTAGATGCGTTAAAAGTAGCCTTAAAGAAAGAGTATTCAGAGTTAGTGCTTGCTGCAATAAAGGCAATTTCTCTGATGCCCTCTTCTAAGCCGGTTGTTGATACTTTATCTTCTTTTTATCTTACTTTTGAAGATGAAGTTTTGTTGTCTAAAAGCATTAAATATTTGGCTACTTACTCAAAAGAGCTAGTTCCAATTTTTCTTGAAAAATATCCTAAATTGAACTCAGAAAGACAGATGTGGTTGTTAGATTATTTCGCCTTTGTTGCTGATGAACGTTCTGAAAAATTGCTCATAGAAGAATATAAAAAGTATCCTGACGAAAAAGGAATTTATTGTATAGATGGGTTGGGTAAATTAGGAACGGATAAAGCTGTTGAGGCTTTGTCTAAATCTCTTGAAACTCCAGAATGGTTTTTGAGAAAACATATAGTTACTGCTCTTGGAGTTTCTAATAATGTAAATGCGATTCCGCCTATACTTAAAGCTCTTGATGACAGTCATGTACTTGTTAGAGAAGCAGCAGTTAAAAGTCTTTCACAGGTTGGAAACAAGAATCCTGACTTGCTAATCAGTTCATTAAAAACAGCAAATAAACAGATGAAAAGCAATCTTGTCAGAGCTATGGGATTGCTTAAAAACGAAAAATTCGTAGAGCCTTTAATTGAAGTTTTAAAAGATAGAAACAGTTTGTTTTATTCTATTGACGCAGTAGGCGATTTGGGTTTTCCACAAGCAGAATTTGCGCTTAGACGTCTTTTAAAAGATGATGTATGGTTTAATAGGCTAAATGCACTTGAGGCTCTTGCAAAGCTTAATAGCAGAGAATTAAAGACCTTCGCTCAAGAAGCAACTGAAGACGAAAATGACATGGTTAGAAATTCTGCTTCCCGCATATTAGTAGCTTTAAAAACTAAGCAACTTCAATAATAAGTATTTTTATTCTTCTTTTGGATTATCAAAAACTATTCTGTGAGCATTTAAAAGAATAATTATACTGTTGTCTATTTTACCAACACCGCGCAAATATTCAATATCTACACTTTCACTAACTCTTGTTGGTGGTTCTATAGAGGTTTCTGGCATACGAATAACTTCTTTTACGCTGTCTACCAGAAAACCGGCCTTTACTTTTTCTTCTTCAAAAGAAAGAATGATAATCTGATTTAGTGGTGATTTTTCACCTTCAGAAAGTTTAAGTCTTCTTCTTGTATTTATAACAGGAATAATTTCACCACGGAGATTTATGACTCCATCTATATGAGATGGGGCTTTAGGCACTCTTGTGATATTGGTAAGATTAATAATAGTTTCAATCTGCGTAATTTCTAAAGCATAAGTTTCACCAGCCAACATAAATGTTATCAGCTGAGTAATACCAATGACTTCTTTTTCTTCTTCTTCTTCAGATTCTTCAGCGGATTGTTGCTGAACAGCCTGGGGAGGTGGAGGAGTAGGTTGTG
>JAEEGK010030116.1_pt1 | contig 10779 bp, 9 predicted proteins | sample 8958771 | NCBI WGS metagenome assembly JAEEGK01 (sample SAMN16246547, study PRJNA631951) | gut metagenome | biome: gut microbiome; feature: rumen; material: SC-attached | host: Bos | place: Iran: Karaj | collected 2018-10 | reverse complement strand
ATAAACTTTCCTGAGAAGAAAGATACGCCAAATTGAAGCGAGCTATCTGGAGTGATATCTTGAACTATTCTCTCAAGTAATATATTGCCGTGGTTATAGCGGTGAGGAACCACCTCTTCCCATTCCGAACAGAGAAGTTAAGCTCACCCGCGATGATGGTACTGACCTACCAGTTGGGAGAGTAATTCGCCGCGGTTTTTCGAGAAGCTCGAGTCCAAAAGACTCGGGCTTCTTTCGTTATATACTTTTGTGCGTAGGCCTTGTGGAATCCGGAGGAAATGGGTTTTTCGGGTCTCGCCCCGAAAAAAAATATCCGGAGGATGGAGGATTTGGAGGATATAGGTGAAATTTTGATAAAAATGGGCAAAAAGAGCAGAATTTCAGATTGTAATTTTGAGGTCATGTTTTCTTACAATCTGTCAGTAAAAATTTTTACGGATCGTATTAAATGATTTAATAAATCCAAAACGAGTTAATTATTAGCGGATTATGCTCCTTTTGTGCATTTGCAAAATTGAAATATGTTTCCAATCTTTGCATTGGTTAGTTGATTTCATTTTTGCCAATTACAACTGTCATCTCTTGTAGATGCGGCTTTTTGTGCTTATTTGAGATATAGTTACAGAGAATACAGATTTGTTAAAACATAATATTGATATGATCTGTAGCCCCCGGAGCGAGTCGTGAGACCCGCTCCGGTTTTTTTATCCCAGAGGAGGGAAGGTGGCCCGGCTGCAGATACCGGGCATACATTGCTCCAGGGCGGCCAGAACCTGCTTGGGCGTGTAGCCCTGGCGCAGGCCCAGGAGTACCGTGTCGTCTCCGGCGAGGGTGCCCAGAATGGAATCGGTGGGGTGCTGGTCCAGGTAGGTAGCCACGGCAGCCGCATAACCTTCCAAGGTCCGTATCACGGCCAGAGGGAAGGAGATTTCCACCCGGATGATACCGTTGACAACGGAAGGAGAGGCCGCCTCTTTGGTTACGGTCTGGGGAAGTCTGTATCCCTCTCCCGGGAGTTTGCGGATATGCAGGGCCTTAAGGTCGCGCGAGAGCGTGGCCTGGGTGGTGGCGATGCCTCGCTCGCTCATTTTCTCAATGAGTTCTTCCTGACTGAAGATGTTTTCTTTGCCCACAATTTCCAGCAGGGCCGACTGACGGGATTTGATGTTCTGCATAGTTTTCTCTTTTTGCGGTACAAAGATAGTGAATAAAAATGAATATTTGCGAATAATACAACAATTTATACAAAAATTTCTTAAAAAGTTTGCATATCTCATTTATTCTGTGTTCCTTTGCATCGGTTTAGTTCAGTAGTGTATTCTAAATATATTCACAATGAAAGTGCTAAAATTCGGCGGAACCTCTGTGGGAAGCGCCCAGCGTTTCAAAGAGGTCGCACGCCTTATCACCGCCGGAAAGAAGGATATCGTGGTTTTGTCGGCTATGTCCGGTACCACCAATACGCTGGTAGAGATTGCCGGCTATCTGTACAGTCGTAACCAGGACGGAGCAAGGGATACCATTGCTTCCCTGCACGCAAAGTATAATGGTGTTATCAGGGAGCTCCTTTCCAAGCAGGAAAGCAAAGAGAAGGCCCAGACATACATTGACGGCATTTTCAACACCCTCTCGGATATCACCAAAGAGCCCTTTGGCGATATTCAGGAGCGGATTATCCTGTCGCAGGGAGAGCTGATGTCCACCTTCCTGATGACCACCTATCTGGAAGAGCAGGGCGTGAACGTCAGGCTCCTGCCGGCCCTCTCCTTTATGAGAACCGACGCCCAGGGAGAGCCCGACCTGGAAGCCATCAAAGGGCTTCTGAGCAAGCTTCTTGAAAAAGAAAAAGGGGCCGATCTGTACATCACCCAGGGCTACATCTGTATGAACGCACGCGACGAGGTAGACAACCTCAAGCGCGGCGGCTCGGACTATTCGGCCTGTATCATTGGCGCTGTAACCGGTGCCCAGGAAATCCAGATCTGGACCGACATTGACGGCCTCCATAACAACGATCCCCGCGTTGTGGAGAAGACCTCGGCCGTGCGGCACCTTCATTTTGACGAGGCTGCCGAGCTGGCGTATTTTGGAGCCAAAATCCTGCACCCCACCTGCATCCTCCCCGCCCGGTATGCCAACATCCCGGTGCGCCTTCTGAATACTATGGAACCGGAAGCTCCGGGAACCCTGATTGACAGCGTTCCGGATACGGGCGTCATCAAAGCCGTGGCTGCCAAAGACAATATTGTGGCCATCAAAATCAAATCGTCCCGAATGCTGCTGGCCCACGGTTTCCTGCGCAAAGTCTTTGAAATCTTTGAGACCTACCGCACCCCCATTGATATGATCTGCACCTCGGAGGTGGGCGTATCCCTGACCATTGACGACACCCGCTACCTCAGCGAGATTGTGCACGACCTCAAGAAGTACGGCACCGTGTCGGTGGACCTGGATATGTGCATCGTGTGCGTGGTGGGCGATATGGACTGGGCCAACTGCGGCTTTGAGTCCAAGGTTATGAACGCCCTCAAAGACATTCCGGTGAGAATGGTTTCCTACGGCGGCAGCAACTACAACATCTCCCTTCTGGTAAGGGAAGAAGACAAAGTGGCTACGCTTCGTTCTTTAAGTCAAACGCTCTTTGGATAATGGATACTTTGTTAAAAGGCTGTGGAACGGCTATGTTTACCCCTTTCCGCCACGGAGAGGTTGACGTAGAGGCCCTTGTTGCCACTACAAAACGCCAGGTGCAGGCTGGTGTCGATTTCCTGGTTCCCCTGGGAACGACGGGAGAAACGCCCACCCTGTCCAACGAAGAGAGGCTCCTGGTCTTCCATACCGTAAAAGAGCACGCCGCCGGTCACCCGGTGGTGGTGGGCGTGGGCACCAACAGTGTGCACGGCACGCTGGCCAATATGGAACTGCTCAAGGAGGCCGATGCCTATCTGGTGGTAGTGCCTTTCTACAACAAACCTCCGCAGCGCGGCATCTACCAGTATTTTAAGACCCTGGCCGAAGCTACGGACAAGCCGGTGATCCTCTATAATGTACCGGGCCGGACGGGAACCAACTGCGAGGCCGAAACCACGCTGGCCCTGGCCCACGATGTGCCCAATATCGTGGCTGTGAAAGAGGCCTCCGGAAACCGGGCCCAGATCCAGAAGATTATCCAAGGTGCCCCGGCCGGTTTCAGCGTGCTGTCCGGCAACGACGACGACACCCTGGCCGTGATGCGTATGGGTGGCCACGGCGTAGTGTCGGTAGCTTCCAACGTGGCCCCTATGGAGATGGCGCTGTTTGTACACGCCACCCAGAGCGGGGATTGGAAGAGGGCCGAAGAACTTAACGAGCGGATGAGCACCCTGTTCAAAAACCTCTTTGTAGAACCCAACCCCATCCCCGGCAAAGTGGCTATGGCCCAGCTGGGACTTATGGAAAACAGCCTCCGTCTGCCGCTGGTAACGGCCCAGGAATCGACGGAAGCCCTGATACAACAAACCCTGAATCAATTGTGGGCATGATCAAAGTGATTATCAGCGGCTACGGCCGTATGGGACATATGATAGAGAAGGAGCTCCAAAACAGGGGCATCCAGCTGGTGGAAGCCAGCGAAAACATTACGGCCACCGATCCGGAAACGGCCCGCGAATGTGTCTGTATAGATTTCACAACCCCGGAGGCCTTCAGGGCCAACTACGCCTTCATTGCCCGGCATTTCAAAGCCGCGGTGGTGGGCACTACGGGCTGGAATGATATCCAGGCCGATGTCCGCCGCGCCTTCGAAGAGGCCGGCACCCCTCTTATCTATGCCTCCAACTTCTCCCTGGGCGTGAATGCCCTTTTTGCGGCTGCCGCCAAGGCTTCGGCCCTTCTCAGAGGCGCCGGCTATGAGCCTTCCATTGAGGAAATCCACCATATCCACAAGCTGGATGCCCCTTCCGGCACCGCCATCACGCTGGGAAATCTGGTGGAGAAGGCCCTGGGAGAAAAGCCGGTCATCTCTTCGGTTCGTGAGGGAGAGGTGCCCGGTATCCATACACTTACCCTAAAATCGGACTGTGATGAACTCACGCTTAAACACGAAGCGTTTTCCCGCGAGGGACTGGCCAAAGGAGCTGTGGTGGCTGCTTTGATGACAGAAGGACTCCAAGGAGTTCACGAGTTTAGTGAATTATTGTAAATTTGTAAAGATTATGGAAAAAATCAGAGTAGCCATTGTTGGCTACGGCAACATTGGTCAATATACATTGGAAGCTATTGAGACTTCTCCCGATATGGTTTGTGCGGGAGTGGTCCGCCGGGTGCCCTCCAGGGAAGGTTTCCCGGAGCTGGCTCCTTATCCGGTGGTTTCGGACATCCGGGAACTGGGAAAGGTGGATGTGGCCATCCTTGCCACGCCTTCCCGCCTTTGTGAGGAGTACGCCAAGAAGTATCTGGCCCTGGGCATTAACACCGTGGATTCGTTTGATATCCATACCTCTATAGTAGAGTATCGCAGGGCCCTGTTGCCTCTGGCTAAGGAGAATGGAGCTGTTGCCATTATTTCGGCCGGCTGGGATCCGGGTTCCGATTCCATTGTCCGTGCCCTGATGGAAAGTATGGCCCCCAGCGGCCTTTCCTATACCAACTTCGGCCCTGGACGCTCTATGGGACATTCCGTGTGTGCCCGTTCCAAGGCCGGCGTGAAGGATGCCCTTTCTATGACCATCCCCACCGGAGAAGGCATTCACCGCCGTATGGTGTATGTGGAGCTGGAAGAGGGTGCCCGTCTGGAATACGTGACGGAAGCCATTACCTCTGACCCCTATTTTGCCCACGACGAGACCCACGTGATTCCGGTAGAGAGCGTGAACGCCATCAACAACGTGGCCCACGGCGTGAATCTGGTCAGAAACGGCGTGAGCGGAAAGACGCACAACCAGTTCTTTGAGTTTAATATGAAAATCAACAATCCGGCCCTGACCGCCCAGATTCTGGTGAATGTGGCGCGCGCTTCTATGAAGCAGCAGCCGGGCTGCTATACCACTATTGAGATTCCGGTCATCGATATGCTCTACGGAGACCGCGAGAAGCTGATCGGAAGCCTGGTTTAATTAGTTTTTAAAAATGAAAGTAGCCATTGTAGGAGCAAGCGGAGCCGTAGGACAGGAGTTCCTCCGCATTCTGGCCCAAAGGAATTTCCCTATGGACGATCTTGTACTTTTCGGGTCCGAGCGTTCAGCGGGAAGAAAGTATGAGTTCCGGGGAAAGGAGTATGAAGTGAAACTGCTTCAGCACAACGACGATTTCAAGGACATCGACATTGCCTTTACCTCGGCCGGAGCCGGAACTTCCAAGGAGTTCGCAGAGGATATCACCAAGTACGGATGCGTGATGATTGACAATTCCAGCGCCTTCCGTATGGACGAAGACGTTCCCCTGGTGGTACCGGAATGCAACGCTGAGGATGCCCTGGTGCGCCCCCGCGGCATCATTGCCAACCCCAATTGCACTACTATCTTAATGGTAGTGGTTCTCAAGCCCATCGAGCAGCTGAGCCACATCCGCCGCATTCACGTGAGCTCCTACCAGAGCGCCAGCGGCGCCGGTGCGGCTGCTATGGCCGAGCTGGAGCAGCAGTACCGCGAGATAGTGGAGACCGGTGAGGTGAAGACCGTGAGCAAGTTCCCCCACCAGCTGGCCTACAACGTGATTCCCCAGATTGACAAGATGACGGAGAACGACTACACCAAGGAGGAGATGAAAATGTTCAACGAAACGCGCAAGATTATGCACAGCGATGTTCGCACATCGGCCACATGTGTCCGCGTTTCCTCCCTCCGTTCCCACTCCGAGTCGGTGTGGCTGGAGACGGAAAAGCCGCTGGACGTGGCCGATATCCGGAAAGCCCTGGAAGGCGCTCCGGGCGTGACCCTGGTGGACGATCCCCAGAACTACGTGTACCCCATGCCCATCGAATCGGCTGGAAAAGACGATGTCTATGTGGGCCGCATCCGCAAGGACCTGGCCGATGACAACGGCATCACCCTTTGGCTCACCGGAGACCAAATTCGCAAGGGCGCGGCCCTCAACGCCGTCCAAATTGCCGAATACCTGCTGGAAAAGGACGAAACCCTCCGCTAAATCTTCCTTTTCTGCTAAAAAATTCGTAAATTTGCGCCGCATCCAAGATGTGACGCAAATTTTTTAATACTATAACATTATGCAGATCGTATCCGTATTCGGTAGAGAGATCCTGGATTCCCGCGGAAATCCTACCATCGAAGTTGAAGTTACCCTTGATTCCGGTTTTGTTGGTGTTGCTGCCGTTCCCTCTGGCGCATCCACCGGTGAGAATGAAGCCCTCGAGCTCCGCGATGGCGACAAGAAGCGCTACGGCGGTAAGGGCGTTCTCAAGGCCGTTGACAATGTGAACAAGGTGATTGCTCCCGAAATCATCGGCATGGACGCTACTCAGCAGCGCGCCATCGATAAGGCCATGATCGAGCTGGACGGCACCGCTACCAAGAGCAAGCTGGGCGCCAACGCCATCCTGGGCGTTTCCCTGGCCGTTGCCAAGGCTGCTGCCGCTGAGCTGGGCATGCCCCTGTACCGTTACCTGGGTGGCACCAACGCCTATGTTCTCCCGGTTCCTATGATGAACATCATCAATGGTGGCGCCCACTCCGACGCTCCCATCGCTTTCCAGGAGTTTATGATCCGTCCCATCGGCGCCGCCAACGAGGCTGAGGCCGTCCGTATGGGTGCCGAGGTATTCCACGCTCTGCAGAAAGTACTCAAGGGCCGTGGCCTGTCCACCGCCGTGGGTGACGAGGGTGGTTTCGCTCCCGCTCTCAAGGGCATCAACGACGCTCTTGACTGCATCATCGCCGCTATCGAAGGCGCCGGCTACGTACCTGGTAAGGACGTGACCATCGCTATGGACTGCGCTGCTTCCGAGTTCTGCTTCAAGGAGGACGGTAAGTTCTACTATGACTACAAGCAGCTCAAGGACGGTAAGAAGAAAGACCCTCGCGGCCGCAAGCTCACCACCGACCAGCAGATCAACTACCTCAAGCAGCTCATCAGCAAGTACCCCATCGACTCCATCGAGGACGGTCTGTCCGAGGAAGACTGGGAAGGCTGGGTGAAGCTCACCAAGGCTATCGGCGACAAGTGCCAGCTCGTAGGTGACGACCTCTTCGTGACCAACGTGAAGTACCTGCAGAAGGGTATCGAGATGGGTGCCGGTAACAGCATCCTCATCAAGGTGAACCAGATCGGTTCCCTGACCGAGACCCTCGACGCCATCGAAATGGCCCACCGTCACGGTTACACCACCGTTACCAGCCACCGTTCCGGTGAGACTGAGGACACCACCATCGCCGACATCGCCGTCGCTACCAACAGCGGCCAGATCAAGACCGGTTCCCTCAGCCGTACCGACCGTATCGCCAAGTACAACCGTCTCATGCGCATCGAGATCGAACTTGGTGAGGAAGCTCGCTATGGTTATACGAAACTCCGCTAAGTACATCGCTGCAGCCCTTTTGGCTGTAGCCTGTACGGTGAAAGAAACCGCATTTGAACAGGCTCCGACAACATCGGAGCCTGTTTCGTCTGTGGTTCCTGTCACGGTCAATATCCAGTTCACCGACCAGCTCACCGCCCTCATCGAGGATGACCTCAAGGGTGGCGTCGAGACCAAGTCGGCCGAACTGAACACCGCCCTCGAAGAGCTGGGCATCACCCGGCTGGAGCGCGTCTTCCCGGATGCCGGCATCTACGAAGCCCGCACCCGCAAGCTGGGCCTGCACCATTTCTACAAGGCGGCCCTCCAGGAAGGCACCAGCGTCACCAAGGCCACCGTATCCCTGGCCGATGTTCCCGGCGTCGTGAGCGTGACCCCGTCCCGCCCTATTCAGAAGCGTGCCTTCAACGACCCCTACCTCTCCAAGCAGTGGCATTACGTCAATAAGACGTATTCCGGCGCCGACATCAACGTCCAGGGCGTCTGGGACCGCTACACCAAGGGAGACTCCAAGGTCGTCGTCTGCGTAGTGGACGAACCCGTCGATGCCTCCCACGAGGACCTCAAGGACAACATCTGGAAGGATGCCAGCGGCCACACGGGCTACAACTATGCCCGCAAGAGCTACGACCTTTCCATCCGTCCCGCCAACGGGAGCGGTGACATCGGCCACGGCACGCACGTTGCCGGCACTGTCGCCGCCGTCAACAACAACGGCAAAGGCGTCGCCGGCATCGCCGGCGGAGACTCGGCCAATGGCGTCAATGGCGTCCGCATCATGTCGCACGCCATCTTCTCCGGAACCTCCAGCGCCGACGATACCCAGACCTGCAACGCTATTAAAGACGCCGCCGACCGCGGAGCCCTCATCTCCCAGAACAGCTGGGGCTATTCGGCCGATGGTGCCCTGGACGGCAAGCCCGACGGCAAAATCACCCAGGCCGAGCTGAACGCATACAAATCCTGGGATTACGACCCTGTCATGCAGGCCGCCATCCAGTATTTCGTGACCTATGCCGGCTGTGACGCCCAGGGCAACCAGAAGGAAGGCTCTCCCATGAAGGGCGGCCTCGTCTTCTTCGCCGCCGGTAACGAGAACATCGACTACGACTACGTGGGCAGCAACGACCCCAACGCCATCGCAGTCGGCTCCTACGGCTATAAGGGAACCAAGGCCAGCTACTCCAACTACGGCAGCTGGGTGGACATCGCCGCTCCCGGCGGTGGCTATACCAGTGAGGCCGATGTCGTCTGGAGCACGCTTCCCAAGTCCATCAAGACTTCCGGCTATGCCGGCGACGACTGGGTGGGCACCTCCATGGCCTGCCCGCACGTGAGCGGCGTCGCAGCCCTCATCGTGTCCTACTTCGGCGGCCCCGGCTTTACGGCCGATGACGCCCGGAAGATCCTCTTCGGTGGCCTGGGCCAGGTCATCGGCGGAAACTCTCCCATCGGCAAGAAGATGGATGCGCTCGCCTCCTTCGAGTGGGCGCTCCGCAATGGCTACACGGGTGGCGGCGGCTCCTCTACGGAGAACACCCCTCCTGTGCTGAAGCTGGATAAGACCGAAGTGACCGTGAAGGCCCACGAAAGCGTGACCGTCAACTTCGAGGCCTATGACCCCGAAGGATATGCCGTCACCATCGATTGCGAGCCCGGCTCCGAAGCCCTCACCCTGGACAAAAACGCAAAAGCCCTGCGGATCAGCGGCTGGAAGGCCACTCCGGGTACCTACACGGCCCGCATCGTCGTCAGCGACGGTACGTACACGGCGACGGGAACGCTCACCTATACGCTCCTGCCCAACCACGCACCTGTCGTGAAGAAGCAGATCCAGGATGTCCTGATGAGCGGAGTCCAGAAAGTGACCTCCATCTCACTGGATGATGTCTTCACCGACGAGGATGGCGAGACCCTGAGCATCTACGCCGACCGCGGCGACGCCGTGTGCGTGACCGCGACGGTCAAGGATTCCCAGATCAAGATCGTTCCGATCACTTTCGGCTGTGCTACCATCACCGTTACGGCGACGGACTTCATGGGCGAGGACGCCTCGCTGACGTTCCGCGTCGCGGTGACGGATCCCAAGCACCCGGTGCGCGTTACGCCGGAAGTGGCGTCCACGGAAGCTCTCATCAGCATCGAAACCGAGACGAAGGTTCCGGTGAAGCTCTCCCTGTATGCCTCCACCGGCGGTCTTGTGGACCGTCTGGAGACGAAGGCCAGCGCCTTCGACCCCATCAGTCTGGATGTCTCGGCGCTGGCGCCCGGCCGTTATACGGCGGTATTGGAGTATGAGGGGAGTACCCGTCAGGTAAGAGTGCTGAAATACTAAAGCGTATCCTGCTTTAACTTCTCGATATACCGGGCAATTCTTTTGAGTTGACCCGGTATTGGTATACTCTGGGGGCAGTGGCTCAGGCAGACACCGCAGCCGATGCAGTGGTCGGCCTGGCGGACGCTGGGCACGGCCCGGTCGTAGCCTACCAGGAAGGCCCTCTTCAGCTTGGCGTAGTCCTTCTGCTCCCGGCTCTGGGCGTAGGTGCCCTCCGTGACGGCGCGGTTGTAGTGCTGGAACGTGCCCGGGATGTCGATGCCCCAGGGGCAGGGCATGCAGTATTTGCAGTCCGTGCAGTTCACCAGCGGATACTCTTTCATCTGTACGGCCATCTGCTCCAGGAAAGCGAGTTCCTCTTCCGTGAGGGGCTTGAAGTGGCAGAAGGTGTGGATGTTGTCCACGAGGGGATCCATGTTGGTCATGCCGGAAAGGGTGCACAGGATGCGGGGGAAGGTGCCGCAGAAGCGGAATGCCCAGGAGGCGATGCTCAGGAACGGCTCCCGTTCCTTCATCTGGCGGGAGATGCCTTCCGGGACGTTGGCCAGGCGGCCGCCCAGCAGGGGTTCCATGATGGTGATGGGAATCCCGCGCTTGTCCAGCTCGGCATACAGGTAGTCGGCGTTGACATTGCGCACGCCGTCGGCGTGGGTCCAGTCCACGTAGTTCATCTCGATCTGGACGAAGTCCCAGGCCATCTCTCCGCTGTCGTGCATCTCCATGAAGTAGTCGAACTCCTGCTTGTTGCCATGGAAGGAGAAGCCCAGGTTGCGGATGCGGCCGGCCCTCTTCTCGGCCCGCAGGAAGTCCAGCATGCCGTTGTCCACGTAGCGCTGCTCGAACGCCTTCTTTCCGCCGCGGCCGATCGAGTGCAGCAGGTAGTAGTCGAAGTACTCTGTCTGCAGTTGCTCGAAGGAGTCGTGGTACATCTTGA
>JAEEGK010030115.1_pt1 | contig 10779 bp, 9 predicted proteins | sample 8958771 | NCBI WGS metagenome assembly JAEEGK01 (sample SAMN16246547, study PRJNA631951) | gut metagenome | biome: gut microbiome; feature: rumen; material: SC-attached | host: Bos | place: Iran: Karaj | collected 2018-10 | reverse complement strand
GAACCATGTCAAGGTAGATTCTACATATTTAAATAAAGTAAAAGATAATGATGAAAGATATGCAAAGAATTTCGAGGATGTTATGAACTATTTCCTTGATGAAATTGAGGAAGAGTGTAAATAGCAGGAGATAAAACGATGTTGTGCAAATGCTTCAATAAAATTCTGCTCGGTCTTGCTGCTATTGCGTGGACGGCCTGTACCAGCGACAATGGCACGGGGGCGGAAGGTGTCGTGTCCGGCGATTCCAGTTCCAGTCAGGGAGATTCTTCTAGTTCCGGCGATGGGAATGGCTCCAGTTCGAAAAAGGCCTCTTTCGCTAGAAGCGAGTTCCTCAATGCGGATTCCTTGATTGCAGCTTCAAAAGAAGTCAATCCGACTACGGATAGTTGCGTGACCACAAAGCAATATTGCAAGACGCTTTTTAACGAGGCTCGAAGCGGTGGCGACGAATACGCCGACGCAATTGTTACGCAAAGGGCAAAGACGATTCTGGATAGCCCAGAAGCGAAGTATTTCCCCGAAAGCCGCAGGAGTTGCCTCCAGAACATCAAGGACAATTTCTTTTTTATGACGCATTCTGCAACAGAATATGGGATTAGCCCTTGTTACAGCATGGATGACTACATTCCGGGGGATTCAACGTATTTTATGAAATCATACCCGCACATATTCGAGAAAATTGACAATGCCGGAGCTTGCGGAGACGGGGTTCCCAATCATGTCAAGGTGGATTCGGTCTATTTGAACAAGGAAATCGAAAATGCCGAACATTTTGCGAGGTATTTTGAAAAGTCGCTGAATAAGCATCTCGATAGAATCGAAGCTGAGTGCGAATAGGATTCGCTTTTTCCTTTCAAATAACTTCTTTCCTTAATTATGGATTGGCGTTAGCCATAAAAATATGGTATATTTATCGTATAGAGGCAGCTGATGTGCGAAACTAAGAAATTACATGAACTGTATGAAGAATGTAAACGGATGAACTTCACTGATTCCTCCGAGTTGATTGAAAGTGCTCAGTCTGCAGAAGAAGCCGATTTTTTCGCTAAAGTCTGTGACATTATCCTGCAGCAGAAGCAGGACAAGGTTGTTGAAACCAATAGGTTCTAATTGCCCAAGTTTATTGTATTTGCAGGTCCTAATGGTTGTGGAAAATCCACCTTGTTTCATACGAACAAGGATGTTTTTGATATCCCTAGAATAAATGTGGATGAAATAGTGCGTGAAAATGGTGGCGATTGGCGTAATTCTGTTGACTTGATGCACGCAGGCCGTCTTGCTCTAAAGAAATATAAATCCTGTATAGAGAAATTGGAGTCATTTAATCAGGAGACGACTTTATGTGGAAGTTCTGCTCTTCGGAACATTCAACAAACGCATAGTCTTGGTTATGAAGTAGAATTGTACTTTGTTTGTGTTGAAAATGTTGAACTTGCAAAGGCTAGGATTCGCAAGCGAGTTGCGGCGGGTGGACATGGTATTCCTGATGAGGATGTTGAACGTCGTTATGTAGAATCTCTACAGAAATTAAAGAGAGCAATTCCCTTATGCCAGAAAGTCGAACTTTACGATAATACAGAAAAGTTCAGAAAAATCGCTACGATAAAAAATGGGCGAGTATCCTATTTGGCAGAGAATGTTCCTGAATGGGCTAAGATTGTCATTTAGTTTTAGTTGATATTTAAAGATTAACCTGTTTTTTTTATATTTGTCAATGGAAAAAGTATGGACCCCCACCTAAAGGTGGCCATGCGCACTAAGGCAACAAGTTGCCAAGTGCTGTCCGCCCTCCCTTCGGTCGAGGATGACTTCGGCGAAGCCGCCCTAACCACTAACCACTATTTACTAATCACTATGAACTACATCGACGAAGCAAAACAGAATTTCAACGACCTCTCCAAGAATCCGTATCCGGGACGCGGCATCGTGCTTGGCACCAGTGCTGACGGCAAGTCCTTTGTGCAAGTTTACTGGATCATGGGCCGCAGCGTAAACAGCCGCAACCGCGTTTTCGAAATCGAAGCCGATACGGGATTCATGAAGACGAAGGCTTTCGACGAATCGAAGCTCACGGACCCGCACCTCATCATTTACTATCCGGCTCGCCACACGAAGGACGTGCAGATTATCACGAACGGCGACCAGACGGACACGATTTACAACGCCATCAATCTCGGCGGCACGTTCGAAAGCGCTCTCCGCACTCGCCAGTACGAAGACGATGCTCCGAACTTCACGCCGCGTATTTCCGGCATCCACTACAAGAATGCTGAACCGGCTGTTTACAAGCTCTCCATCCTCAAGAGCCGTAACAACAGCGAAGATGCTGGCTGCGAACGCATGACGTTTGAATTTGAAAAGGCTCTCCCGGGGCTTGGCCACTTCATCAGCACGTACGAAACGGACGGCAAGCCGATCCCGTCTTTCAACGGTTTCCCGAAGCTCATGCCGATTTTCGACAGTGCCGAAGATACGCTCAAATCTTACTGGGATGCTCTCAACGAAGACAACAAAGTCTCTCTCATGGTCAAGTGGATTGACCGCGAAACCTTCGAAGCCAAGACGATTATCGTCAACAAGAACAAATAGCGATGCGAATGCTGCGGCATTGCGTGCTGCTGGCGTCGTCATTCATGACAAAGCGGGAATGACGAGTGAAGGCAAATGCGTGCATGACGTAGGAGCTGAGCAATGCAGAAACGTGCACGCACGTTTGAGTGGTTTGTGAGCAGTGGTAAAGACAGGATTGTTGAAAGGTTTCTACAGCATTCCTAACCACTGTCTACTGCCTACTTCCTACTGCGCCGAAGGCGCGAGCTATTTCTCGACGACCTGCCCTAAAATTTGGTGCAGGCGTTTTTTATTGCCGAATCCGTCGGGATTTTCGATGTAATAGAATATCTGCTTGATGAGGGCGCTCGTGTTGAAGTCGTACGATGCGATGCGGAGCAAATAGCTTTCGGCGGAATTGTCGAATCCGAGAATGTTCGGGTCTGTCTTGTCGCCGGGCAAAATGCAGTCGCCGTCGTCGCTGATTTCGTAGAAGAGGCCTGCGACTTCGTCGTTTACGCAAACCCAGCAATTGCAATCGGCGGGAACGTTTTGTACAAACTGCTGCAATTTGCTCTTGACCAAGTTGCGGGCGTACGTTTCAACGGATAGCCTTGGAACTTTGGTTCTTGCGATTTCTTTGTAATCCCACGGACTGGCGAATTCATCGTCGGTAAACGGAATGACATCGAGTCCAGAGCTGATAAGTCCTGTCAAGCGGTCTTTAGACCAAGAGCTATTGTGGTAGGGCGAGAAATAGCAAATCTTTTTGATGCCTTTTTGCAAAAGGTATTTGCCCATCTGCTGTCCCGGAATTTCGCCGAACGTCGAGTTGAAAAACGCCCAGTTGTTCTTGCTTAAAAAACGCGGCGGGATATCTTGTACGGGCTGTTCCCACCAGACAGAAACGGGGTACTTGACTGCGTAAAAAAGTTGCAAAAGGGCATGTGGCTTTTGTACAAGCAACGTCGAAAGCACAGCTCCGATGGCGTTCGGGTAGTCGGTGAGGTAGCAAATTTTTCCGCTGCGGTCGATCAGCTTGCCGCTCTCTTCGTTGATGCCTAACAAAATAAGCTTAAAATGCTGTTCGCCAGCGGTCTGGTAAACGAGTCGTAAAAAGTCGAGTTCGCGTTCGCTTTCGGCAGTAAAACCGCCCCAGGAATTGCAGCGCGTTACGAATAAAATTTCGCTGAAACTTTTGACGGTCTTCGTCTTTAGCGGTGAAGCAAATGTATATAAACGCCCACTGCGGACGAGAATGCCTTGATTTACTTTGTGAATCAAGAACTTGCGGAGAATCGTCTGCGAAACGTTGTAGCGGTCGGAAAGTTCCTTGGCGAGTGGCAGATTCTTGTTCGGATCGAGGAATCCCTTTTCCCAGTCCGTCGAAAATTCTCTTTCGAGGCGTTCTAGGATAGTTTCGCGGTGGACGGTTTTGGACAAAAGTTGCGCGAGGTCGCTTGCGTCGGGAGCCTTGCCCCAGAAATATCCCTTGCCGCGAATGCTGTAAATAAGCCCTTCTTCGGCGAGTTGCTTTAAGATTCCTTGGATGGTTCCTGATGAGACGTTAAACGTTTTCATCAGCTTGCGGACGGACGGGAGCATGTCCCCGTCCTTTAGATTCTGTTGCAATATCGCTTGTCGAATCCCGTCACGCATTTTTGCGGTCCGCAATCCATTCGAGAACGGCCCGTCTTGCGTTCTCGGCGAGGATTTCTTTTTTGTTCTTTTTCTTGAGGCCGTCTTGGTGGGGGAGGAGGCCGAAGTTGAAATTCATCGGCTGGAAGTCCTCGTTTTCTTCGACAAGGCGGTTCATGAGGGAGCCGATGCAGCTCTCTTCCGGGAGCGGGTCCGAATGCCCGTGCAAAATCGTCTGTGCCATGTTCCAAGCGGCGTACCAGCCTGTGGCAACTGCTTCGGTGTAGCCTTCGGAACCGGTAATTTGTCCGGCAAACCACGTAGGCGGAATGTCCTTGGCGCAATCGAGTTCCGGTCGCAGGCGGAGCGTTGCATCCAGGAACTTTGGCGATTCGATGAACGTGTTGCGGTGCATGCAGCCGAGGCGTGCGAATTTTGCATTGCGCAGTGCCGGCACCATCGTGAAGATTTCCTTTTGCGTGCCCCACTTGAGGCGCGTCTGGAAACCGACCATGTTGAACAAAGTCTTCTGCTTGTTTTCTGCACGCAGCTGGATGACGGCATACCACAAATGTCCGTTGTTGCCGAGTCCAAGCCCGATGGGGCGCATGGGGCCGTGGCGGAGCGTTTCGTAGCCGCGGCGGGCCATTTCTTCGACCGGGAGGCAGCCTTCAAAAAGTTCGCGTTTTTCGAACGGGCGCGGTTCTGTCGCTTCGGCTTCGCAGAGCTTGCGCACAAATTCCGTGTAAGTTTCCTTGTCCAGCGGGCAGTTGATAAAGTCCGCCGTTTCGCCTTTTTCCCAGCGGTTCATGTAGAATGCATGGTCAAAGTCGATGCTGTCCGTTTCGACGACGGGAGCAATGGCATCAAAGAAATGCAGGCGGTTGCTGCCGAGACGCTTGAAAATATCGTCGGCGAGTGCGTCGCTAGCCAGAGGGCCTGCGGCCACAAGCGTCGGGCAATCGCCTTCGAGGCTCGTCACTTCTTCGCGGCGGAGCGTGATGTTCGGGAATTCCGCAATTTTCTTTTCGACAATTTCGCTAAAAATATCGCGGTTCACGGTGAGGGAATCGCCTGCAGGAACCGCCGCTTCGCGGGCGCAGTCCAGCAAAAAACTCCCGAGCAACGTGAGTTCCGCTTTTAAAAGGCCATGAGCGCTCGTAACGCCCAACGCCTTGAAACTGTTCGAACAGACGAGTTGAGCCAAATGGCCGTCCCTGTGAGCGGGAGTCTGCTTGTTTGGCCGCATCTCGTAAAGGTCCACCTGAAAACCGCGGCTCGCCAATTGGAGTGCCGCTTCGCAGCCTGCAAGCCCGCCACCGATAACACGTACTCGTTCGTTCATAGGGTTTAGGTATTAGGGATTAGGTATCAGGTTTAAATAATCGTGGCTACGCCACCTTTTTAAGACGAGCTTTGCTCGTGATTCTATTCCTATAACCTAAAACCTATAACCTGTAACCTCCTCTCAATTTACCACAATTTTCTTATAGCTCTTGGCGTTGCCGATCCAGAGCTTGACTAACAATTCTTCGAGGGAGGCCGTACTCACGCAATCCGGGTCCGCGTCCTGAATCTCGTCCGAAATCAAGTTGGCCTGAGTCAAGTTCAGCATGCCGTAGTACAAAGCCTCTAGCAGCTGCGACAAGAACTCGGGCGAAACTTTTGCAACGGATTCCATGTCGTTCAACGGAGGGAGTTGCGTCTTGTCCGGCTGGAATTGATCCAAGTTATCCATTGTCCACATGTCGGTCGCCTTGCTCAATTCGGGGGTTGGCGCAATACCTGTCAACTTGGAACGGTATTCCTTCCATTCCTTGTCGGTTGTTTTACCGGCTTTGCGGACAGACTTCAAGAAGGAGAGAACCGCGTAGTAGAGGTCCTTCTCCCTTTGATTGGATTCTTTTTGAGAAACAGGAATCATTCTTACCTTTACAAATTAATGGCGGAAGTGGCGCATTCCGGTGAACACCATCGCGATGCCGAACTTGTCTGCAGCTTCGATGGATAGGTCGTCCTTCTTGGAGCCACCCGGCTGAACAATGTAACGAACGCCGGCATCGTGTGCGGCTTCGACGTTGTCCGGGAACGGGAAGAAGGCGTCGGAACCCATCACGACTTCGCCGAAGACCTTCTTTTCGAGATCCTTGAGGCCAGCTTCGTTGATGAGCTTGCCGTTTTCGTCGAAGAATTCCTTTGCTTCCGGGAGGCGTGCAACGTTGTCGCGAACGCGCGGCTGGCAGAGGCGGAGGTTCGAGTCGATGCGGTTCGGCTGACCCGGGCCAAGGCCCATGACCTGGAAATAACCCGGCTTGTATTCGTAGCACATCACGATAGCGTTCGACTTGGTGTGCTTCGTGACGAGCCAAGTAAAGCGGGCGAGATCACTCTTGTTCTTCGGGAACTGCGCCTTCGTGACGCATTCGAACTTGTCCCAAGTGCCGATGTCGCGGTCCTGGACGAGCATGCCGCCAATCACGTGCTTGTAAACTTTGCAGGCGGTAGCCTTCTTGATTTCGCCTACTTCGAGGAGGCGGATGTCCTTGGACTTGTTCTTCAAGAATTCGAGAGCGTCGTCGTCAAAAGCCGGTGCGAGCAAGATTTCCACGAACTTGCCCTTGAGGAATTCGGCGGTCTGGAGATCGACCTTGCGGGTCATTGCAATCACGGAACCGAAAGCGGACACCGGGTCACCTGCCCAAGCAGCTTCCAAAGCTTCGCGGAGCGTTTCGCCTGTTGCAAGTCCGCATGGATTCATGTGCTTCACAATCACGACGGCGTTGGATTCGCTGAATTCGCGTGCCATTTCGAGGGCGGCGTCGGCATCGACGATGTTGTTGTAAGAAAGCTCCTTGCCCCAGAGTTGCTTTGCAGAAGCGAGGTTTGCTTCGGTGCAAGTCGGGTCGCGGTAGAAAATGGCTGCTTGATGGGAGTTTTCACCGTAGCGCATCGGTACGGGGTCAACGAATTTCAAAACGAGTTCTTCGGGCATAATGTTTCCTTTGTGAATTTTTTACAGAATGAAATATAGAAAATAGCAGGTAACGGTGCTTTCAAAAAAATTCTATTTTTGGCGCATCAAACAGGCTTGTTTTTTAGCAAGGACCCCTTTAAATGCATTTTTACTGGTTGTATTTCGCTATTTTATTGACTCTGGGACGTTTCTGTCTTTTATGTTCCCTCTATTATATCAAAACGCCCTTTGGCGGTCCGCTAGTCGATTCCGTCAATAAATTTATCTGGCATACGCTCTATGTGGAAGCGGGTGTCTGCATGTCCATGGCGTTTCTTTTTTACGTGATTTCGAAATTTGTCCGCGGCAAGGGTGTCAAAATTTTAAAAGTCGTTTCTATTGTGGCGGCGGCAATATATCTAGCTCTCAGCGGTGCCGATGACGAAATTATGCGTTGGATGGGCCAAAAACTTTCGCTATCATTCATCGGAACGTACATTTTTGCTTTTGCCGATACCGAGCTAGCTTCAAATATTTTTTGGGGAGATGCGTCCCATTTCTTGCTTACGGTAGGAATCGTTGTCGTGTTCACGGCCGCTATAGCCTTCTTGTCGAGCAAATTGAATTTGGCTTTATGCTGGAAAAAACCGTTCAGAAAGAACTACATCATTCTTGCTGTAATGTTTATCCTTGCGGTTGCCGGTTGTACCTCTTTCTGGTGGTTCAATCCTCTTTCAAGGCGTCAAGTGCGCATTAAACCGGTTGTCTATAGTTTTGTGGATAACATTCTTGAAGTTTTCAAATCAATGAATCCTCCTGCGGATTACCGCGAAGGGATTGTCGCTCTCCGTGGAAACCCGGATCAGGAATACCCATTCTGGAAAGAAGCGCAAAACGAGCAAGCTTCGCTTGATGCATTCAAGTCGAAAAGTATCGATGAAAAGCCGGACGTCATTATTCTTACCATCGAAAGCATGCGCGGCTGGACTCATGATATGCGCGTTGAAGAGAATTGCAAACGTACTCCCAACCTTTGTAAATTGACGAAAAAAGGTTTGTATTTCCCTTACGCCTATAGTGTCGGTTTTCCGTCCATTGAAGGACTCCTGGGAATCATGGAAGGGGTGCTGAGCCTGCCTCATCATGTGCTTTTGAACAGTTATCCAAACACACGAATGCGCTCAATTTCCGAGATTCTTAGGGATGCTGGCTATTATACCGAAGTCCTCATTGGCTCTGACCCTTATTTTGACAACGGCATGGTTTGGTTCCAAAAATGGTTCGACTATGTGGAATACAAACCTGAAAATCATAGCGATGTCGCGATGGCCCATCGTTTTATGGAACACTACAATTCCCGCCCCAAAGATAAGCCGTTATTTTATAATTGGATGAGTTGCAGCATGCATGTCCCCTTTGATTTACCCAAAGACATGGGGGAGAAACCCAAGGACATCGACTCCGCCTACATGCGATCTGTTGTCTATATGGATAGTTCTCTTGGAATCCTCATGAATGAACTTGAAAGGAGCGACAGGGCAAAAAATACTTTGCTTATACTCACTGGAGACCATTCGATAGTCTCTAGCAAGCAGATGCCAACCGTTGAAAAAGTAGGTCAAGCTGCCGATGCGTTTACATGGGTTCCGCTTTTGATTGTAGGTCCAGGAATCGAACCTCGTGTAGATACGCGACCCGTTTCGCAGGGAGATATTCCTCCTTCAATTATCGGTTTTTTGGATTTGGAAGTGTCCAATCATTTTATGGGAACAAATTTGCTCCAATGCAGGGACTCGTCATGCTCAATGGATTTGCCTCCAGTTTATTCTCTTCGCGGTGGGGGAATTGGCCTTCGCACAGATTCGCTCACATTCCTGCTTTCGAACGTCGAAGGGAGCGACCCGGCTGTAGTCCTGAAAAAGGAACATGAGCCGACTTGGGATACTTCTGAACCGGTTGAAGGTTACATAAACGAAGAACCCATCGAGATTCCTCAAGAACAACTTCTCAAGACTTCTGCGACCATGCATGCTGTATCGAATGCATGGAAATACGTTGTTTACAAGAATAAGCTCATGCCGCAAAAATAAGGTCTTTTGTAAGGTCTTTTGCTCCTTCAACGTGAGCTTTGTGCATCAGGATTGAATCGTATCAGTCTTTAATTCCTCATGCTCACCGCTTATGGCTGCATCCTTTGGCACGGATATGCAAAAGCAATTTTTTGCGCTTTCTCGCCTTGCTCACTTTTGCAGCGGCTCTCGCCTTTTGCTATCTTTACCGCGTTCAAATTTAAGACGTGATATATTCACGAGGTAAAACAATATGGCAATGCAAGATATGAATGACCAAGTGCAGGCTCGCTTGGCAAAGCTCGACAAGTTCAAGGAAATGGGTGTAGAGGCTTATCCTCACAAGTTCAACAGAACCCATGACTCCAAGGTTTTGAAGGAAAATAAGGAAGCCCTGATGGTGACGAAGGAACCGGTGGCATTTGCTGGCCGCGAGGTTCGCTTTAATCGCAAGGGCAAGATGTGCTTTATGCACCTCAAAGACCGCTACGGTCGCTTGCAGGTTGTCGTTGCCCGTGACGAAGTGGGCGAAGAAAATTACGAAGTCGTGAAGATGACCGACCTCGGCGACTTCATTGGCGTGAACGGCTCCATGTTCGAAACGCAGAGCGGTGAATACTCCGTGCGTGCCGAAAAGGTCACGATGCTTTCGAAGGCTGTGCGCCCGCTCCCGGTCGCTAAGGAAAAGATTGACGAAAACGGCAACAAGGTCGTGTTCAACGAATTTGCCGACGTCGATACCCGTTACCGCCAGCGTTACATCGACATGGCCTTGAACGACGACGTGAAGGAAGTCTTCATCAAGCGTTCCAAGATCATGCAGGCTATCCGCGAATACCTCATCGAAAAGGGATTCATCGAAGTCGAAACGCCGACGCTCCAGCCGATTTACGGCGGTGCAAACGCACGTCCGTTCACCACGCACCACAACGCTTGCGACATGACGCTCTACTTGCGCGTCGCTCCGGAACTTTACCTCAAGCGCTGCATCGTGGGCGGTATGGAAAAGGTCTTTGAATTCTCGAAGAACTTCCGCAACGAAGGCATGGACCGCACGCATAGCCCGGAATTCACCGGTCTCGAATTCTACGAAGCTTATGCCGACTACAACGACATGATGGTCCACTTCGAAAACATTTACGAACGCGCTTGCATTGCAGCAAACGGCACCACCAAGATTCAGTACCAGGGCAAGGAAATCGACTTCAAGGCCCCGTGGCCGCGCTACAGCATGATCGAAGCCATCGAAAAGTTCGGCGGCCTCAAGGTCAATGAAATGAGCGACGACGAAATCAAGGCCAAGATGGAAGAACTCGGTGGCCACCTCGACGGCGAATTCTCTCGCGGCCGTGGCATCCTTGAACTCTTCGAACTCACTGTCGAAGACAAACTCATCCAGCCGACGTTCATCAAGGACATGCCGACGGAAAGCACTCCGCTCTGCAAAAAGCACCGCACCATCGAAGGCCTTATCGAACAGTTCGAACCGTATGCAAACGGCTGGGAACTCGGTAACGCTTACACCGAACTTAACGACCCGATCCGCCAGCGCGAACTCCTCGAAGA
>JAEEGK010030114.1_pt1 | contig 10779 bp, 7 predicted proteins | sample 8958771 | NCBI WGS metagenome assembly JAEEGK01 (sample SAMN16246547, study PRJNA631951) | gut metagenome | biome: gut microbiome; feature: rumen; material: SC-attached | host: Bos | place: Iran: Karaj | collected 2018-10 | reverse complement strand
TCAAAGCTCTTTCGAGCCGATAGAGGGATTCGAACCCACGACCCCGAGATTACAAATCACGTGCTCTGGCCAACTGAGCTATATCGGCGCTCACGAATCCTTCATCGCTGAAAGGACTGCAAAGGTAGATACTTTTTTTGAATCCACCAAACTTTTTCACATATTTTTCAACATCCCCTCCAGGAGTTCAAACAGGGACTCCTCGTCCATGCCGCAGGAGGCACGCTGGGCCTTCTGTGTATCCTGGGGAATGTAGCAGTCCGGAATGCCTACGCCTTTGATCACCGGAGCTTCCGTTCGGCCTGCAAAATATTCACTCACAGCGCCAAAGAGGCCTCCCTTGAGGGCGCCGTCCTCAACGGTAATGATGGCCTTGAACTTACTCACTTCCTCGAGAATGGCCGTATCGATGGGCTTGAGGAAGCGCATATCATATACGGCGGGGGTCTTCTTAAACTCTTCCTTGCACCGGAGAGCGGCCTCCAGAGCGCGGTTCACCACCGGGCCCAGGCCCAGGATGGCCACGTCCTTTCCTTCCAGGAGTTGCTCTCCCCGGCCGACGGGCAGTTCCTCGTAAGGAGCTTCCTGCCAGGCTACGCCCTCCCCTATGCCGCGGGGATAGCGGATAATGAGCGGACTGTCCTTGAGCGACAGGCCGGTATACATCAGACGTTTGAGTTCAATCTCATTGCGGGGGGCCGAAACGAGGATGCCCGGAATGGTGCGGTAGGCCGCCAGGTCAAAGCAGCCGTGGTGCGTGGGACCGTCCTCCCCCACCAGGCCGGCACGGTCAAAGCAGAAGACCACCGGGAGGTGCTGCAGGGCCACGTCGTGGATGATGCAGTCGTAGGCACGCTGGGAGAACGAAGAATAGATATTGCAGAAGGGCTTCATCCCCGCCGCGGCCAGACCGGCCGAGAAAGTAACGGCGTGCTCCTCTTCAATACCCACGTCAAAGAAACGCTCGGGCACGGCTTTCTCCAGCATATTCATACCGCAGCCCGTGGCCATAGCGGGCGTAACCCCCACCACTTTCTTATCTTTCTGTGCCAGTTCCACCAGCACCTTGCCAAACACGTCCTGGTAACGGTCGGCCGGATAGGCCGTCCTGATCCGTTCTCCGGTAGCGGGATCATACTTGCCCGGAGCGTGCCAGGTGGTAGGATCGGCCATAGCCGGAGCATAACCGGCGCCCTTGCGGGTATGGATGTGCAGAAGGCGCGGGCCGTGCAGGTTGCGAAGCCGTTCCAGCGTGTAAACCAGCTGCTCAATATCATTGCCGTCAATAGGGCCGAAGTACCGGAAGCCCAAAGACTCAAACAGGGCGCCGCCGCTGGAGCGGACCAGGTTGGACTTGGTGTCAATCACTCGCTTCTGGACCCAGTCGCGGGCCTTTCCGTCTCCCATTGTATTCCACACCTTGTTCTTGACCCGGTTGTAGAAAGGATGGGTGGTAACGTTGAGCAGGTATTCGTGCAAACCACCGATATTTTGGTCGATGGAGATGTTGTTGTCGTTCAGGATGACCAGGATATCGGCCTTGGAAGAGCCGGCGTTGTTAAGGCCTTCCCAGGCCAGACCTCCGGTGAGGGCGCCGTCTCCGATGATGGCCACCGACTTCTCCCCCGTTCCCATCATGCGCGCAGCCTCGGCAAAACCCAGGGCGGCCGAAATGGAAGTGGAGGAATGGCCGGCGCCAAAGGCGTCGTAGGGACTCTCGTCCCGCTTGGGGAAGCCGCTGATGCCCTCCAGGGTGCGGTTCTTCCGGAAGAGGTCTCTTCGGCCCGTCAGAATCTTGTGGGCGTAGGCCTGGTGGCCCACGTCAAACACCAGCTTGTCTGCGGGCGTATTATATATATAATGTAGGGCAACTATCAGTTCCACGGCGCCCAAACTGGACCCCACGTGACCGGGGTTCACGGCGCAGCACTCCAGAATATACCTCCTTACCTCCTCGCACAGTTGCGGGAGCTGCGAGAGCGACAGTTTCTTCAGGTCCTCCGGGGAGTTGATCTTATCCAACAATTCATACATAATGTACAAAGATAAGAATTTTTCGGAAGACCCTACTTATTGGGCTGGTCCAGTTGGAGTTCGGGATGGCGGGCCGATGTGCGGCAGAAGATGACGGCCACCAGCACGGCAAAGACGCAGAGGGCGCTGAACATCATTTCTACGTGCACGGGACCCTGAACGCCCGTTCCCAGGATAACACCCGAGAGCCATTTGAAGCTGAGCAGGCCCAGGTTCTGCACCCAGTTGGTGAGGGCATAGGCCGTACCCAGCACCTTGTCCGGCACAATCTTGGGCACGGTGGGCCAGAGGGCGGCCGGGACCAGGGAGTAACCAAAGCCCAGGAACACCATAGCCAGGTAACCCCAGAAGGGCACGCCGGCGGGGGCGAAGGCCAGCAGCAAGTGGGCAATGAGGGCCAGGATGGCACCCACCATCATCCAGCGGGTACCCTTACCCACCTTGTCCACCAGAATACCGAACAGCGGAGCAAAGATAACCGTAGAGAACGGTAACATAGATATCATCCATCCGGCTGCCTGGGCGGGAATGTCAAAACGGGGGATGAGGATGGCGCCGGCAAACTTCTTGAAGGCAATCACGCTGCTGTAGAACAGCACGCACAGAAGGCCCAGGAGCCAGAAGTTGCGGTTGCCCAGCACGTGGAGGATGTCGGAGAAACGGAACTCGTCTTCCGGGGCACCGGCCGGCGAAGAAGCGCTGTCCGGGGTCTTGGATTTGAGGGAGTCCACTTCCTCCTTGCGAGCTTTACCGGCCGAAGCATCCAGGGCCACAAAAACGGCCCACAGGATAAGGCCCAGGGCCATCAGGCCCATACCCACCACGGCGGGATGGGCGGTTTCGGCCAGGGTATAAATATGGTCGGACTGTTGCTGCACCAGCCTGGGAGAGAGCACCAGGGCGAAGGCCGTACCCAGACGGGCAATGGCCAGCTGGATGCCCATAGCGAAAGCCATCGGCCCTCCTTTGAACCAGCGGGCAATGCTTCGCGTAACGGCCGTTCCGGCAATCTCACTTCCCAGACCAAAGAGCATCACGCCCACATAGGCCACGGTAAGGGAGGCCGAAGAGCCGCTGAGCAGCGCCCAGGTAACCATTCCGGCACCGCCGGCCATCATACCCACAAACAGGGAGCCCGAGATGCGGACACCCCATTTGTCCAGCAGGATGCCGCCCAGCACCAGGCCTCCAAAGACGCAGAGCACGCTGTAACCGCTGGCGTACAGGCCGTACCCGGCAGCGTCCCAGCCCAGCTGGGTAAGCGATGCGTTCTCAAACAGGTACGAGATGCTGGAGAACATATCGTCAAAGTAGTACGATGCAAACATCGGTACTACCAAACAGGCCAGCACTATCCAAGAGGCTGACCTGTAAAATTTCTGAGCGGAGGAAGCTGCCATTACTCAGCCGTAATGTTGGGCAGTTCCAGACCCAGTCCCTTCTTCTTGTCCACTACCTTGAGCACGAGACCCAGCACCAGGGCGGCAACGCCCAGCAGGGCCAGCATCACCAACGGAGCGGTGTAGTTGAACTGGGTGGGATCCGTAACGCCCGGATTGGTCTTGTCCAGCACCTTGCCAATGAGCATGGGAAACAGCCACAGGCCAATGTTCTGGATCCAGAAGATGAGGGCGTAGGCACTGCCAATCACCTTGGCGTCCACCAGCTTGGGAACGGAAGGCCACAGGGCGGCGGGAACCAGGGAGAAGCTGGCGCCCAGCACCAGGATGGTCACATAGGCCACGATAACGCCGCCCAGGTCGTTGCCCTTGAAGGCGGGCAGCACAAAGGCGAAGGTAAGGTGGCAGGCGATCAGGAGGATGGAACCCAGCACCAGCATGGAAGCGCCCTTACCCTTGTGGTCCAGGTAATTGCCCAGGATGGGGGTAATGAGCACGGCCAGCAGCGGGAACACGGCAAAGATGGCCTCTGCGCTCTGGCGCATATAACCCATATAGCAGTAGACGATAAGGGCAATGATGGAAATGCCCAGAAGGATATACTGGTTGGTCTTCTTTTTCTGGAAGTTGCTGGCAAAGCCGGCAGCGGCCACAATGAGCATGATGAAATACTGGATCAGGGTTACCTTGGAGCTGGCCCAGAACGAACCGGCATCCGGCAGTTCCAGGGAAAGGTTGCACTGCAGCATGTTCACGGCGTACTTCTGGAAGGGGAAGATGGCCGAATAATACAGCACGCACAGCAGGGCCACAATCCAGAACCCGCCGTCGGAAAGAATCTTTCCAATGTCGCTGACTTTGAAGGGGTCGTCTTTTTCTTCGGCCTCTCCGGTCTGCTCGTCCAGCTTCTTGTCCATGAAGAAGTAGACGACGGTCATCATGACGGCGATGCACATGAGCACCACGCCGAAAGCCACGCTGCGGGAGACGTCGACGTTGCCGCCCAGCTTGGCAAAGAAGGGGCTGAAGATCATGCAGGTGGCCACACCCAGACGGGCCAGGGCCATCTCGGAACCCATGGCCAGGGCCATTTCACGTCCCTTGAACCACTTCACGATACCACGGCTCACGGTAATACCGGCCATCTCGCAGCCGCAACCGAAAATCATAAAGCCGCAGGCGGCCAGTTTGGCCGATGCCGGCATGCCGCGATAGAAGGGAGAAACCCCCAGTTCGTCAAAGAGCGGGATATAATTAAGGTTGTTGGTGAACCAAGTCTCCAGGCTGCTTCCCATGAAGGATTCGCTGACGGCATACCACTTGATGCAGGCGCCTACCAGCATCACGGATGCACTCAGGACGGCGGTAAACCGAACCCCCATCTTGTCCAGGATGATACCGGCAAAGATGAGGAAGAAAACAAATACGTTGAGGAACACCTCGGAGCCCTGCATGGTACCAAAGGCGGTGGAATCCCAGCCGCGGGTTTCCTGCATGAGGTCCTTGATGGGGGACAGGATGTCCATGAAAATGTAACTGCAGAACATAGCCATGGCCAGCAGCAAAAGGGCTGTCCAGCGCATGGCGGCCGAGTCACGGAGTGTTTTTACGGTAGAAGTAGACATATACTTATAAATGAATTTTCCAATTGGAGCGCTAAAGTAATGAAAAAAATCCAAAATGGCCGGTTTTTTGATACAAAATCCCAACCGATCCCCAACTTTCTTCGTCTAATAAACGAAAAAAGTTTTGCAATTTAAAAAAACAGTCCTATATTTGCAGTGTAATAGGATACTAATACAGCGAAATAATGGCGCTAATAGAATTAAAAGAACTTAACAAAACTTACAACAACGGGCAGCCGTTGCACGTTCTCAAGGGTATCAATCTCAGCATCGAAAGAGGTGAATTCGTGTCCATTATGGGTGCGTCGGGTTCCGGTAAGAGTACACTACTTAACATTCTCGGAATTCTCGATAACTACGATACCGGAACCTATACCCTTGATGGAAAACTCATCAAAGACCTCACCGAGCGGCAAAGTGCAGACTACCGCAACCGTATGATCGGGTTCGTCTTCCAGAGTTTCAACCTCATCAGCTTCAAGACGGCCGTGGAGAATGTGGAACTCCCCTTATATTATCAGGGGGTGTCCCGCCGCCGCCGTCACGAACTGGCTATGGAATATCTGGAAAAACTGGGCCTCACCCCGTGGGCTTCCCACTTCCCCAACGAGATGTCCGGCGGTCAGAAGCAGCGTGTGGCCATTGCCCGCGCCCTCATCACCCATCCCCAGATTATCCTGGCCGATGAACCCACCGGTGCCCTGGACTCCAAGACCAGCGTTGAGGTTATGCAGCTGCTCAAGCGCCTCAACCAGGAGGAAGGAATCACCATCATCGTGGTTACGCACGAAAGCGGCGTGGCCAACGAGACCAACAAGATCATCCATATCAAAGACGGCATCATAGGCCAGATTGAAGAAAACACAGCCCACACCTCCTGGGGCGCCAGCATCATCAAGTAATGCTAGAATTATATCACGAAATTGTCAGTTCCCTCCGGAACAACAAGCTCCGCACAGCCCTCACCGGCTTTGCGGTGAGCTGGGGCATCTTTCTGCTGATAGCGCTGCTGGGAGCCGGCAACGGCCTTATGAATTCCTTTATGGGTAATATGGAGGACTACATCTCCCAGGGCGTTACGGTAGAAGGCTGGATGACCTCCAAGCCCTATGCCGGCTATAAGGAAGGCCGCATTATCCAACTGGATAACGCAGACCTTCACTATACCCAGGACTCCCGTTGGCAGGGCGTGATAGAGAATGTCACCCTGGCCACAGCTTACACCGGCGTAACTCTTTCCCTGAACGGACTAACCGTTGCAGGTTCCGTAAGGGGAGTGATGCCCGAATACCAGGATCAGAGAAAAATCAGAATGTCCGCAGGCCGCTTCCTGAATCCCGACGACGTCAGAGAAGGCCGAAAGGTCATTGTGATAAGCTCGGCCCAGGCCAAGGAGCTGCTTCCCCATAACCCCGACGCACTGGTTGGCAAATGGATCAATGTTGGAAACGTAGCTTTTCGCGTAGTGGGCATCTACAGCACCGACGAGTCCAGTATGACGCGTCTCTGCCCCATACCCTATTCTACTTACAAAAGCATCTACAACCCCGACGACAAGATTGACGCCATTACCTTTACCGTAAACGGGCCCAAAACGTTGGAAGAGCACCGTGCCTTTGAAGATCTCTATACCGATGGCCTCAAAGTACGCCACCACGTGGCCCCGGACGACAACCGCGGTTTCTGGATTGACAATGGTTACACCGACAACCTGGAAATGAACAAGGCCTCCCGGATCATCCGCATTGCCTTGTGGATCCTGGGTATCCTGACCCTCATCAGCGGTATAGTTGGCGTGAGCAACATTATGCTCATCACCGTAAAGGAGCGTACCCACGAGTTCGGTATCCGCAAGGCCATTGGAGCCAAGCCCGGAGCCATCCTCAAGCTCATCATTGGAGAAAGCATCAGCATCACCGCGGTGTTTGGATACATTGGTATGTTTATGGGTATGGTGGCCTGTCAGATTATGGACAAGACCGTGGCCCAGGATTCCGTAAACATTGGCGGAGAAGAAATCCGTATGCTGGTGAATCCCAATGTGGGTCTGGACATAGCCCTGGAAGCCACCCTGCTGTTAATTATTGCCGGAACCCTGGCCGGAGTCATCCCTGCCTGGAAAGCGGCGCGTGTTAAACCCATAGAAGCATTGAGGGCCGACTAATGAAAAAGTGGTTTGATACAGATACATTCCGGGAAATCCTGGACAGTCTCCTGCGGAACAAGAGCCGCAGCATCCTTACCGGATTCGGCGTTTTCTGGGGCGTCTTTATGCTTATGCTGCTCACCGGCGGCGGGCGGGGCTTCAAGCAAATACTGATAGATAACTTCGCCGGCTTTGCCCAGAACACCTGCGTTGCCTTTGCCAACAATACCTCCAAGCCTTACAAAGGTTTTGAAAAAGGCCGAACCTGGAATATGGATTACGGCGACGTGGACCGTCTCAAGGCCCTGGTTCCCGAGCTGGAAACCGTTACCCCTTCGGTGAGCCTCTGGGGCAAGAGCGTAACCCGCGGCGAGTACACTTCTTCCAGGGCCGTGGTCAAAGGTGCCCGGGCCGATTATGCCAATATCGAAACCCCTCAGATGAGGTATGGCCGATGGATCAACGACGCCGATAACCTGAACGAGCGCAAAGTTTGCGTGATTGGTAAGCGTGTCTATGAAGAACTTTTCCCGGAGGGAGGCTCTCCGTTGGGTGAGCGAATCAGCATAGACGGCAGTTACTATACCATTGTGGGCGTAGATTGGAGGGACAGTAACGGCATCAGCATCAACGGACGGGCCAGTGATGCGGTAACCATTCCCATCAACCAGGCCAGAAGAGCCTACAACCTGGGTAATACCATCCATATGCTGTGCTTCACCGCCAAGCCGGGCATTACTATGAGCGACGTTACGCCCCGGGTACAGGAGGTGATGGCCAGAAGGCATATGTTCGATCCCACCGACGAACAAGCCCTGTTCCTGCTCAACACGCAGCTCATCTTTGGAATTGTGGACAACCTGTTCAACGGTATCAATTTCCTCATTTGGCTTATTGGTATTGGGACCTTGCTGGCCGGCGTGATTGGCGTATCCAACATTATGATGGTGAGCGTGAAGGAACGCACCACCGAGATTGGTATCCGTCGCGCCATTGGTGCCACCCCTCAACAGATCCTGAGCCAGATTATTTCTGAAAGTATTGTCCTTACGCTGGTGGCGGGCCTTTCGGCCATAGTGTTCAGCGTACTTATATTATACGGCGTAGAGCTGGGTATGACAGACGACGGTATCCTGAAGGCTCCCTTCCAGGTGCCCTTCTGGACGGCCGTGCTGGCCGCCTCCCTGCTGGCCATCCTGGGCGTTGTGGCAGGTCTGATGCCGGCCGCCCGTGCCATGCAGATCAAGCCCGTAGACGCCATGAGAGATGAATAATAAATAGTTGTTAGTTATATGAAAAAGTTTTTCCGAATTCTGATGATTGTTGTGGTGGCCGCCATCTTTGTGGGCACCTTCGCCTACCTGTTCAAGCGGTCCCAGCCCAAAGAGACGGTGTACGAGGAGCTCGTTCCCGCGATGGACACCATCTCCAAATCTACCGTGGTCACGGGCAAGATCCAGCCCCGCGACGAGGTCAACGTGAAGCCCCAGATCAACGGCATCGTGGCCGAAGTTTACAAAGAAGCCGGCCAGACCGTCCAGAAGGACGAGATCATTGCCAAGCTCAAGGTGATCCCGGACATGAACCAGCTTTCATCGGCCCAGAGCCGCGTGCGCCTGAGCGAAGTGAACCTCAAGCAGGCCCAGATCAACTACGACCGAGAGAAGAAGCTCTATGACCAGAAACTGGTGAGCGCCGAATCCTTTGAAAAGGTGACCCAGGCCCTCAAGCAGGCCCAGGAAGAGCACTCCATTGCCAAGGAGACCCTGGAGATTGTGCGCGACGGCGTTTCTTCGGCCAACAAGAGCGGAAGTACCACCCTCATCCGTTCCACCATCTCCGGCCTCATCCTGGACGTGCCCGTGAAAGTGGGTAACTCCGTGACTATGTCCAACACCTTCAACGACGGTACCACCATCGCCACCGTGGCCAATATGGACGACCTCATCTTTGACGGCAACATTGACGAGACGGAGGTGGGGATGCTGCACATCGGCCTGCCCGTCCGCATTACCGTGGGTGCCATCAAGGACCTTTCCTTTGACGCGGCCCTGGAGTACATCGCCCCCAAGGCCACCGTTTCCGGCGGCACCAACCTCTTTGAGATCAAGGCTTCCGTGAAGGTTCCCGGCGACGTCACCATCCGCAGCGGCTACAGCGCCAATGCCGAGATTGTGCTCCAGCGTGCAGAGAACGTGCTCACCATCGAAGAAAGTGCCATCCAGTTTGAAGGAGAAGATACCTTTGTATACGTAATGGGGGCCGATGGATATGAAAAGCGCCCGGTGGTCACCGGTCTTTCCGACGGCGTGAAGATTGAAATCAAGGAAGGGCTCTCCACTTCTGACAAAGTCCGCGGCCCGCAGATCATTAACGCCAAGTAAGCTATGAAAACTTTGCTCATCGCCCTGGCGGTCCTTACCGCCCCTACCGACTCCCTTCCGGATCTGTCCCATCCCTGGAGCCTCCAGGAATGCATCGACTGGGCCATGGACAACAACCTCACCGTGGCCGGCAGCAAACTCACGGTTGAATCCCGCACCATCGAAAACAACACTGCCCGGATGGCCTGGCTGCCTGCCGTAAGCGGCTCCGTGGGAGAAAACTTCAGCTTTGGCCGAGGCATTGGCGGCAACAATACCTATGAGAAGGGCAACACCTCTTCTACCAGCTTCTCCGTGGGTGCCAGTATGAACCTGTTCGACGGTCTGGCTACGCCCCGCCGCATGCAGCTGACCAAGCTCAATCTGGAGGCTGCTACGGCCGACCTGGAGAAAGCCCGCGACGACGTAAGCGTCAAGGTGGCCCAGGCCTATGTCCAGATCCTGTACAACTATGAAATCCGCGATGTGGCCGCCCGCCAGGTTTCCATTGATTCCTTGCAGGTGGAGCGCCTCCAGGGCCTCTTTGAGACGGGTCGTGCATCGGCCGCCGAGGTGTCCCAGCAGAAGGCCACCCTGGCCCAGAGCCGCGTTACCTTCATCCAGGCTTCCAACAACATCCGCAGCTCCCTGCTGGACCTGGCCCAACTGCTGGAGTTCCCCTACTGGGAAGGCTTCTCCGTGGTTCGGCCCAAAGTGACATTCTCCTCACTGGTGATTCCGCACCCCGACGAGATTTACGCCGAGGCGCTGGACATCCGTCCCGCCATCCGGGCCGAAAAACTCCGCCTGGAAGGTGCCAAGAAGCAGATTCAGATTGCCAAGGCAGCTTTCTATCCCTCCCTTTCCCTGGGCGGCGGTCTGGGCACCAACTATTACACCAGCTTTGCCACGCAGGGCTTCTGGGACCAGTTGCAGTCCAACTTCAACAAGTACGTGAGCCTGTCTATGAACATCCCCATCTTCACCCGGTTCAATACCCGCAACCAGGTACGCAGCGCCAAGGTCCAATACCGTTCGCAGGAACTCAATCTGCTCCGTGCCCAGCACGCTCTGTATAAGGAAATCCAGCAGGCTTGGAACAGCGCCGTGGCCTCCCAGGCCAAGCACGCCGCCTCCCTGGATGCAGCCGCAGCCGCCGAGGATGCTTTCACCCTCACCAAAGCCAAATACGAGAACGGCAAGGCCACCAT
>JAEEGK010030110.1_pt1 | contig 10780 bp, 8 predicted proteins | sample 8958771 | NCBI WGS metagenome assembly JAEEGK01 (sample SAMN16246547, study PRJNA631951) | gut metagenome | biome: gut microbiome; feature: rumen; material: SC-attached | host: Bos | place: Iran: Karaj | collected 2018-10 | reverse complement strand
GAAGGCCAAGGAAGGCCACAACTTGTTTTGCGCAGATACAATTGCAACAAATGATGAGATAGAGAGGATTTCATTTGATTTAGTTGTGGGGAATCCTCCATTTGGAACGGAAAACAAGTCGAAAGGAGTTGAGCTGTCAGATTCTATTCGTAATTACTGCAATCAAAACGGATTTGCTAAAGAGATGGTGCTTCCTTTTTTACACAAGGCTGTCAAATTCTCGCCTAAAGGGAAGATTGCCATGATTTTCAATACAAAGTTGTTGACTAATACAAGTAGCACATATAAATCATTCAGGGAATGGTTGTTTAATGATTGTTATGTGGAGAAAGTATATAATTTTTCAATTCTTCGAAATGCACCGAAAGATTTTGGCGGGCAATTGTTTGGCTCAGCCATAGGACCTATATGCATTGCATTTTACCAAAAAGAAGAGCCTGATAATAAATCGGGTAGAATCGTTTATTATGCTCCAAAGACATACATCAAGTCTAATGTGCTTGAAGGGGTAGTGATAGATGGCTCGGATGTGAAATACCTGCCCCGCGAGGAATGTCAAAAACCTGACACGAAGATTTGGAAAATTGCAATGTGGGGCGGGGATAGGGATTTCGAGTTAATCAAGAGGCTTGATTCCTGTACTGAGAAGATTTCAAATTTCATAAGCAATCGAAAGATGAGTTATGGAGTTGGTTTGCAACCGTATAATGCGTCTACCGAGCAGCCAATTATTGATAATGAAATATCTACAATGAGGTATATTCGTCCCGAACATATTTTGCGGTATTATACCCCCCGTAATCAAAGCAGTGATATTAAAAAACTATTAAAGGACAGAAAAACAATAAAGAAGAATCTCGAGTACTATAAAGTTAATTCAATTGATGAGATAAAAAACTTAAATGCATTTAGAAGAATTGGAGCAAAAGATGTATATTGTGGCCCCATGTTGTTAGTAAAAGAAGGGTTGTCCAATAAGAAAATCTGTGCGAGTATAGTCAAGGAACCAACTGTGTTTAATAGCTCAGTTTTAGGGATAAAATCGGATTTGGAAGATTTGAGGCTATTATCGTCGTTGATTAATTCAAAATTAGCAACATATTATTTGCTGATGATATCCGGTTCGTGGGGAATGGAACGAGAGAGGACAAAACCAAATGAGATATATACTGTTCCATTATTAATTGATGATGAGGGGACAAGGGAAATTGTAAGCATTCATTCTCAAATTGAACAATTGGATGAATTTGAGTCACAAAAAATGAATGATTTGGAACTTAAATTAGAGCAAATTATACAGAGGTACTATAATCTTTCTGATGATGACATTTCTTTAATTAGTGATTTTATTGATTATTCAACAGATCTTTTTTATAACCAAGAAGATTCTATGGCAATAGCTCCTATTCTCGACTCAAACATGTATTTAAGTGTTTTGTGTCGTGAATTGCAGGCATTTCTGGAAGGACAAAACCTTTTTGTCAATGGAACTACATATACCACGCAACAACAATCTCCACTTTCTATGGTGAAAATCTCATTTGGTAAAGAAAGCTATGAGATTATGCAATCCAAAGTGGATCTTCAAAATGAATTGAAAGAATTAGACAAACGTTTATGGGACAAAAAGGGAGGTGGCATATATTTCCGTAAGAAACTGAATTATTATGACGGAGATAGCATATACATCATTCGACCCAATCAACGTCGTTTCTGGACACAATCAATGGCTATGCAAGATGCATCTGACCTCATTATTGAAATATTGAATAGCAAGGAGGACTGATATGGGATTGTTTTCTTATATTGAAGAGGCTTTTAAAAAGGCTTTTGAGGAGAGATGCATCACTTTGCTTGTTGCCGCGTACAATTCTTCTATCTCAAATACCGACTATAAACAAATATGGGATGAAAATGATTTCTCAAGTATGTTGGAAAAATATATTGAAAAGAATCCCCAGCGAATTAAGTGGAAGATTAGTTGTACTACAGAGAAGCATTTGCACACAGATATAGTACAAAACAATAAAGGATATGCAAATAAAGAAAGTCGAATAGATATGCGTCTTTCTACTTTTTCCACTTGGAAGGAATACCTTTTTTATGCTGAAGCGAAACGATTGAAAGAAAAAGATTCTAGTTTACTAAACAGATATATCGAGACTGGAATTGACCACTACTTAACAGAAAAATATCCTCATGGAATTCTGTTGGGTTACTTAGTGGAAGGGGGTGTTGATGCGACGATTCAAAAAATAAACGACATTTTGACAAAGAAAAAGCGAGAGAGTGAAATGTTGAAAAGACAGAGTCACTCACTTCACGATCATTATTTTGAATCAACTCATCTAAATTACGGTGTTATTAGTCATTTTGTATTTGATTATACGGTATGAAACTCTCTTTCGAATCCAATCTTTCCTATCAGCAGGAAGCAATTCAGTCGGTTGTCGGCCTTTTTGAGGGACAGGCGATTGAGGATTCCTTGTTTCAATATGACTTGAATGAAAAACAGGCGAGTTTTATTGATGGAATTGGCAATAAATTGGTTTTGTCGGAAGAACAGATTCTTGCCAATTTACAGAAAGTGCAGAATCAAAATGAGATAGCTCTGTCGGAGAAACTTGACGGAATGCACTTTTCTATTGAAATGGAGACAGGAACAGGTAAGACATACGTTTACTTGCGCACCATTTATGAGTTGAACAAAATCTATGGCTTCAAGAAATTCGTTATCGTAGTGCCGTCTGTCCCGATTCGTGAGGGTGTTTTGAAGAATTTGCAAATCACCCATGAACATTTTCAAACGCTATACGACAATACGCCCATTCGTTTTTATGTTTACGACCGAAACAAAATTTCTCAGCTTCGGGGGTTCGCGGCTGGTGATAATATAGAGGTGCTGGTTATCAATATAGATTCGTTTGCAAAGGACGAGAATGTCATCAACAAACCAAACGACAAACTCAACGGACAGGAACCTATCAACTTTATCAAACAGGTTCAACCTATCGTGATTGTGGACGAACCTCAAAACATGGAATCGGAAAAACGTGCAGCGGCTATTGCCAATCTGAATCCACTTTGTACTTTGCGCTATTCGGCCACTCACAGAAACCGTTACAATCTGATTTACAGCCTAAACCCTGTAAAGGCATACGATTTGGGACTTGTAAAACAGATAGAAGTCGATTCGGTGTTTGAGGAAAACTCGCTAAATGGTGCTTATGTAGCATTGGAATCGATAACTGCAAGCAAAACGAAGGTTACTGCAAAGGTGTCCATTGATGTCAATGACAAAAATGGGGTAAAGCGAAAATCGGTTTCTGTCAGGACTGGCGATGATTTATATTCAAAGAGTGAAGGGCGTGAGATTTACCGTAATGGTTACATTGTGGAGGAGATAGATGCCTCGAATGCCTATATTGTGTTTTCAAACGGCGATGTGCTTTATCAAGGACAACGCAAAGACGACTTAAATGATGACGTGATGAAGTTTCAAATTCGCCGCACCATCGAGGAGCATTTGCGTAAGGAATTGAAATTGAACAAACAGGGAATCAAAGTCTTATCGTTGTTCTTCATTGACAAAGTGGCGAACTACCGCACATACGATGCTCAAGACAATGAAGTGAAAGGAAAGTTTGCCATTTGGTTTGAGGAAATTTATTCAGAGCTAATAAAGCGTTCCGAATTTCAATCATTGGATAATTTTCCTATTGACAAGATTCACAATGGCTACTTTTCACAAGACAAAAAAGGTCATGCAAAAGACACTTCTGGTGAAACGCAAGCCGATGACGATACATATAATTTGATTATGAGAGATAAGGAAACGCTACTGGATATGAGCAATCCGCTTCGTTTCATCTTCTCTCACACGGCTTTGCGCGAAGGTTGGGACAATCCCAATGTTTTCCAAATCTGCACTTTGAATGAAACGAAATCGGAAATCAAGAAACGTCAGGAAATAGGTCGAGGTTTGCGCTTGCCAGTCAACCAAGAAGGAGTGCGTTGTTATGACAGAAATGTCAATCGGTTGACAGTTGTCGCAAATGAATCATATAATGACTTTGCTAAAGCCCTACAAAATGAAATGCAGGATGATTGTGGAGTTGATTTTGGTGGTCGCATTAAGCCCAAACGCGATAGGGTTTCTGTGAAATATAAGAAAGGATTTGAGGCGGATCCTCTTTTCCTTGCCATTTGGGAAAAGCTCAAGACTAAGACAACATATCGAGTAAATTATGATACTGCAACATTGATAGAAAAAGCATCTAAGGCGATAAAACAACTTCCTAACATTACTGCTCCGGCCATTCGTTCTGTGAAAACAGAAGTTGTTATTAACGAAGAAGGTGTTTCAACCAATTATAAAGGCGACAAACTTTCATCTCATACTTTTGATTATATCATACCTGATGTCTTGGGCTACATACAAAACAGAACAGAGTTGACTCGTTCAACCATTTTGCGCATTTTGGAAAACTCTGGACGGTTGGATGATTTAGCCGTTAATCCACAGTTGTTTATGGATTTGGCTGTTGATGCAATCAGACGCGTTTTGCAGGATATGATGATTGATGGCATAGAATATCTCAAGATTGGAAATACAGAGTATGAAATGCGCTTGTTCGAGGAACAGGAATTGGAAATCTATTTGAATGACTTCACTTTCAAGGTTTCTGATGCAGATAAAACCATCTACGATGAATATGTCCCTTTGGATTCCTCGGTAGAAAACAAGTTTGCCCACGATTGTGAAACGAGCGATCAAGTGAAATACTATTTCAAGTTGCCAAATTGGTTCAAAATACCGACACCAATTGGTCCCTATAATCCTGATTGGGCAGTGGTATTTGAAGATGACAGGAAGGTCTATTTTGTGGCTGAAACCAAAGATACTGGAACTCCGATTGTTGATTTGGAAAAACTTCATCCGAGTGAACGACAGAAAATTCATTGCGGAACTGCCCATTTCAAGCAGTTTGAGGATTTGGAGTATCGAGTTGTAAGTAATGTAGGCGACTTGATTTTTTAAAAAATACTTTTCCCCTATTCTTTCTCTTTCCTCTTTGCCAAACTTTCCTTTAACACTGTAATCGCCGAACGCAAGTCAAGTACACGAAGTGCAACAGCCACAAGTACGCAAACCACAGCAGCACCACACACCACAACCCAACGGTTGTAGTCAATCATTGTTGCAAAATAACTAGCTGCCACTGATATTATTACGAAGAGCGTCGTTACAATCGTAAACTTAAGGTTGAAATTGAACTTGAACAAACGGAAAGCTATGATGTACTGGCAAAGTCCTGTTGCAAGCTGGGTTACCATGCTAGAAATTGCCGCACCGATTACGCCGTAATGCGGTATGAGAATGAAATTGAGTATGATGTTGAGTACCATTCCGCAGGCAGCCATAATGTTCAAATACTTAAGACTGCCATTTGAGGTCAGCAGAGTGCCAAAAATGTAGGTTATGCAAATTCCTACGAAGCCTACCATCAGTATCGACAGCACGATGGAACTAGTCTCGATATGCTCGAAGTACATAAGTCCCATAATTTCGCGGTTGAAGAAAAGGCAGACGCTCATAAGGGCGATAGCCGGCACAAAAATCAGCACAAAAGCCGTCTTGCACAGACCTTCAACATTCTGCTTCTGCTTTATCATGCGTGCAAACATCGGCAGCAGCAATACCGAGAATAGGTAGGCGAACATCGAAGCGGCTTCCAAGATTCGGAACGCCTGTGCGTAGATTCCAGCCTGTTCCTTGCCGTCGGGAAGCATTCGCTCGAGCATAACCGAGTCGATGCGGTTGTAGAACGCCATAAGAAGGATGAGCAACGCATACGGGAAACTCTGCTTGATGAAAGCGATGAAATATTTCATCTGGAAGTTGAGGCGGAAGTGTTTTGTCTTGCTGAAGACGATAAGGAATGCCACAAGGGCGGTGATGAAATATGCAGCCGTCTGCGTAAGAACGAACCATTCTATTTTTATAGGAGTATCGGTAACATGTCCCCAGACCAGTATGCTACAGAAAATTATCATCAGCAGACGGTCGAGCACAGAGAGCATACTATCGGTTTTGAACATCTGCATACCGCTGACATTGGAGCGCAGGTAGAGCGTCATCGACTGCAGGAACTGGTTGACAACCAAGATGCCAAGAATTTTCATCTGGCGCAGTTCGTAGCCGAGACATAGGGCGATAATCAACGATATTGCTATGTAAACCACAGCCAGTACAAGTCTGAGTGCCAATAGGTTGGAAAGGCTTTTGTCGAGCAGGTTGCGGTTCTGGGCGATGTTGCGGTTGTTGAAATTGGTGATGCCCATATCGAGGATGATGTTGAGCAGCAGCGAGAAGTTGAGCAGTGAAAAATATATGCCGAACTCCTCGGCGCCGACAATGTTCTGCACCGAACGCTCAACCCCGAATATCCAGAAAGGCTTTACCAAGATATTGAGGAAGAGAAGGAAACATAGGTTTATTACAAAATTTCTCTTCATCCTTGTAACGAAGCGCAAAAATACAACATAAAAGCGAATCCAAAAACCATAACGAATAATATGCTAAAATGTTTTGTTGGAGTTGAAAAAAATTAACTACCTTTGCCAGCGAAATTTTCAGTATTAATTAATATTTAAATTTTAAAGAAATGGCTTATAAAATCAGTAACGACTGCGTATCTTGCGGTACTTGCGCTGGCGAATGCCCAGTAGGCGCTATCAAAGAAGGAACTCCTTATGTAATCGACGCAAACGAATGCATCTCTTGCGGTACTTGCGCAGGTGCATGCCCAACTGGCGCAATTTCAGAGGAATAATAGCAGTCTGAAAAGAGATTGATAGGTTGCCGATTGGCAACCTATTTTTTTGAATCCACTGGTCATTCCACAAGTCAGAACATACACGCGATACGAAACGGAGAGCGTTGTAATGTTCGACTATGCGGAATCTCCTAAAGAATAATATTAAACTAAATTTTTATGCAGAAAACTTGTCCCGAATGCAACAAGACATTCGAATGTTCGCAGAGTGAAAACTGCTGGTGTACACGCATCACCATTCCCGAAGATGTTGCCAACTACCTGAGAAGCAAATACTTCGACTGCCTTTGCGAGGATTGTATGACCAAAATTTTAAAAAACAAGGAAAAAATTTTGCAGGGTAAATAAAATGCACTACCTTTGCACCCACTTAAGGTACCTTGGCCGAGTGGTGAGGCACCAGTCTGCAAAACTGGGTACTGCAGTTCGATTCTGCAAGGTACCTCAACAAAAAAGACATCCATATAGGGTGTCTTTTTTTTGTTTATCAAAAAAATATAATTATTTTAGCACCCAGAAATTTAAAATTTAAACACAATGAAAAGATTTTGTTTATTCATACTCATAGTATTATCAAGCGCATACTCATTTGCTCAGTATACATCCATGGCAATTGAAAGCGATAGACACGAACGCTTCTGGATTTACATAAATGGCAAGCAACAAAATCATAATCCCGAGTCTTCGATACAAATTAACGGACTTTATCCCGATTTTGATTACAACATTCGTATAGTAATGGACAACCGCCGACATTCGGAAATGTCAACAGTAATGCGTCTGCATCATGGTCAAAACAACTATTTGCTCAGCAGCGACTCAAGAAGCGGTCGCATAAGATTTAATGCAACCAACCGACCTATACATGCCTATGCAACATACGATGCAAACCAGCAACAACATGGTCACTACGGCAACAATCAGCAGTACCCGCCACAGCATCAACATGGAAATCAGCACAATTACAACAATCAGCAGTATCCACCGCAACATCAGCATGGAGACCAACACAATCACAACCACCAGCAATATCCGCCACAGGGTAATCCACATCAGCACGGACATAACAACAACCAATATCCTCCTCAACAGCCACCGACGCAGGTAATAATTGTTGAACATACCACAGAACCAGCTCCCGAACCAGTGGTAATGCCTTGCTCCGATGCCGATTTCGAAGATGCAAAAGTTACAATAAAGAATGCAACTTTCGAGGAAACAAAACTTACAATAGCAAAGCAGATTGTTGCTTCGGAACTGATGACTGCAAGGCAACTGGCCGAAATAGCAAGTCTTTTCGACTTTGAACACACCAAACTGGAATTCCTCAAATACGCTTACCAATTCTGCTACGACCAGAACAAATACTATATAGTAAACAACGTGTTCGATTTCTCATCGTCGGTTGACGAACTTAACGAATACATAAGCAGACACTAGGGCTGAGGCCGTTTGAATGGCTACGCCGCTTCAAAGTTTCTGGGTTTATCGCTTCGCTGTTTTAGTGGGCTAAAGCCCGTTTCTATGTTTCTTTGGCTAGCGCCGTTTCAAGGTTCGGCGTTTAACATTTCTCGTTCTGGACCATAAACTTGTGAAGCACTATAAGTGCCCAGATCCTATTGTAAAGGAAGCCATGTCCGGCACGGAATTTCTTGATAAGTCGCTGTACTTCCGAAAAGTTCACAAGATTGTATCTCGATACTATATCTTTGTTCAGATAGTCGTCGATTAGATACGACAAATCGGACTGCAGCCAGCGTTCGAGTGGAATTGAGAAGCCGCTCTTTTTCCTGTCGAAGAATTCCTTCGGGACATAATCGTAAAGTATATCTTTCAGGATAAATTTCTGCACTCCGTTGGAAATCTTGAATCTAGGATTGATATTCAGAGCCAGTTCAACCAACCTATGGTCGAGAAGCGGGACACGAACCTCGAGCGAGTATTTCATCGAAGCGCGGTCAACTTTTACAAGCAGATCGTCTTTCAAGTAATACCTTATATCGAATATTGCCTGTGCCTCCTCGGGTGTAAGTTTGCGCACATAGTTTGAATAGTCCTGCTCGACACCTGTATCGACATATATGTTGCCATTAAGAATCCTAGCAAGCTCCAATTCGCTGAAAAGATACTGTTCCTGCGAAAAAATATGGCTCTTCAGATGCTCCTTGTTCTTATACTTGAATATGTATGATGCACGCTTGTATCTATCTGAAGGCGAGATGCTTAACAAATCACCTATCATCTGTTTTATAGGTTCGAGATTGTGCATACGCTTTGCCCAGATGTATGCCCCATAGCCATGGAAAAGTTCGTCGCCACCATCGCCCGAAAGAGCCATAGAGACATCTCTCTTTGCAAGCCTCGACACCATCATTGTCGGTATTGCCGACGAATCGGCAAACGGTTCATCGTAGAATTCGAGCATGTCGCCTACCAGTTCCTTGGCATCATTTTCGGTAACTATATATTTATGATGCTCGGTGCCAAGATATTCGGCTACCTTTTGTGCATATTCCGACTCGTCGTGATCGCGGTCGGCAAAGCCTATCGAAAATGTATTGAGCTTTCCGTTGCAAACTTTCGATGCCACAGCAGTTACAAGGCTCGAGTCGATACCGCCGCTAAGAAATGTGCCATAGGGTACGTCGCTCATAAGCTGCATCTTGACAGACGATTCCAGGGTTTCCTTTATGCGCAACTTTGCCTCATCGTAGTCGTTTATTATGTTTCGGCGGATTATTCCTTCGATGTCCCAGTAAGTTTCGGTACGGAATCCTTTTTCGGAAATAATGCCGATTTCGCCGCTTGGGAATTTCTTTATGCCCGAATATATGGTATCGGGTTCAGGAATAAAGCCTAAGTTGAGGAATTCGCTGATTGCTATGTTGTTAAGCTGACGATTGTCGCTTATTTTCCTTATCTTGAGCAAAGATTTTATTTCGGACGAAAAGGCAAAATTTTCGCCGTCCCAATAGTAGAACAGCGGCTTTATTCCAAGTCGGTCGCGGAAAAGATACATCACACGCTCCTGCTTGTCGTATATGCAGATTGAGAATATTCCGTTGAGCTTGTTGATGAAAGTTATGCCCCACTCGGCGAAAGCCTCAACCACCACCTCGGTATCGCAACTGGTCTTGAGTTCGATGTTTAATTCGGCGGCAATATCCATGAAATTGTATATTTCGCCGTTGAATACGCAAATGTACCTCATCGAATGCGATTCCATAGGCTGGTTGGCATCCGACGACAAGTCGAGTATGCTCAGGCGACGATGACCGAGACCGACATAATCGTTGTAGTAATGACCTTGAGCGTCGGGACCACGATGTCCGATGCAGTCGGTCATTGCCTTGAGTTCGTCCTGCGAGACAAATTCATTGTGCCTTATCGAGTAGAATCCAGTTATTCCGCACATGGCAAAAAATTTGCGCAAAAATATTACTTATTAGCCAAACGAAAAAATGATTTATATCATCTTACGCGGATCTACAGCTATATCGAACTCTTCTGCCGATATAAAGCCTGTTTTTATTGCTGCTTCGCGAAGCGAAATATTCTCCTTATGGGCAGTTTTTGCTATTATGGCAGCCTTCTCGTAACCTATCCTTTCGTTCAGTGCAGTTACAAGCATCAGCGACATTTCCATATATTTGGCAACTTTTTTCTCGTTTATGCGTATTCCCGATACGCAGTTGTCGGTAAACGATATGCAAGCCTCGGCAAGCAGATTGGCCGATTCGAGGAAATTCTTTATTATCATCGGCTTGTAAACGTTCAATTCGAAATGTCCGTTCATTCCGCCAATAGTTATTGCAGTATCATTGCCGATAACCTGTGCACAAACCATTGTCATTGCTTCAATCTGTGTAGGATTTACCTTGCCCGGCATGATTGACGAACCTGGTTCTTTTTCTGGAATAAGGATTTCGGCAAAACCACAA
>JAEEGK010030109.1_pt1 | contig 10780 bp, 8 predicted proteins | sample 8958771 | NCBI WGS metagenome assembly JAEEGK01 (sample SAMN16246547, study PRJNA631951) | gut metagenome | biome: gut microbiome; feature: rumen; material: SC-attached | host: Bos | place: Iran: Karaj | collected 2018-10 | reverse complement strand
TTTGTTTTTTTTGTGCGGTTTTTGGTATAACATAAATAATAGATAAACAGGAGGTATTTCCGTATGAACGGCCATGGAAACAGACGGGCGATCGCGCTGCTCCTTGCGATCATTCTGGTACTGCCCCTGCTGCGGATTACGGCGGCGGACGGGCTTTCGGGCGAATACGTGGATTGGGACGCGGACGAACCTGACCGCGCGCGGATCCGCATCGGCTGGGAGATCAGCGCCGACGGCAAAGCGCTCACGCTGACGCATCTCTACTGCGATCCGGATCTGCAAAACGACACGCACGACGTCTGGCTGATTCTGCGTGACATCGGCGAACGCGTCGGAAAGACGTGGGAGGAGGTCGCGGACGGGATCGAATCGCTGAAGCTCGTCGGGTTCGACGTGGCGGGAAGCGATCTTCACGTGCACAAAAACCGGCGTGAAATCGACCCCGGCGCGGTCCGCGTGATCGAAGACTGGGCGTTCAACGGCCTGCCGATCGAAGAGCTGACGATCCCGGGAACGGTCAGGACGGTTTCGGGGTTCGCAGACTGCGATTCGCTCCGTTCCGTGCATCTTGAAAACGGCGTCGAGCAGATCGGGTTTACGGCTTTTTTGGACTGTGACAGCCTCACAGAGGTCACGATCCCGCATTCCGTCAAGCGCATCGGGCTGAATGCCTTTGCGGGAACGCCGTGGATCGAACGGCAGACGGACGAGTTCGTCGTCGTCGGCGACGGTGTGCTGATTCGCTATAACGGCACGGGCAGGACGGAGCTCACGATCCCTGCGGGGATCAAATCCGTTTGCTGCACGTTAGGGTTCACGCATGAATTCGGGCGGATCGCAAACGACACGAACGACAGTGCGAACATGACGAATCCCGATCTGAAGACGGTCGTGTTCGGACCGGACGTAAAAGAGATTTACGGCGCGTGCTACGGGCTTCGTGCGCTCGAAACCGTCGTGCTGCCGGAGGGCGTCGAATCCGTCGGCGCGTACAGCTTCTTCCAATGCGATTCGCTCGATACGATCACGCTGCCGGAGAGCCTGCGGTATCTCTTTTGGAAGGAGACGTTCGGCACGAACCGGACGGATCCGGAGGGGTTTACCGGGGAGCTTTATGAGGATCCCGCCGTCAGTTCTTCCTATCCCTACGGACCGACGCCGACGGTCGTCTTCCTCGGACTGCCGCCCGTGATGCACCCGGACGAGAATCCCGCATACGAATGTCCCGTGATGTGGAACGGCGACGGGCAAAGCCTCGGCGAGCTCGCGTATGATCTTTCGCCGGGCGTGATCTGGCATCTGAGATACAGCCTGAAATATGCGGCGGAATGGGAAAGCTTCGAGCCGGAACGGGGTGACGGCGTTTTGATCTGGAGCGCCGGCTACATCACCTTCGCGCAGCAGTACGACGTGCAGCCGTATCTTCTGAGGGGCGACTCCAACATGGACGGCTCCGTTACCTCTGCCGATGCGGCGCTGATCCTGCGGCATGTGATCGGGCTCGAAACGCTTGCGGACACGGCGCTGCAGCTTGCGGACGTCAACGGCGACGGAAAGATCACGGCTGCCGACGCGGCGATGATCCTGCGGTTTGTCGTCGGACTGATTCATACGCTCTGATACGGCGAAGCCGCATTGTATTCGGGACGCTTCGGCGTCCCGATTTTTCTTGCATCCTGACGGATTATGGGGTATAATAAAACGGTTCAAGCGATCGGATGGATCGTAGATTTTACGGAGCGAGGGGAATTATGAAGCTTGCAGTTGACGTGATGGGCGGCGACAACGCGCCGCAGGCGGTGCTGGACGGCGTTCTGGCATTTTTGAAGGAAAAGGAAGCGGAGGGCGTGAACCTCCGGCTGTTCGGCAATGAAGATGTTTTGAAGGAATTTACGGCGGCGCATCCGGAAATTGCGAACCGGATCGAGACCGTCTGTACGACCGAGACGATCGAAATGGGCGAGCATCCGACCGAGGCGATCCGCAAGAAGAAGGATTCGAGCCTTGTCAAGGCGCTCGAAGCCGTGCGCGATCACGAAGCAGACTGCTTCTTCTCGGCAGGCTCTACCGGCGCGGTGCTGACCGGCGCGACGCTGATCGTGCGTCGGCATAAGGGCATCAAGCGTCCCGCGCTTGCGACGCTGATCCCGACGACGGCGGGCACGGTGACCGAGATCATCGACTGCGGCGCAAACACGGACTGCAAGCCGGGATATCTCGTGCAGTTTGCGCTGATGGGCGCGGCGTATCTCGAATCGGTCGAGGGCGTGAAGAATCCGCGGGTCGGGCTGCTTTGCAACGGCACCGAGGAGGAGAAGGGCAACGCGCTCGTCAAGGAAGCGCATCAGCGTCTCATGGCGGTCGAGGGGCTGAACTTTATCGGCAACGTCGAGGCGCGGGATCTTACGAGCGGCGCGGTCGACGTGCTGGTCTGCGACGGCTTCGACGGCAACGTGATGCTGAAAACGACCGAGGGCGTGGCAAAGTGGATCGCGACGATGCTGAAAAAATCGCTGATGGAATCGACGCGCGGCAAGCTTGCGGGGCTGATCGGCAAACCGGCGTTTTCGACGCTCAAAAAGAAGCTGGACTACACCGAATACGGCGGCGCGCCTCTCTTGGGCATCAACGGCGGCATCATCAAGGGGCACGGCAGCTCGGACGCGAAGTCGGTCAAGGTGTGCCTTCTGCAGGCAACGCGGCTCGTGCGCGGCGGCGTGACGGAAAAGATCGGCGCGTTCGCGGAGACGCTGAACATTGAGGATTGACAAACGCAAATGTTTTGCGGTAAAATAATCAAGTGATCGAATCGTCCTTCGGGACGGAAGGGAGTAATCATGGAATTCGAAAAAATCTGCGAGATCATCGGCAAACAGCTGGATATCGACCCCAAGACCATCACGATGGAGAGCCATCTTGTGGAGGATCTGCATGCGGATTCTCTGGACGTAGTCGAACTCGTCATGGATCTGGAACAGGAATTCGACACCGAGATCCCCGATGAAGAACTGCCCAAAGTGCAGACCGTCGGCGATATTCTTCGTTATCTGCAGAAATAAGCGGAAACAGGCAAGTCGAACCGAACCCGCACGAGATCAGTGCGGGTTTTTTGGTAAATAGAATCGTATGCTGACGAAAGAACACCTTACTGAATTACAGAACCGGATCGGGTACACGTTTATAAAGCCCGAGTTTTTGAAGCGCGCCCTGATGCATTCGTCGTATGTGCCGGGGATCGGCGGCGACAACGAGCGCATGGAGTTTTTGGGCGACGCGGTGCTGGAGCTTTGCGTGTCCGAGGAGCTTTTTTCCCGCTTTCCGAACATGCAGGAGGGACAGCTCACCAAAAGCCGCGCGTCGATCGTCTGCGAGGACGCGCTGTTTCGCGCCGCAAAGGGCGTCGGGCTCGGCGAATACCTGCTTTTGGGACGCGGCGAGGACGCGAGCGGCGGCAGGCAGAAGCCCTCGATCCTGTCCGACGCGTTCGAGGCGGTGATCGCGGCGATCTATCTGGACGGCGGCTTTACGCCGGCAAGAACGTTTATCCACCGGTTTGTGCTGCCGCTGCTCGATCTTTCCGCACCGGTGTTTGAAAAGGATCACAAGACGCGGCTGCAGGAGCTGATCCACGCGAAGACGCACGGAAAACAGGTGACCTATCGGATGGTCGGCGAATCGGGACCCGATCACGCCAAGACGTTTACGATGCAGGCGGTGCTGGACGGCGAGGTGCTCGGCGAGGGCACGGGACATTCAAAACAGAGCGCGGGACAGGCTGCCGCCGAGGACGCGCTGAACAGATTGGAAACAAAATGAGACTTGTCAGATTGGAAATATCCGGCTTCAAGTCGTTTGCGAAAAAGACCGAGCTGCAATTCGGCTCGGGGATCACGGCGGTCATCGGACCGAACGGCAGCGGCAAGAGCAATATCTCCGACGCGGTGCGCTGGGTGCTCGGCGAGCAAAGCGCGCGTGCTTTGCGCGGCTCGAAAATGGAGGACGTCATCTTCAACGGCACGCAGAAGCGTAAGCCGCAGTCGATGTGCGAGGTCACGCTGACGTTCGACAACGCCGATCATCTGCTGCCGATCGAGTACGATGAGGTCGCGGTGACGCGGCGCATGTTCCGATCGGGCGAGAGCGAATATGTACTGAACGGGCGCAACTGCCGCCTAAAGGACATCTCCGAGCTGTTCCGCGATACGGGCATCGGCAAGGACGGATACTCGATCATTTCGCAGGGACGCGTCGACGAGATCCTTTCAAACAAATCGGGCGACCGCAGAACGGCGCTCGAAGAAGCGGCGGGCGTGATGCGCTACCGCGTCCGCAAGGAGGAAGCCGAACGCAAGCTTGAGAACACTGAGCGCAATATGGAGCGCATTGCGGACACATTGAAGGAGCTCGGCGAGCGGCTGGAGCCGCTGAAGGAGCAGAGCGCGACGGCGCGGGTGTATCTGAAGCTTCGCGAGGAGCTAAAAGACCTCGAAGTCAACCTGTTCCTCTATAACAGCGACCGCATGAAGGAGCGCATGAGGACGCTTGCGGAGCAGACCGCGGCGCTCGATCAGGACATCGCGCTGAATGAGGAAAAGAGCCGTACGCTCGGCGACCAGTCGCTGGAGCTGGAATCGCAGCTGCGTGTGATCGACGAACGCGCGGGCGCACAGCAGAACAAGGTCATCGAAATGCTGTCCGGCGTGGAATCGCACGTCGGCGAGAGCAATCTTTTGATCGAGCGGCGCGAGCACGCCAAGAAGGAAATCGGGCGTGTCGGCGGCGAGCGCGACGGTGCGCTGCGCGCGTGTGCGGAATTAAAGGCGCAGATCGCGCAGAACGAGCAAGACGGCACGAACGTCGAGGAGCTTGCGGCGCTGACCGAAAAGATCACGGCGGAGACCGAAGCGCTTCAAAGCATGGACGATGCCATTTTAGGCCGTGAGAAGGCGGTCGAGGAGCAGAAGGCGGCGGTCATGGAAGCGATGAACCGGCTCGCCGACGCAAAGAGCGATCTGAGCCGCTTCGACACGATGGCAGCGGCGCTCAGGGACCGTCTCACGGCGCTGGACGGCGAGGACGCCGAAGCAAAGGCAAAGGTCGACGCGCTGAAGGCTGAGGCGGAGACCGCAAAGAAAGCGGTCGGAACGCAGGCGGCGAAGATGAATGAGCACATCGCGGCGCGCAAGGAAGCGCAGCGCGAACGGCTCGAAATGGAATCGGACTTTTTGGCGCTGCAGGCGGAGTTGAAAATCGCCGAGCAGAACGTCGGCGCGCTCTCTTCGCGCGAGCGCGTGCTTTCCGAAATGGTACGCTCGCACGAGGGCTATCAGAACAGCGTACGCGCGGTGCTTTCCGCCGCAGAAAAGGATCCCGCGCTGAAAGGCTGCATCATCGGACCGGTCGCAGAGCTTTTGAAGGTACCGAAAAAGGTCGAGACGGCGATCGGCATGGCGCTCGGCGGATCGCTGCAGAACATCGTCACAACGAGCGCCGAGGACGCGAAAACGGTCATCGAATACGCGCGGCGGAACGATCTCGGCAGGGTCACGCTGCTGCCGACGACGATGCTGCTGCCGAACCCGCTTTCCGAAAAGGAGCGCGCGCTGCTCTCGGAACCGGGCGTTGTGGGGCTGGCAAGCGAGCTCATCACCTGCGACAAACGCTGTTCCGTGGTCGCGGAGTATCTTTTGGGACGCACGGTCGTCGCCGAAACGCTCGACGACGCGATCGCGCTCAAGAAAAAGTCCAAAGGCGCGTTCCACATCGCAACGCTCCTGGGCGATTTCCTGTCCACCGGCGGCACGATGACGGGCGGCAGTCTGAAGAAATCCGGCTTTTCACTTCTGGGACGCGAACGCGAGGTCGAGGAGATCAAAAAGCAGATCAAAACCGCAGAGAAGGCGGTTGCCGAGAAGCAAAAACAGATCGAAGCGCAGAAAAAACAGATGCTTTTGAAGGACGCCCAGATCGACGGTTTCCTCGGCGCATCGCACGAGGACGAGCTGGAGCTTGTCCGCCTTCGGGAGCAGAGCGAGATCATCGAACGCGATCTTCGGGAAGCCGAAGAAGCCGTGCAGGAATTGATCGACGAGCGCGGCGACGTCAACGAGAGCATCGCCGATATCGAAAAGCGCAGAGCTTCCGCGGCGTCTGTGGAGGACGATATCCGGCAGAGAAATCTGCTTTCTACCGAGGACATCCGCAAGGAACAGCTTTCGATCGCCGAAGCGAAGAACGCGCGCGAGCTGCGCATGAATGCGCTGACCGAAAGCCGCATCAGGCTTACCGCGCTGGAAAAGGAAGCGGACGCAAGGCATGCGGAGCATCAGCGTCTCAATCGCGATCTTGCGCTTACCGAACAGCGCGTGCAGTCGTTTGAGGCGGAGATCAAGACGCTTTCGGCGTCGGTCGAAGCGGCGAACGCGCGCCTGTCCGAAATGGAAAAGAGCATTTCGGGCGAGCAGGAAGCGCTTCGCCTTGCCAAGGAGGAGCAGAGCAAGCTTGAAGCGGAACGCACGCGCATCAATGAGCTGCTGAGCCAGTACCGGCGTGAGCGCGACGGGCTTGCGGACGCATACCGCACGCTCGGCGAACGCAAGCACAGGAACGAGCTTGCGCAGAGCCGCATGGAGATGGAGCTCAGAGCGAGCGCGGACCGGATCTGGGAGGACTACGAGCTGACGTATGAGAACGCGCAGGCGCTTCGGCACGACATTGCGGTCGGCGCAACGCAGCAGCGCGTCGGCGCATTGAAGGGCGAGATCAAGGGACTCGGCGACATCAACGTCTCCGCGATCGAGGATTACCGCACGGTGTCCGAGCGCTTTGAATCGCTTTCGACGCAGTACAACGATCTCGAAAAGGCAAAGAACGACCTCTATACGCTGATCGGGCAGCTGACCAAAACGATGGAGCAGACGTTCGTCGTTGAGTTTCAGAAGATCCAGCAGAACTTTGCGGACACGTTCGTCGAGCTGTTCGGCGGCGGTCACGCGGAGCTGCGGCTTTCGGACAAGAACGACGTCTTAAACTGCGACATCGACATCATTGCGCAGCCACCGGGAAAGAAACTGCAGCTTCTGTCGCTGCTTTCGGGCGGCGAACGCGCGCTCACGGCGATCGCGCTGCTGTTTGCAATGCTGAAATTAAAGGCGCCGGCGTTCTGCGTGCTCGACGAGATCGAGACCTCGCTGGATGAAGCGAATGTGACGAAGTTTGCAAACTATCTCAAGGCGTATTCCGAAGGGACGCAGTTCATCATCATCACGCACCGCAAGGGCAGCATGGAGGTTTGCGACACGCTCTACGGCGTCGCAATGGAAGAAAAAGGCATCTCGAGCATCGTCTCGGCAAGATTCGGAGAAACGGCATAATGGAGCAAAAGGAAAAGAAAAAAAGCTGGCTTTCCCGTTTGAAGGAAGGCATGCACAAAACGAGCAACTGGTTTTCGACCCTGTTCAACAAGGACGGCATCAACGACGACTTCTATGAGGAGCTCGAGGAAGCCATGATTCTTGCCGACATGGGCATGGAGACCGCGGAACGGCTTTTGGACGGGCTGCGCGATAAGGTCAAGGCGGAAAAGATCACCGACCGCGCGGACGCAAAGAAAGCGCTCGAACGGCTGATCTCGGATGCGGTGCGGACAACGAAGCCCTTTCTGGCGGATGAAGGTCCCGCAGTCCTTTTGATCGTCGGCGTCAACGGCGTCGGCAAAACGACCACGATCGGCAAGATCGCAAACGAGTACGCATCAGCCGGGCGGAAGCCCATGATCGCCGCGGCAGACACCTTCCGCGCGGCGGCGGCGGAGCAGCTCGGCGAGTGGGCGAACCGCGCGGGCGTGCCGATGGTGCGCCACCAGGAAGGCGCGGACCCGGCGGCGGTCGTGTTCGATGCGATCGCTTCGTACCGCGCAAAGGGCTGCGATCTGCTGCTCGTCGATACCGCGGGACGGCTCCACAACAAGAAGAACCTGATGAACGAGCTCAATAAGATCCGCCGCGTCATCGCACGCGAGCTGCCGGATACCCCGTGCGAGGTACTTTTGGTGCTCGACGCGACGACTGGGCAGAACGCTGTCGCGCAGGCGGAGGCGTTCCTGGAGGTCTGTGAGCTCACCGGCGTGATCCTGACCAAGCTCGACGGCACCGCAAAGGGCGGCGTGACCGTGCAGATATCCGACATGCTCAAGGTCCCGATCCGCTTCATCGGCGTGGGCGAGGGCATCGACGATCTCAAGCGCTTCGACGCGGACGACTTCGCGCAGGCGCTTTTGGAAACGGAGGAATAATGTGTTACGGCACCGCTTTGACGCGGTGTCCTTTTTTACTACCCTTCAGTCAGCTAAAGCTGACAGCTCCCCTCACAAGGGGAGCTCAGACTTGTGTGCATCGACCTCCACCTGACGGGGGAGAGATGGCGACGCGGTAGACAACGCAGTGCGTCGTCGCGCGACGGCTCCTGTGTAACGAAGCGTCAGCGGAGTGGTTCCGTCGAGGCTTTGCCGAGACGGAGGGGGAGAAAAGTATTTTTTCAAAGATCCATGTAAGATTCTTTGACCTTCTGCGTCCTATAAAGGGAAGATGAAACCGATGGAGACATTTGAGCAGATTTATCGCGCATATTTCACGGACGTTTACCGCTATTGCCTGAAGCTTTGCGGAAACGCCGATGAAGCCGAGGAGCTGACCGCCGAGACCTTTTTGAAGGCACTGCAGGCGTTAAGCAGCTACCGCGGCGAGTGCGAGCTGCGCGTCTGGCTCTGTCAGATCGCCAAGAATCGGTATCTTTCCGAACAGCGAAAGCATAAACCGGAACCGCTTTCGGACACGCTCGAAAGCGCCGAGCCTTCGCCGGAGACGGTTGCGGTCCGGACCGACGAAGCGGAACGGGTCAGCGAGGCGGTGCACCGCCTCGACGAGCCGTACAAGGAGGTATTTCTGCTGCGCGTGTACGGCGAAATGCCCTTCGAGAACATCGGAAAGCTGTTCGGAAAAACCGCGAACTGGGCGTGCGTCACCTTCCACCGCGCGAAAGCGAAAATCAAAGCCGAACTGGAGGAAAAACCATGAAAGACTGCGGGATCGTAAAGGATCTTTTGCCGCTTGTTGCGGAGGATATGGCGAGCGAGGAATCGACCGCCTTTGTCAAAGAACATATCGAACGGTGCGCAGACTGCAAAGCCGCGCTGGACGCCATGAAAGCGCCGGTGGAGGCGGAGCCCGCCGCGCCCTTGAAGACCGTCCGCAAGGCGGTGAAAAAACGCGGATGGCTGATCGCGGGACTGATCGCATGCCTGGTCGCCGCGCTGCTGGTCAGCGTGTTCGCACGGCTGAAAAAGGCGATCCCCGTAAATTCCGCGGATGCTGCGTTCGAATCGGTTGCGGTCGACGGCGGGATTCAATTTGAGATGCAGGGCGGAGATATCTACCTGAAAAATATCAGCGTTGATCCGGAAACAGGAGAAGCTTACTTTATCACCGAAGACGGGGAGAGGATTTCGCTTCGGGATCTTACCGTTCACGGTCCGGATGGGAGTTTTCAACTGGAAACGGACGGGGAAAAGCTGCTCGGCAAATTGGTGCTGACAGCAGATCCTTCCGTTGACGGGATCAGCATTGAAGGCGTCGATGGGCAGCGGTTTGTGACGGCATACACGACGCTCTGGAGACAGTGGTTCGAGCGCGGCAAGGAAGGGATCGTTGCGCAAATCCCGCTTTACGACATCGACGTGGTATATTTCGAACCGTTTGACAATACGGAACATGAAGTGCTCTATCAGCGCGACGGCTACACGCCCGAGGCGGGCTTTGCATTGCCGCGGCTCGTGATGAACTATTACTTTCTGATGGCGCTTGTCGGAACGGTCGTGCTTGCCGTCGTGTGGTTTGTGCTGCGGCTTCTGAAAAAGCAGAAGGCAAGCCGCGTGTTCGGCGTGCTGCTTCTGATCGCGGGAAGCGGCGTCCTCGCGTTCCTCTTTGCGGGGTTCCCGGCGACGACGATCGCGCCGGCGCGGGAGCTTGCGTTCGTGCTCGTGATCGCGCTGCTTCTGATCGGCGCGGGGCTTTGCGGACGGAAGCTTTTGCGAAAGGAATAAAAGTCAAGGCACAAAAAAGCCCTTCCCGGCGTGCGGGAAAGGCGATAGGATTCTTTGATTCAGCGGATCCGGATCCGCCTGTTCAGAAGACAGGGGAGCGGAGCCGCTTTGCTTTTGAGACGGTACAGCATCAGGCAACGGATTTCGTAATCGGTCGAGTACTCCGGAAGAATGAACTTCAGCGCTTCATAAACTCCCGGAAACCATACATGCCACGAATGACCGTAAATGTATTCGAGATACAGGGACTCGTCTGCGTAATCCTTGAGAAACTCGTAGGACGTTTTCGTCATGCTGTAATAGCCTTCGTCGGCGACGCCGGCGGCGGCAAACAGCTTTTTGATGTGCACCTGCTTTTTTTCCAAAGCTGCGGGAATGTCTTTATACGGTCCGGCAGCGGACATGCAGATATAGTTTGCGGCATATTCCGGCGTGATCGAAAGAAACCAGTGCGTCAGGATCGAGCCTCTGGACAAACCGCCGATCGTGATGTGATCCCGGTTTTCGATCAGGGATTCGGTCGTTGCCCTCGGATAGACGCTGTAGCGGGCTGCAACGAACAGCAGCGCGTCGCGGATATCCCGGACCATGATTTCGGGATAGTCCGGTTTGTTGTTCAGCGTAATGACAATGAACGGAACAGTCACCTTTTCGTATGCCATCCAATCAAATACATCCCTG
>JAEEGK010030107.1_pt1 | contig 10781 bp, 8 predicted proteins | sample 8958771 | NCBI WGS metagenome assembly JAEEGK01 (sample SAMN16246547, study PRJNA631951) | gut metagenome | biome: gut microbiome; feature: rumen; material: SC-attached | host: Bos | place: Iran: Karaj | collected 2018-10 | reverse complement strand
ATTTGGTGCCGTCCACAGCGTGATAGCCGGTCATAACCACCTTGCTGCCCTCCTGACGGATGCAAGCCTCGTGCGGCAGGAGAATTTCTTCCATAAGTTCCTTCTTGTTGGCATTGCCGCCGCCACCATATCCGAGAAAATGTTTTGTGCAGGCTGCCACACCTTTTTTGAGGTCGCCGTGTTGAAGTCCGCGCACAAACGCCGTAGCCATCACAGCCGAAAGGTAAGCGTCCTCGCCATACGACTCTTCAAGACGGTTGAACGACGGGTCGCGCACCACGTCAATCATTGGCGACAACGACAGAAAACCGCCCGCCTTCCTCAACGCCGCCGCCGTCTCAAAAGTCTTCTTCTCAGCAAGCGCGGGGTTGAAGGAGCAAGCCAAACCGATTTGCTGCGGATACACAGTGGCTTCCATCGCGTTAACACCGCTCAAAACCTCCTCGTGCATCAGCGCGGGGATGCCGCTCGGCGTATTTTGGATGAGCCAATCCTGCATCTGCGCCACCATATCGCGCACCTTGTCGGGCGGGAGTTGGGTGTTGAGCATAAACTGGGAGCAATGCCCAACGCCGAATGGAATTTTTTCGGCGCATTTTTCGGGCATCAACTTATTGTCCTCGTCAAAAAACTGCGTCATATAAATGCCACACAACTGCGCCACGCGCTCCTCCTTGGTCATTTTTGCGTACAACGAATCGACCTTTGCGTCGATGTCTGTGCACTGTTGCGGCATCTGCGAGTTGCAACCCGCAATAGTTCCTGCAAGTGTCATAATTGCTGCGTATTTTGTGATGGGTTTCATAAATGCTTTAATTAATTGTCTTTGCAATTTGTTTGTTTTCAATTGCAAATATAGAGAATAATTTTTATGCAGCAAATTATTTCTTCAATTCCGCCTCAATCTTCGCCCTGTAATATTTCACGCCCTTGAAGCCTGAATGAATTACCTCAGCAATTCCACCGGATTCATCCTGAAAAAATCTTCGGCGGGCAATCCGCCGCTGCCGACCACAAGCGAGATTTTAGGGTTGAATTTTTGGGCGAACTCCTGCAAACCGGTGTTGATTGTGCGGCTGTTGCTCTTGACCTCGATGGCGGCAATTGAGTTTTTCTTTTTGATTACAAAATCAACTTCGGCATTGTTTTCACGCCAATAAAAAACTTCGTAACGCTCTTTAAATGCGTTGCTTAGAATGTGCGCACCCACCGCCGATTCAAAAACGTGTCCCCATTTGTCGGAATGGTTAATCACTTCGGGGAAGGCATAATCGAAATAAACATCTTTCAAGGCATTGTTATAGACCTGAAATTTTGGGATGCTTGCCTTGCGTCGCGACAAATCCATCGAAAATTTATTTAATCCTGTCAATAATCCACTGTCATTGAGCAAGTTGATGTAATTGGAGAGTGTAACCGTATTGCCTGCATCCTGCAACGAACCGAGCATTTTGGTGAGCGAAAGGATATTTCCTGAATACGCCGCACCAAGTTCAAACGTCTGTCGCAAAAGCGCGGGCTTGCTTATAGGCGTGTCCATCAAAATATCCTTGTTGATGGTAGCCTCGATGATTGACGAAATCACATATTGCTCCCAACGGTCTTGGTTTTCAATTAGTTGCGCTGCGCCGGGATAGCCACCGAAATAGACGTATTGTTCGAGGTTGAGACCAAAGGCTTCGTTCATTTCGGGGAAACTCCAATGCGTCATCCTGATTTCCTCAAAACGACCCATCATAGATTCCGACAATCCTTTTTCGAGCAATACACGTGATGAGCCAAGGATTATCGCCTTGACATTCAAATTGTTGAAGGTGTCAGCATCCCATTCGGCTTTCACCGCAGAACTCCAATCGTTGATTTTTTGGATTTCATCGATTACAATGATTATTTCACCCAAATTCTGCGATTTCATTTTGGCTCGTACCGTCTGCCAACAACCGGCTATCCACTCCGTGTTGGTGGCGGGAACATTGTCCGCGCTGAAAAACAGATAGGGCTTCTCCAAATCTTGCAACACTTGTTTTACAACCGTCGTCTTGCCCACCTGACGCGGTCCCATAATTACCTGAATGAACTTTCTCGGCTCATTCATTCGCTCTGTAATTACCTTATAATCAGTCCGTTTGTACATATTCTAAAATTTTACTCAGTGCATTGAGTATTTTTACTCAGTGGATTGAGTAATTTTACTCAGTCCACTGCGCAAAAATAAATTATTATTTTGAAATGTACAACAATCGTCAAGAATACTTTTTGAAAAAAAATTCATCCCCCTATTGTACCTTAGCGTAACATTCTAAATATCATATAGATTATCATCGCTACCATACATAGTCCAACTACAATATCAAATATTTTAAGTGGTAATAGTTCTAACATTATGATTTGTACATTATAAATGAGCATTATCACAAATGCAAGAATCCAAGGAACCCCCATCCATACACCTATAAGACCCATCAAACCAAGCACAAAATTAAGCAATGCCACACTTATTCCGGCAATCAACAATGCATTGACTGCCAAACGTTTGGCTTTTGGTTTGTTTTCTTCCGGGATGTATTTGTATCCGATAATTATTTGTGGATAATTATTAGCCACAAGGGCAAGGATAATCAATAATGCTGATAAAATATAGTTTACGAGTTCCATTTTTGTATTATTTTTTATGGTTAATTTGATGAAGGAGTTGGAGACTTCAATTCCGCCTCAATCTTCGCCCTGTAATATTCCACGCCTTGGAATCCTGTATGGAAATCCTTCACCATTCCGTCTTTGCCGACAATCACATACGACGGGAAGCCGTTGAAACTCCATTTGTCCATAAGTGGTTTGCTCTGAGCGGAAGTGAGGCGATAATGAAGACCCTTAATCGAAGATTTAGTATTTTCCCATTCTTTGAGGGGCGACGAATCGTCCGCAACATACAGAAATACAACGTCTTTGCCATCCATTGCATTTTTCAACGGGGTCATATCTTTCAAAGCCTTGCGACACGGCTTGCACCACGTGTTCCAAAAATCAATAAGCACAACCTTGCCCTTGAAATCTTTTATCAATTCCACAAACAACGAATCGCCCGTGTTTTCATTAGCCTGATGCTCGTAATAGCCGCCGCGTTGCTGTTCTGTCGCCACTGCGCCTGTGATTTCAAGGTTCTTTTTCTTGACATAATCGGCGTAAAATTTCAATCGCATTTTCTCAACTTCACGCACCACAGAATCCGATACAACAGTCTGTTTTGCAAATGGTTGACAAATATCAATCAACTTTAAGAAATCCTTGAAATACGAATCGCCCTTGCCAAAAATTTTCTCGATATACGCTTCTTTTTGCTTGTCGGCAACTGCCACCAAATCGTCAAAAATCTCGTCAAGTTCTGCATCATATTTGTCTTCCAACGCTTCTTCTTCGTCGGTCATTGAATCGTCGCCGTTTTTGGCTTTTTCAACAATTGACGCCGCAATTTGCTTTTCGTGTTCGTCGGTCAAAAGTTTCTTAAACGCATCCTCCCAAAACAGAGCATTTTCATAATCATACTCGGCAAACGGATACACGAAACGATTGAGACATTTGCTCCAATCAGTAATAACATATCCGCTGCGTTCACCATAAAACATCATAATATTATCAAGGTCAAGGAGTTGCGGATAATCAAAAAACTCTTTGGTGAACCTTGGCATTTTGTTGTCGGGCATTTCGTCTCCATTCACGTGACGGTAACTGCTCCTTATGAAGTATTCCGACATCGAAAGACAATAGGCAGTTTGAAGTTTCAAATCTATCTTCAACAACTCCTTTGCGCGTTGCGTAATGTGCATTGTGTCAATGTGTTTGCAATAATCTTTGTAACCATTCAAAATGTAATCCTTGTATTCCGCCTTGGAAAATTCGGATACTTGCTTCGTCTTGCTGTCGTCAATTACCATTACGTATGGAAATTTCAATACGAAATCACCCAATAGAGCACTATTCAAGTCGTCATTAGCACCTGAAAAAGAAGGTGTTACCTCATTGCCGAATTGTTCGCAATTATAATCTACCACCACTTCCTTGCCTTGGGAAATCACAATGCGTGCTTTTAGAGCCGGCGAGGCTGTACCCAACAAGACAATCTTGTGTTTTAGAATCATTGGCACACGAACCTCGTATTTACCGTCCGGCTGTATCGTTCCCGAATACGTTTCGTAATCGGCGGTAAAGGGATTTTCGACGGAAATGCTAACTTCCGAACCAATCTTGTCCTTGTGGGCAGCATAGCCCTTGATTGTGCCTTTTACGGTGGCAAAACCGATGGCAAACTCTTGTTTGTCAAGCATTTGCGCAGATACAGTCAACGACATAATCAGCGCAACAATTGTCAGTAAATGTTTCATATTATAGCGGTTTAGATTTTGTGGCAAAGGTAAACGATTATTTTTAAACGGACAACAATCGTCAAGAAAACTTTTTGAATTATTTTTTGCCACTTTTCCAAATTTTTCCTGTATATTTGTGCCCAATTAAAATTTTTGAAATTATTTAATTTTATCGGTCAAATTGAAATGATTACTCAACTAATTTATAACACTACAAAAATGAGAAGACTACTTTTATTTGCAGTGCTGATGCTTATGTCAGCAATTGGCGCAATTGCGCAACCACCTGATTTCCACGCTGGTTTTGGCAATATGAAGCCGCCCGTAGATCCTGATTTCAAGGATGTCAACTATGCCGGCGACGACTTGGAGGCGCACCGTCTCGACATCTACCTGCCCAAGACCGGCAAAGCACCCTACAAGGCTGTGATTGCCATCTACGGCTCGGCGTGGTTCTCCAACAATATGAAGGCGATCACCTATTTCTCCTTCGGCAAACCCCTCTTGGACGCAGGATTTGCCGTGGTCTGCATCAACCACCGTTCGAGCGGCGACGAAAAGTTTCCCGCTCAAATCCACGATGTTAATGGCGCAATCCGTTTCATCAAGGCAAACGCCGAGAAGTACAAAATCGACGATTCATTCATCGGCATCACCGGCTTCTCGTCGGGCGGACACTTGGCTGCAATGGCTGGCGTTACCGGCACGATGAAGACCAAATCGTTTAACATCGCGGAGACTGTGGTGTTGGTTGACAAAGACAGCACAAAATTCGGCGAACGGAAGATAACTTACTCGCTGAATCTCGACATCGAGGGCAACGTTGGCGGCAACACTGAATATTCGAGCGCGGTGGATGCCGTTGTGGATTGGTTCGGTCCGGTAGATATGACCCGCATGAACTCCACTTGTGATGGTGTCAACGACGGCAAATCGCCCGAGGCTGCGCTCATGGGCTGCGCACCTGCTGACAATCCGCTGATGGTGAGCGCAATCAGCCCCCTGAGATACGTCGCCAACCGCACAGACCTTCCCCGTTTCCTCGTAATCCACGGCGACGCCGACAATGTGGTTCCTTACTGCCAAAGCAAATATTTCTCCGAGGAGTTACAGAAGGTGGGTGCTTTGGAGGAGTTCATCACTGTGCCGGGTGGTCAGCACGGACCTGTCACCTTCAACGACGACACCTTCAAGAAGATGACTGACTTCTTCTTGAATGAAGCGAAGAAGAAGAAATAATTAATTCACGGCTAAGCAAACAAAAATCCCCATAAGTGGCTATGCTGCGTATGGGGAATTTTGTTGTAAGTTTTTCATAATCACAATATCGGCATTAAATTTTGACCGCGTATTAAACTATTTTTGCCGCGAATAGTCAAAAATCACATACTACTAAACACTAATACTTTATTAACACATAATGAGAAGACTGCTACTAATTACCGCACTCCTGCCGACGGTACTTTACGCGCAAAATCCCGTAATCAGGGACATTTACAGCGCAGACCCGACGGCAAGGGTTTTCAACGGGAAGGTGTATCTCTTTCCGTCGCATGACATCTTGCAACCCGACCCATTGCCACAGGGGCAACGCCCAAACTGGTTTTGCATGGAGGACTACCATGTATTCTCCTCCGACAACCTCACCGAATGGACAGACCACGGCGTAATCCTCAAACAGGAAGACGTGCCGTGGGGCAATCCAACCGCTTACAGCATGTGGGCTCCCGACTGCGTATATCGCAATGGCAAGTATTATTTCTACTTCCCCGACGCGCCCAAGGGCGGAATGGGATTTGGCATTGGTGTTGCCATTGCAGACAAGCCCGAAGGCCCCTACACGCCCGTCAAGGAAAACATCAAGGGCATCAACGGCATCGACCCCTGCGTCCTCCAAGCATCAGACGGCAACGCCTACATTTTCTGGGGCGCGGGACGATGTGCAAAACTCAAAGAAAACATGATTGAAATCGCCGACGACACCCCGAAAGAGAAGGTGAAATGGGGCGAGCGCGAATTTGAGATGGTTGGCGTCAACTGTCTCCAAGGTCTGCCAAACCGTCAGGCGGAAGGCCCGTTTGCATTTGAGTACAATGGCAACTATTACCTCACGTACCCCTACGTGCGCACCAACACTGAGGTGCTCGGCTATGCAATGAGCAAGAATCCAATGGGACCTTACGAATACAAGGGTCTCATCATGGCTGAACACGCCGACAGTTGCTGGACTAACCACCATTCAATCATCAACTTCAAGGGTCAGTGGTACTTGTTCTATCACCACAACGACTTCTCTCCCAACGACGACAAGAGGCGCAGCGTCCGTATTGAAAAACTATATTTCAACCCCGACGGCACCATCCAGGAAGTGAAGCCGACAATGCGCGGCGTGGGCATCAACGACGCTTTGAGCGTTGTGAATGTTGACCGCTACAACGAGGCTTCCAAGGACGTTACGACCGGATTTGTGGACAGCGCCGACACTTTCAAGGGCTGGTACGCAGGATTGAAACAGAAGGGCAGTTACATCATCTACAAGGATGTTGACTTCTCAAAAGTGAAAAACCGCGCATACGCCATCGCCGCCGTCCGCGCCAACAAGAACACCAAGTTTACCATTCATGAAAAATCGCCCAAAGGCAAGGTGATTGCCGACTTCACAGTAACAGTGGTTACCGAAGGACGATTCCGCAGGGATTACAGCGGTCATTGGCTTGCTGTAACTTCAACGCTCAAATACATCCCCAACGGCGTTACAGACATCTGTGTTGTTGCAGACGCCGACGGTTTCGACATTGACAATGTTGAGTTCAAAAACCGTCTCGATTATTACGACAACGCCACTGGCGAATCCTCCATGCCCGATGCCGACGGCTTCATACACCGCTGGAACGTACTCGAACCCATTGGACTCGACATCAACACCAACATCCTCTTCACCGACAGTTATCTGGCTACCACGATGGGCGACCCCAAGGTTCAGGCTCTCATCAAAAACGTTCCCGCTGCCAATCAGAAGGTTAAATACGACAATCAGACCCTCACATGGCACAAGATTGAGAGCAATTATTACAATGTGAAACTCTTCCGTTTTGCTGAGCAATACGGCAAGAAGATTTACGGCGTATTGTTCCCCGTGACCACAGTCATCGAATGTGACGAGGACATGCCAAATGTAAGGCTCATGGCAGGCAGCAACTCCGCCTCCAAGTGGTATCTCAACGACGAGGAAATCCTCACAATGTCCGGCGACCGCCGCATGGTGAAAGACGACTGCGCTTCCAAGGCGGTAACACTCAAAAAAGGCACAAACGTACTCTCTGGCCTCATCATCAACGGCCCCGGCATGAGCGACTTCTGCACACGTTTCATCGACCAGAACGGCAAAACTGTTAAAAACTTCAAGGTAAAATAAAATGACGAAAAAGTTTATATTCCCGATATTTGCTGCGCTGACGGTTACGACTGCATCGGCGCAGGTAGGCGCACCCTACATCCACGACCCATCGACATTGGCGGAATGTGATGGCAAGTATTACACATTTGGCACTGGCGGCGGCGGATTGATTTCCGACGACGGCGGCTGGACATGGCACGGCGGCGCAGAGCGTCCCGGCGGCGGCGCGGCTCCCGACGTTTTGAAGATTGGCGACCGTTACTTAGTGGCGTACAGCGCAACAGGCGGCGGTCTCGGCGGCGGTCACTATGGCAAAATCCTCACAATGTGGAACAAGACCCTCGACCCCAAGTCGCCCGACTTCAAATACTCCGTAGCCAAAGAGGTTGCGGCTTCCGACGGCGTTGAAGACTGCGACGCAATCGACGCCGGTCTCCTCTACGTGAAGGAACAAAACAGGCTGTTTGTAAGTTATGGCACGTATTTCGGCAACATCCGCATCATCGAACTCGATCCCGAGACCGCAGGCCGCAAGTCTGGCGCGAAACCAGTGGACGTTGCCATTGACTGCGAGGCGTCCGACATTCTCTACGTTGACGGCTGGTACTATTTGCTCGGCACTCACGGCACTTGTTGTGATGGTGTCAATTCTACCTACAACATCGTCGTTGGCCGTTCCAAAGACATCTACGGTCCCTACCTCGACAATACCGGTCGCGATATGAAACAGGGCGGCGGCAAGATGGTTGTAAATACCTACGGCAAGGCTGTTGGCGCGGGACACTTCGGACGTTTTGTTGTTGACGACGGCGTTGAGGTGATGTCGTTGCACTTCGAGGCTGATTTCGAGCGCAGCGGCAGGAGTGTGCTCTCCATTCTCCCAATCGTATGGAAAGACGGCTGGCCAAAGGCTGGCAAGAAGATTGAATCGGGTGTTTATTCCATTCAGTCGGAGCGTCGCGGCTATGCATTGGAACTCGCCACAGATTTTGTACGCATCCAGCAAGACCGTCAGGGATGGTTCCGCGCCAACAACGATGAACCCGTAAAACCCATCGCAACGCAGCAACTCGCCGACGTTCAAGGCAGTTGGCCCAAAGGCACTACACCGGCTCGCCTGAGCGACTATATGCTCCGTCCAAACCAGTATTGGAACATTGAACCCGCTGAGGGCAAGGGCGGCTATCCTGGCAATCCTTATTTCAAGATTACCATCAATGGCACCACCCGCGCACTCGCTGCCGGCAATGGTATGGACGTAGTTGTTACCGACAATTTCACCGGCGACGACACACAACTCTGGCGCATCGAACAATGCACCGACGGCACTTACCGCATTATGCCCAAGCGCATCCCCGGCGCATCCTCCGACAACACCAAATTTGTCCTCTACTCCATTGCCGACTCCACCCCAATCCTCAAAGAATGGGATTCCAAAGACGACAACGCAAAATGGAATTTCGTGGATAAGGAGAAGTAGAAATTGAAATTTAGAATTTGAAATTTGAAATTAGAAAACAGCCGCCAGTCTTGCGAATAGATTGGCGGCTGTTTTGTTTTTGAAGGAAAGTTTTTGCAACGTTACTTAGTGTATTTCAAAAAATATTTTTACATTTGCACAAACATTTTTTATAACTTTGCGACAAAATAAAAATATGGCTATCAACAATTGGGAAAAATGGAAAAACAACGTGCAGACGAAATAATAGCGGCATTAAAAAACGAATTGACATATATCAAAATGATCTTTCCATTTTATGATGGCGAGGTAACGTGCGGCTGGGATGGCGCAGGGGCTTCTATTCCTTTCACCAAAGGTAATACTGCCGACATTACCATCAATGTGAAGGAACGGAAAGTGGTGGATTGGGACACGAAATACAGTTATTGGAAAGTTTTCGCAAAACCGAAAGACGAGGGCGTATATGATTTTCTCGACAAGGATTTCAAACTGATATGTCGCCAAGACGGTTATGTACCCAACGAGTTCGTCCCTCCCAAAGAAGGCTTTGGCGACTACATCGAAATATCTGTGGATACGGATGGAAATGTTGACGGTTGGTACGAGCCAACGGACGTAAACAAATTCGTATGCGACAATACAATGATTGTATTGCCCGAAGAATTGCTGCCAACCACCGAAAACGCAGCTGAAAAATCTGAGAAAATTGCCACAGAAACTTTGGTTCCACTTGCAAAAGAAATATTTGAGGCGGTTCTGGCGCAGTTTGATTCAAAGTATGACTATATCGAGAGAAACATTTTTGTAGAAAACAAGAGAGAGGAGCGTGAATATTTCGACGCTACAAGCAAGAAGGACTTCACATTGTCGTATTCGCGTCCATACGACAAAAAAAATCTTGAACTTACAAGCATCTTGGGCATCTCAATCAAATTCATACACTATCAATGCTCATACAACGACAAACAGTGGCATTTCCAGGAAGATTTTGAAATATTATTTCGCAAAGACAGTTATTATATTCCGCTTGTTGACGCTGAATATGACTACACAGCCGCTCCAACCCAAAGTCAACTTGAATTGATTTACCAAACGATGACAAATAAAATCGTAGCCAAATACAAAGAAGGGAAACAAAAAAACAGTCCTCAAAGACGCTGGATAATTTGAGACGAGATTCAAAAATATCTTTGAGATTGTGGAAGTGATTGTGTAATAAACAAAACCGGTTTTGTTTATGACGAGTCTCAGGCAAATATGGCGGGCAAGGCTCTATATCTTCATATATAACGCAGCCTGACAAAGTGGTTCAAACTTCCATAGGACAGTCAAGTGGCAAAAATGGAATGCTTCACGATGTGTACGATACAAACATTAGTTCAAATACGGCTGTATCTGACAACAAAGCATACCTCAACAAAGCGAAAAACGAACTGGGCTTTAACTATTTCACTTTGCGAGCAGCTATGCCATATATCGGTAGCACCGACATAATGCCAGACGAGTACAAAATCCATACATATATAAACCTAATTTTTTGATACCCAAAAATGAAACGACT
>JAEEGK010030106.1_pt1 | contig 10781 bp, 3 predicted proteins | sample 8958771 | NCBI WGS metagenome assembly JAEEGK01 (sample SAMN16246547, study PRJNA631951) | gut metagenome | biome: gut microbiome; feature: rumen; material: SC-attached | host: Bos | place: Iran: Karaj | collected 2018-10 | reverse complement strand
TTCAATTTAAACATCAATCTTTATATATTTTTAATTATTTTATAATTTATTATTTTAAATAATATCGTGAATTAAAAATGTTAAAATTAAAAATCTTTATAAAATAATTATAATAATTATTCAATGTTAAAATTTATTATCCTCTCTATATTCACTCTTATTCAATCAGCAACAGATTTTAATTTCACAAAAATATATTCATATCAATATATTGAAATAGATTTAGATACAAATGATGTTTTCTATGAATATGAAGAAAACTCTAATCAAATAAAATTTGAAATTTTTGAATCAAAATTCAATAAACAACTTTATACACTTTATCAATATAAAAAAAAAACAGATGTTAAATTTGATGCAATCACAAAAAAATATACTAATTATATTTCAGTTAGCTTATATGAAAATTTAGAAATATTTGAAAAAAAAGGAAATTTCTTTGTTATGACAAAAAATGCTCCACCAACAAATAAAAATTTAAATTATAAAGCAACAATAAAAAGATATATTTCTTTTATGCCAAACAATCCTAAATATAAAATAGATAAACTAAACTCAATTAAAGAATTAAATATATTAAATGAATATAATAATATTTATGTTGATATTAAAGTAGATTCAGTTTATAATTATTTAACAATATATTCACAGGGAGAAGATATTTTATTTTCTGTTAACGGAATGAATGAATGTAGTAAAAGAGTATGTAATTTTGATATTAAAAAACAATCTAAAAATAAAGACATATATGAATTAAGAATTCTCAATTTAGATTTAAAAAAAAAAATAACTCGTAAAAAACTATATTATTTACTTTATATTAAACCAAATCAACCAATTGAATATTATGAAAAAGATTTTATTAAATTGTTTTATTTTGAAAATATAAATTATTTATATTTATTAAATAATTCAGATTATTATGATGAATATAAAAAGATAAATGAAGGTTCAATTGTTTATTATACTTATCCAAATAACATAGGTTCAATAAAAATGTTTTCAGATGATATTTCATTGACATCAACTCCTTATTTTTGGAAAGATGAAAATAACAAATATTATTATATTATATATTTTCTTCCAAAAAAGCAATATTTAAATGCAAAACTTTTAGAATTTAATTTACAATATTATAAAGAGAATTTAATGGGTGATATTTCAATTATTGCAGTTAAACCAACTCAAATTATTAATTATCCTTCACAATATGAATATAGTTCAGAAAAAGCAAAATATACTCCTTCAATATTAAGAGTTGTTTTTGATAATGATTTTGATGATAATCTAATATTAAAATTTTCATCTGATGCTCAATGTATTGAAGGTATTATTTTTCAAAATGATAAATTTAATGAGCCTTTTGATTGTATACAAAAAAAAATTAATTCTTCATATAAAGGTAAAAGTATAACTGTTATATTTAAAAATGAAATTAAAATGGTTACTTTAAAAGAATTAAATTATATTACTTTAATACAATATGAATTAAAAAAATTCTCATTTAATCAAGTTAAAGAAATTGCATTTCAATATGATATGAAATCAAATTCAAAAATATATATTAATTTTTTAAATCCAAATTCAAATTATAAATGTTATGTTTATATAAATAAAGATATAAAATATTATCCTAAAACAAAAGAATATTTGGATTCTCAATATTCAGGTAATTTAGCAAATACAATTTCCATTGTACCATCTGGGAAATATAAATTAAAAATTATTATTCAATGTAAATTAAATGAATGTTTTTATAATGATTATATTACAATAAGAGAAGGTAATATTATAATAGATGAAAATAAACCAATAGAATTTAAAGAATTTAAAGATTTAAGTTATGTAGTTTTTGAATTTAATCCAAAAAAATATTTAAAATATAAAATAGAAACAAATACTGAATTTGGAGGATATAATCAATCTTTAGTTTATCAAGTTGGAGAAAATAATATTAATTATCAAGAATGTATTGAGAAATATTGTTTATTTCAATTTGAAGGAATGACAACAATATATCTTAAAGTAATATCTTATTATATTCAAACAAAAAAAAATTCGGAAATTTCAAAATTAATGTATATCTTATTTAATGAAGATAAATATGAATTTGAAATGGGAAAAACATTTTTATCAAATTATTATTTTATTTCATCTTTTACTTATACTTTTAAATTAACAAATGAAGAAATAATAAAACAATTTAATAATGTACAAGAAAGTGGTTTTGTATTAAGATTATCAAAAAATTCTTTTACAAAATATGGAATAAAAGTAACATATTTAAGTGATTATACAATAATTCCAATAACTAATACTTCTCAAGATTATTCATATGATTATTATTATTATTATATAAATATTAAGTCTTTAACAAATAATTTTAGATTTAATGTTTCTGGTTCATTTAATTTTGATAAACCTTCATCAATTTCTTTTGCTTATATTTCACCAACATTTATTATAAATTTCCCAATAAATACTAATATTAATATTACTTATACTATTGGAATTCCAATATATGTTAGATTAATTAAAAATCAATTAAATTCTAAAAATGAATATATAATTGGTGTAACACAAAATACTTTATTTACTAATGGAACAATTATTAAAGATGATGGAAGTGATTTAAATGAATTTAAAGAAGTTTCTCAATATAGATTATCTAAAGATTATCCAAATAATATTTATACTTTTAAATTTATGAATACTCCTAAAATTGTTTTTGGGACTATAAATGGTGAATATTATTATAATGAAAAAAGAGAATATAAAAGTTTTGAGATTAATTTACAAAAAAATGAAAATAAATTTTATATTGGATTATATAATAATAAACAACCTTCTACTTGTTCTTATCTTGATGGAAATGAAAAAAATTTAGTAAATATTTATAATATGGCATATTATAAAGACTTAGATTATTTAATTAATGAAATGAGAATAAATAATAATTTTTTATGTTTAGATAATTTAGTTGATATAATTAGATTTAATTCAACTTATGAAGTAAAAACAAATTTGATTATATTTGATCCAAGTTTAGAAAAGGAAAAATTAATAAATACAAATTATAAATTTTATCTACCTTATAATAAAAAAAAGTTATTATATTTTGATAAAAATGATATTAATTATAATGTATTTAAAGTATTATTGAAGGAATATTCAAAACATGAAATATCATTAACATATAGTAATAATAAAAAATATCAATTCATTCCAAATAATAATTATACATTTATTCTTCAATATAAAAAAACAGAATCAGAAAATTTTGAATTAAAATCAAATTATGATTCAATGATTTTAATTAATGTATTAGAAGGAAAAATTTATGAAGAAATAATATTACAAAAAAATGAATCATCTATTTCTTTAGTTAATAATAGTGTTGCTTTTGAATTATTATATGGCAAAAATTTTTCTACATATACAATTACAGTAAGTAATTTTGAAAATAGTTTTTATTATAAAATTTATGAAACAAATGAAACTGATTTTGGAAAATTAATTATTCCTCAATTTAATAAACCAGATAAATTTATAGAATACAACAATTATAAAACAGTAGATTTAAAAATTAATAATCCTTATTTTGACCATAAACCAGATAATCAAAAATATATTTTTGTAATGTCTTATGTACATAATTTTGAAAAAGATGTTTATCAAAAATTTAAATATAATTTAAAATTAATTTATAATCCAATTATAAATGTAGATTATGAAAGATTAAATGAAAGTTCAATAAATATTATTTCACAAAAAAATTTCAGTTCTAATTATTCTATTGGATATGGAAAAGGAGAAAATTTTTTAATGATATTTTCAACATTTTCAAATGAAAATTTAGATTTTGATGTTTTATTAAGTTCACAGATTAAGCCTACACCTTTTAAAATAAATAAAAAATATTCACAAATGATTAAAGACATATTATATAAAGAATTAATTTATACTTTAAGTATTTCTTCACCAAAGAAAATTACTGATAAATATACTTGTGTTGAAATTAGTTTTCACTATGGAAAAAAGAAAATAGATAATATTGAAAAATATAATCAAAATAATTTAAAAGTTACAATGGATTCAAAAGGAAATATTAATTTTGATTCTATAAATGGTAATAATATTACTTATGAAATTTATATTACTAATTCAACTTCTAATTATAAAAATTTATTTGAAAATGATTGTTTCTTACTTGAAAAAAAAAAACAAATTAAAAATAATGAAAATATAACTGAAGGTTCAATTTTATTATATGAAGTTAAAAAAAATTCATATAAATTAAGTGATATAAAAGGAAATTATTTAATAAATGTTGTTGCAATTGATAATGAATATAATATGAGAATAGTATATAAATCTTTTCAATTTAATAAACCTAAACCTAGAGTATGGATTGTAGTTCTTATTTGTTTTATATGTATAATTGTATTAACTACTTTTGCTCTTATATTTTTTAGATATAGGAAAAATAAAAGAAATGATTATGCTTTAATGAATCAAAATTCAGGACCATTTCTTCCTAATTATGAATAAAAATATTATAATTTAAAAATATTATTTAATTAATATTTAAATAAATTTGTTATTACATAAATTTATTTTATTATGATATTATTTTTTAAAAAATCCGAGTTTTATATGAAAATTATTTTATCATTCATTAAACAATGATTTAATTTAATACAATATTAATTAAAATATTTTTAATTAATTATTAATAAATTATTTAAACATTTTAAATTAAAAATAAAATACTCATTTTCTTTTTAATTTATTTTAATTTTGTTTAAAATATTGAACAATCTTCATCATCTTTATATGAATATTCTTTCCAAATTATTATTTTATGTTGACTATCACATAAATTACATTGAATTTCCTTATTTTTTTTATTAAAACATTCTGAACAAATAATATGCTTAAAAGTTTTTAATTCTAAAATTTCATTAATTTTTTTATCTTTTAACTCCAATTTATAAAATATATCATTTTTATTATTAATATTAAACTCTTTAAGACAAATTAAGCATTTTTGATACCAATTATTTTGTATTGCTTCTATTAAATATTTTTGATAATCTTTTAATTTTAATTTATTAAAATCTTTATATAATGAAATATAATCATTATTATTAAATTGATATCCACAATAACAACAATCAAAAATATTATTTCTAATTTTATTTTCTTTGATTAATTTTATTTGATTTATTAATAAGAAATTAAAGTATTTATTTATACATTTTATTGAACATAAAACACAATAACAAGGTAATGTATATGATTGAATATTATATTCTAAATTATTTTGACATTGAACACAAATTGATTTTTTAATTGGTTTAATATAATCAGTTAAACTTTTACCTGTAAGTTTAATACAGTTTAAAAGATTTGCTTTTTGATTTTGTATAATACATACTTTTTTTTTTATATAATTATCAAACATGATATTAAATTCATATAATTTTTTTGGATTTAAATTATTTGTATGAGAAGTTAAATAATCAATATAAAAACCCATCATTTGAGTTTGAATTTCAGAAGATAAGCAATCATTACATAATTTAAATGAATTATTTTTATTTATATTATTAAAACATATTACACATAAATTTTGATTATTTTCATTATTATTGTTATTATAATTTTGATTATTATCATTATTTTGAGAAAAATTATTATTATTAAATCTGTCATTATTATTATTATTATAATTTTGATTTGGATTATTATTATTTTCATTTTTATAGTTTATATTTATATTATTATAATTATAATTATAATTATTATTATTGTTATTGTCATTATAATTATCAATTATTTTACTTAAATTAGGATATTTATTTATATTATTTTCTTCAAATGTTTCTTGACTTTTTTTTAAATTTCTTATTTTTTCAAGATAATTAAATTCTACAACTCTAAAAATTAAATTATGATATGAATAACAATCAAATTGTTTTTTAAATTTATTATAATAATCATAATAATAAATCATATCATAATGACTAAATCTCAATAAAAGATTAATTTTTTCTTTTTCATTCAAACCACATTTAAATAATTTTTGACAAGGAATTTCATTTTTTTCAAAATTATATATTAAAATATTAATATCACATTTTATAATAAAAGGAGTTAAATAAATTACAATTTTTTCAACATCAGTATCCATTTTTAATAAGTTATCTTGAAAAAAATAATCAAATAAATATTCTCCATTTTCATTTATATATTTATCTGATAATAAATTTCCAATTTTTATAGGATATTCATTATTATATATTTTATTTTTATTTTCTAAAATAAATTCATAAAGTAAAAATTTTAAAAAATAGATCATTCCTTTATCAAAAGGTAAACAAAAATTAAATGATTTAATTAAAATTTGATAAGGATTTCCAATATTTTCTGGATATTCCATTGCAAGATAAATAACATATAAAATTTGAAGAATTAAATCTTTATCAATTATTTCAATTGTCTGTTGAATTAAAGTATTTGATTTAATACTTGGATTATTTAAATTAATTTTTTCATCAAATAAAATAATAAATTCTTTAATTAACATAATATTATCAGTTAAAATAATATTTTCTAATAAACCAAATATAATTGATCTATAAAAACAATTTCCATCATTATTAATATTTCTCCATTTAAAAATATAATTATCTAATAAAAGTATTTGTTCTGTTATTTCTTTTTTATAATTTGGATCATAATTATAATTTGATTCAACTAAATTTTCCATAAAATTTAAAGGTAAAATATTATATATTGCATTATTATTTGCATATATTACATTTATATCACATTTTTTTATTGATGAATATAATTGATTTATTTCATTTTTATTCATTTTTGTTTGAATTTGTTGAATTTTATTTTCTATTATAAATATTGAATTATCATTTGTATATTCCCAATCTTTTGGTTTTATATAATCAAAATTATAATCTAATAAAGATTTATTCTCATTTTCAAATTCATCTTTTGTTATTGATGATATATTTGAAAATTTATTACTTTTATTATCACTTTTATTTAAATAAGAAACAATTTTTGAATTAAATATATTATCATATTTTGATTCATTAAATTCATTATTTTCAAATTCAGATTTATTTGGGAAATTAATTTTAGATTGAGAAAACATATTTCTTCTTAAACAAGAATTAATAGAATCATTTTTATTAAATTGAATTGTAGATTCTTCTTTATCTTCTATTTTAAATTGTTGTTGATCATTATTATTATAATTTACATTTTGTAATTTCATATTATCTAATTCTTTTGAAACATTATCAATTATATTATCAAATTTTGATAATGTCAATTTTTGCATTTTTATAATTAATAATTATTTTATTTTAATATTAAAATAAATAATATCTGAATTTTTTTTTCAATTGAAGTTATAAATTTAATAAAATAATTTATTTAATTTTTTATCCAATTTTTATTTAATAATTACCAAGGAAAAGGACATTTTTCTCTTATTAATTTTATTCCTCCATCTAAATGTCTATCATTTTTTTTTCTTTTAACACCTTCTTTATTTTCATTTTTATCTTTATCTTTATCTTTATCATCTTTTTTATTAGATTTATCATTTTTTTTGAAATCATCTTTTTTATTTTTAACATCATCTTTAATATCATTTTTATTTTTATTATTATCTTTTCCTTTAACATTACTTATATTCTTATTATCTTTTTTTTCATTATTATCTTTATTATTATTATTATTATTATTACTATTATTATTAATATTATTATTATTATTATTATTAATATTATCATCTTTATTTTTTTTATTATCTTTTTTATCTTTATCATTTTTTTCTTCATCAATTCTTTCAGGTTCACCTAACCATCTTTCTCTTTGTATCCACATATCTTTTGCACTTTCTAATTTAGGAATAATTGTTCCTCCAATCCAAGATAAAGTTTTCAAATCAATTTCTGGATAATTAAAAATTTCAACTCTTTCAATTTCATTATCTAATTGAGATAATTTATTAATTAATCTATCTTCTAAAAAATCAATAAATCCTTTTATTTTAGTAGTCCCTCCAACTAACATAATAGAATTAGCTAATTTTTTCCTTAATTCTTCACTAGCAACACTCATTAAACTTTTACAAATTAAATCATCAATTCCTTCATTAATATCAAAAATAGCTTCATAAGTATTTTTTTTATTAATTTGTTCATCAATTAAAGAATTATTTCCATCATCAGATTTTGAATGAGAATTACTTAAAGAATCTTCAGAATTATTACTTGAAATATTATAATTATTAGTTTTTTTACTAGTAGTTAATAAAATATTATTATCAGAATTATTATCATCTTTTTTATCTTCAGTATTTAAAAATTTAATTAAATCATCTAAAGTGTCTTCAGGATCTTTATAAATTTCTCCAGTAATATCATTATCATAATTAATTTTTGGTAATTCGATTTTTTTAAAAGTTTTTATTATTTCTGGATAAAATAAACATAAAGGTGCAATATATGCTTCTTCAATTAAAGTAAATGATATTAATTTTGTTGGAAATCCTTTTTCGTGAAACCATATTTTAGAATTTTTTGGTGTTAATTGAGTTGTGCCTAATCCAGTGTCTAAAATTGGTGGAAATTCGCATTCATTTTCTTTTAATTTTTCAAATATTCTAAAATGTTTTTTATTATTCATATCAAATAATTCATAGGGAAAATTATTTTCGTTATTTTTTCTTTTTGCATTTTGTTTTATTAATAAATATAATAAATTCGTTATGTCATTTCCACCGAAATTTTTTCTTATTATTGTCTCTTCTAAAATTACTCCTTCATCAATACAACAAATATTAATTTTATCACTTCCTATATCAACTATACAAGAACTCTGAACTGCTAAACCAAAAGTACTCATTACTGATTCTAAATGAAGAAAAATATTTTTAAATCCAAAATATTTAAGAAATATATTTACTAAATTTTTAACTTGTACTTTAATAAAAATATCAGGAATAATTAAAACAATGTTATATTGATTATAAATTTTTGGTTCAATTTTTAAAACTTGTTCAAAACAAAAATTTAAAATTAATTCTAAATCATTAATTACTTCATAATAAGGATAATCATTATTAAAATAACCAAATTGAATTGGATATCTTATAATATAATCATTTATTGAGTCTGGTATACATAAAGCTTCTTTCCCAATTAAAAATAAGGGATTTTCATTTAATGAAGTCCATTTAAAATTATTATTAACAATATCTTCATTTAAATCTAATGACATTGCATACATTTTTTTATATGAAGCAGTTGAATTTGGTATTTGTTCATTTACTCTTTCTGGAATTTCATTTATTGAATTTTGAATTTTTATATTATTTGGATTATTTGAACTATTTAATAATGCTAATTTTTTTGCCATTTTATTTTTATTTTCTTTTTTTACTATTTCTTGTTCAATTTTAAGTAAACAAGATAAAAATTCTTCTGAAATATCATTATTATTTTTATTATTTTCATTCATTAAATCTTCATTTATTTCTTTATTTTCAATTTCAATTTCCATTTTTTCTTCATTTTTTATTTCTTTTTCTTTTTTTATATTTGTTTTATATGCTATTACATTAGGTATTACAAAAGGCGCATATTGAGAAGCAAAGCCAAATTTAATACTTTCTGATCCTATTTGAACTACTATACAATCATTTCCTTTTGTATCATTTTGGTTTATAAATGGATTTGTGTTGAATTGATCTGTTTGAATTTTACTTATCATGTAATAAAATATTTTTATAAATTAATAGATTTATTTAAATCACCATTAATTTTTGAAAAATATTAATTTTTTTTTTATAAGTTTTAATTATTTGTTTATTTTGTAAATTTGGTTATTTTATTTTTTTTTTTTTTAATTTTATTAATTATTCAATTTTTGTATTTTTTTTTATTGAAATAATATTATAAATAATTATAAATAAATTTAAAAAGAAGATGAATTTACAAACTTTTTTAATTTCATTTACATTATTTATTCTTGCAACAATTGTTTATGTTTATTATACTATGTGGGTTTATATAGATGTATAATATAAAAAATATTTAATAATTTATTTTTAGCCATTTTTAGAAGAGGAAAGTTCATTAAAAAAATTATTCTTTTTACCAAGATGTTTGAAATTTATTATTCCTGGAATTATTTTTTGCGGAATTATTGCAGTTGGAATCTTCTTAATAAATTTCTCAAAGCAATATAAATTAAAAAATAAAACTAAAACTATAAGTACTGAAAAGAAAACTCAATAACAAATATTATTAATAAATTACTTATTTAAAATTTAAGGTTATATCAAAATATTTTATTTTTTAAGTTTTATAGTTTTATTTTTGGTTATAAAATAATTTTTGAAATTGTATTTTAAAAAAGATTAAAAATGTTTTTTTTAATAAATTAAGAATTTAATAAGAAAATAAACATAATTAAAGATAAGATATTATTAAGGGCTATTAAACTTTAATTAAACCTGTTGATAAGTCCTTTTCATATTGAAAATTTTATATAAAATTGAAAAAATAAATTAATTAAAAATATCCTAATATTAATATTAAAAAAATAAAAATAATAAATTTAATAATAAATTTAATTACTTTATCCTTTTCATTAAAAAAATAAAATTAATTAAAAAAAATACAAATAATAAATTCTAATAATTAATCCAAAAAAAAAATGGGGATTGGGGATTGGGGATT
>JAEEGK010030104.1_pt1 | contig 10782 bp, 12 predicted proteins | sample 8958771 | NCBI WGS metagenome assembly JAEEGK01 (sample SAMN16246547, study PRJNA631951) | gut metagenome | biome: gut microbiome; feature: rumen; material: SC-attached | host: Bos | place: Iran: Karaj | collected 2018-10 | reverse complement strand
CAAAAATAATAGTTAAAATACTCTTTTTCACTATTAGCCCTCCAATATGTTTCTACACCTTAATTATATATTTTTATAAATGAAACAAAAATAGTAATATTGTAACAATTTATATCAATTTTGTAACATTTGTAATATAATTCAATTAATAAGGAACATTATATGGAAAAGTTAAACTTTAACTACAATGTAGGAATCAACACAGTAAATTGTATAAATGACATAGATTATACATATCATATTATCTATAATGATTATCCAGTTCTTCACACTCACCTAGACTACTATGAATTCACTATTATACTTGATGGAGAGATTCTAAATATTAAGAACGGAACCCAAGAAACAATAGCTAAAAACACACTATTAATTAGTGGACCACAAGATAATCATTTACTGAAGAAATCTAAAGAGAATTTAAAGATATTAAATATAGTTGTAAGATCATATGAAATAGATAAAATGATAAATAATTATCAAAGTGAATTTAAATCGTTTTTTGACAAAAATAGAGTATTCATTTTATCTGATGACATATTGCATTTGATTAATGATTATATTGATGCGGTAAACGCTGTATCAGCTAAAGACTGGAAACTCACTAATAATCTTCTTAAAACTTGTATTTCTACAATTTTAAACTATATTTTCTTAAAATCTAATGATTATAAAGAAAAAGACAATAATAAATATGACAAGTTTATTGAGAGATTAAATGACTTAAAATCTAATGTCAGATTCTTCACTCTTGGAGTTAATGATTTGACATATGAACTAGGTTATTCAAGAACCCATTTAAATAGAATATTCTATGATTTATTTAATATGTCTCCTCATGATTATTTACTAAATTCTAAGATGGAATATGCAGCTCAATTATTAGAATATACAGACTATTCAATTAAAGAAATAAGTAGCCTTACTGGATACACTTCTACTTCTCGTTTTTCTAATAACTTTAAAGAATTATATAAGGTTACGCCATATGAATATAAAAAGAAAAAATAGTGCCTAAACACTATTTTTCTTATATTCATTTTCTATCCAAGTAGTTAACACTTTTTGGATATATTCAATTTCTATTTCAGATAATTCTTTATCTTTTGGAATTTTATGCCATTTATATAAACAACCTCTACAGCAACATCCACACGCATGCATCGCAATAAATGTTGGATGTCCTCTATATGGTGTTTGTTTACCATCATTTTCTTTTAAAGATAATAATCTATCTATTATAAAGTCTTTAGTATGATCATTTATTTTATCCATACCTATTTTATTTATATATTCAATATCTTTACTCTTTAGATGAAAACTTGATCTAAACTTTGATTTAGATAAAGCATCATATAACTTGTTTAAATCTTGATACATTTCTTTCTTCCTATAATCATATAAGATTTATCATCTTCATATGCATATTCTATATCAAATAAATCATTATAGAAAGAGGCTTCTTCTTTTACTTCTTTTAAATCTCTTGAAATAGTTGATACTTCACCACTATGATGCCCTTTTAAAGCTTCTCTTGATAGAGAATGGCAAATCATAAATTTACCATTCTCTTCAAGTAAATCGTATAGTTTCTTTTTAAACTTATCAAGTTCAAGGAAATGAGGATATGCATTATAAATAACTATATAATCAAATGGGATAGTATTAAATGTATAGAAATCTTGATTAATAAATTTTATATGAGAATTCTCATTTATTCTCTTAGCTTCTTCAATCATCTTATCAGATAAATCAATCGCTAAAACATTTCTTTTTGAATAGTTATAAAGTGTGTTTGAAATTACACCTGTACCGCAGGCTAAATCAAGCACTCTTGTGCCTTCTTTAATATCTAATTTATCTAGTAATGTTTTAGCTTTTTTAATTTGTTCTTCTGTTGTAAAGTTAGACCAAGTTGGAGCTAATTTATTAAAGAATTCTCTTGTATCCATATTAATTACCTAAATTATATAATCCATATCCACCATATGAATATTGCATATTTTTAACCATATCATATGATGCGTTAGTTCCAAGGAACTTAACTAAAATTTCATTATATTTAGCTTCTTCATTAAAGTTAGCATTTGCATAAGCAAGTTTAGCTACAAAGTATGCGTTCATTAAACTAATCTCAAGATTAGTATAATAAGCATTAAATGGCATTTGAACATATACTTTATTATTCTTAACAGCAGTTAAGTTATCGATTTCCGCCTTATGTTGAGCATAAGTTGTAGATTTGAATGTCTCAATTCCTGCAACATCTAAAATAATTACATCAGGATCAATTGCGATTAACTTTTCAAGTGTAATCTTACCATCAGTAAGTGTCGCAGTTGATTCAAGCGCATATTTAACACCTGTTACTTCGAATGCTGAATATCTAACTGAAGTTGAAAGAATGTCTTGCTTTCCCCAACTTCCAAGACAGCCAACATAGAATGTAGCATTCTTTTCAACTTCTGTAGCATTTGCTTTAAAGCCTTCAAGCTCACTCTTACAAGCTTTAATGTAGTTAATAAGTTCAGTAGCTCTAGCTTCTTTATTTAAAGCTTTACCTAAGATATTAAAACTTTCATATAAAGTTTCATCAAATATATTATGGTTATTACCATATTTGACTAATAATACAGGAGTATCAGTATCTTCTGATAATTTATTGGCCTTTTCTATATCTAAGTATTGAGAAATGATTAAATCAGGGTTAGCAGCTAGAATCTTTTCAGTTTCAGCATTTTGGTTTCTTGGTCCTCCAAGACCTACAGTTACTACTGTCTTTAAATAATCTTTATTAACGTCATAATAAGGTCTTGAGATTCCTTTAAATCCCTCAGCTCCAAACAGTAATAAATCAGGGTCATCAAGATTTCTATCAATATCTTCTGCGCCTACAATCTTATTCATATCGCCGATATATGAATATAGTCTTAAAGCACCAGCACCGACACATACAACTCTTTTAATCTCACTTGGATTAAGTTTAACTTCTCTATCTAAACTGTCTTTAATAGTTATTCCACTAGGTTTAACTGTTTTAGTTTTACAAGCTACTAAAGATAAGCCTAATATTAAACTACATAATAAATACAATACTTTTTTCATAAATTCTCCTAATAAATAATTACTTTTTTATCATCAATTATCTTAATTTCTACATCGCTATCAAATATATCTTTAATAGATTCCTTTGTAACAATACTTGAATCTCCTTCATATTTAATAGTCTTATCTTTAAACATAATAAACTTATTACCTGTGTTTAAGGCTAGGTTAATATCATGAGTAGAAATAATAACTGAAATATTCTTTTCCTTAGAAATCTTCTTTATTAAATTACCTATTAATATTTGATTCTTAATATCAAGATTCGAAGTTGGTTCATCAAATATTAGTATTCTTGGTGATTGAGCTAGAGCTCTTCCTATCATGACTATCTGTCTTTCGCCGCCTGACAATGTATCAAAATCTCTAAAGGCAATCTCAGATAACCCTAATTCTTTAATGATATTCTCAACTATTTCAATATCTTCTTTTGTCTCAGTGAATTTATAATATGGACTTCTTCCAAGCATTATAATTTCATAAACTGATAGAGATAAAGATGTTGTTTCTTGAGATACATAAGATATGAGTTTAGATCTTTCAATATCTTTCATATCAAGAATAGATTCGCCGTTATAAAGAATATCTCCACTATTTGGTTTTAATATTGAAGTGATTAGTTTTAGACATGTGGTTTTACCTGATCCATTTGGCGCAAGGAGTACAGCTATTTCATTATCATTCACATTAAATGAAACATTGTCTAATACTAATTTATTTTTTGTATAGGAGTATGAAACATTATTAAACTTAAGCATATTTCCTCCTACTCTTAAAGAATACTAAATATAGGAAGAATGGTGCACCAAATAGGGCAGTAATTGCGCCTACAGGGAGGGTAAATCCATTAAGAAGTATTCTACTTAATAAATCAGATACTTCAAGAATAATTGCGCCAATTATTCCAGAAGCAATGATTGAATATTTATGATTAGTTCCTATTAATCTTTTTGCGATATGTGGAGCCATAAGTCCAATAAAGCCTATTATTCCATAGATAGAAATCGCAACTGCGACAATTAGGGACGCGAGTAATAAAGAAATAAATCTTACTTTTTCAACTTTAACACCTAAGCTCTTAGATACATCATCTCCCATCATCATAACGTTATATGATTTACTAAATAAATAGAAAACAATTAAAGATATAAATGTAACAGATGAAGTTAAAAGATTATGAATCATAGTACCACGTTCTAGATCACCAAATGACCAGAACACTGCGCTTGTGAGTCTTACATCAACTGCGAAATATTGAATGATAGTAGTGATAGCTTGAAATACCGCAGATAACGCAACACCAATAAGGATTATTGATGCGCTATTAAATTTCTTAATTCTTGATAAAGAGAGAATTAATACAATAGAACCAAAAGCGAATAGGAATGCGAGTAAACTAGTTAAATATGGATTATTCACATCAAATGTAGTACCGTTTTGAGTTTTAACCACACCACCACTAATTATAATAATTGCGATATTTGCGCCTAAGACAGATGCGTTTGATACACCAAGTGTAGATGGTGATGCCATATCATTTTTAAGATTTGTTTGCATAATAAGACCTGATATACCTAAACCAAAGCCTACAATAAATGCAGCTAAAGCTCTTGGAAGTCTGAGTCTTCTCATAACAAGAATCACATTCTTTTCGCCTTCACCAAACAAAGCTTTAAATCCATCTATAATTCCTATTTTCATATTTCCTATAAATAAAGAAACTAAAATAAGTAAAATAGATAAAACACTAAAAAGAGAGATAAAAATTACTTTACCTCTATTTTTCTTTATATATTCATTTCTTAAACTATATAGTTTAACTTCTTCACTCATATAGTTTATTTTAGCATATAGAAAAAGAGTTATCAAACAAATTTAATAGTTTTGTTCGATAACTCTATTATTTATTAATTATTCTACCCAGAATACTCTATTATCTTTAATTGTCTTTTCTCTAAATTCGCCAGACTTAGAATAACCTAGTGCGACGTGACCTACACCTTCATATTCGGTTAAATCAATACCTACAAGTTTAAATAATGCAAGGCCTTTAATAGATTCAAGTTCTTCTTTAGCTCTGTGAATCCAACAAGTATTAAGTCCTTGGTTTACTGCCTCTATCATCATATTTTCAATCATACAAGAACCATCATATTGAACAAATGCACCTTTCTTTACAGCAACTAGAAGAATTACAGGAGCGCCATAGAATGGATCAATATCTCTTCCCCAGATTTCGGCGTTTAATTCAACTATTTTATCTCTAAATTCTCTATTTGTAACAGCAACAATAATACCATCTTGTGTGCCCTTACCTGTGGCTGCGCATAATCCTGCGTTTACGATTTCTTCAATCTTTTCTCTTTCTACTTCACGGTTTAAATCAAAATCTCTACAACTTCTTCTTTCTTTAATAATTTTATGCATTGTTTATCTCCTTGTTTTGTTTTCTTTTATTGATTAAGAAATAAAATAAATAGAATACTGTAATGTATAGTAAGAATAATACTACTACAATTATTGGATATAATACTTGATTGCCTTTTACTAGATTATAGAAAATAACGTAAGGTGTTCCATCATGATTTCTTAAGAACATATAGTTATATGGAATTGTATAATCTGCGATTAGCGCGAGTCCACAGAAAGATAATAGAATAATAAATGTAATATAGATATTTTCTTTCTTCATACTCGCAAGACCTGCGATAAAGATATATAATGCTGCAAAGCCTGAGATTGAATGAGTGATTCCTGACACTACATTATCCCATGAAAGTACTGGGTATGCATTATAGTTTTGAGCTGCGCCAAAAGTACCAAGTACTGCGCCTAAAAGCCCAAAAATAGATACGAAATCTAGAGATGCTTCTCTGACACGACCTTTAGAGAATGAGGCTAGAGGAATGGTGATTAATTGAATACTGCATAGAAATAAAGGCAAGTTAATTAGTATAGGATGTGCACTTCCATCTTTCACGCAAGCAATAATAATCTTAATTATTTCAAACGAATCAATTAGAATAGCTGATGCGATTAATACTTTATTTTTAGTCTTATCATCTTTTCTTTTATTTCTTATTCCAAGAAGGACTGCAAGACCTACCATTATAATCATTAAGCTTGAAACAAATAGAATATGTTGCCAGCTCCAAGCTCCTTCAGGTGTTCTCTCGTATCCGCCAAAACCAAAAAATTCTTTCATAAAAACTCCTTATTAATATAAATAATATAGCACATTTAAAAAGAGACGTGTAATAACACGCCTCTTATTATATTATTAAAGTTTTTGGAAAGAATCTTGAAGAACTAATTTCTTAAGATTTTTAGGTTTTCTTCCTTCTTTTAATACTCTTTCACCAGCATTAATTGCGCCTACAGGGCAAACTAGTCCACAAAGGAGACAACCAACACACTTAGTTGTATTACAGTTAGGACGTCTAGTTTCACTGTTCCATTCCATAGCTTGGTGTGCACCATCATAACATGAGATTACACATCTTCCACAACCTACACACTTATCAGTATCGATTACTGGATATACTTTATAGTCTCTATCGAGTTCTTCAGCTGGAATGATATTCTTATTAGCAAGACCTACTAAATCTTCTAAGTGATCTACTCCTTCTTTTTCCATATAACGAGCTAGACCATCTTTCATATCTTCAACGATTCTATAACCATATTGCATAATGGCTGTAGTAACTTGAAGGTTCTTACATCCAAGAAGGATAAATTCAGCAGCATCTTCCCAAGTTTCAATACCGCCAATACCTGAGATTTCAGCGTCTTTTAGTTTAGGATTAGATTTCATTTGTTGGATGAATCTTAAAGCTACTGGTTTAACTGCTTTACCACTATAACCAGAGATAGATGATTTACCATTAATAATTGGAAGACCAACTTTCTTATTTAAATCAACATTAATAATAGATTTAATAGTATTGATTGCAGCATTACCATCAGCCCCACCTTCGAGGGAAGCGATAGCTGGATCACACATATCAGTGATGTTTGGAGTCATCTTAGCCATAAATGGAAGATGAGTTGAACGTCTTACAGCTGCACAATATTTCTTACATAATTCAGGGTTAGATCCAACATCTGAACCCATTGCATGAGATGTCATTTGTGGACATGAGAAGTTAAGTTCAATCATATCGGCACCAGCCTCAGTAACGAGTCTTGCGAGTTCTTCCCAGTCTTCTTCATTAGAACCCATAATAGATGCGATTAATACATTATTAGGATAGTTCTTTTTAAGTTTTCTTAAATCAGCTAAGTTTTCTTCCAAAGAATGTTCAGCAATTTGTTCCATATTTTTAAAGCCAACAAATGGTTCTGCTTCTTTAGTTAATGCATCAAATCTTGGAGATACTTCATCAATTAAATAGTGTTTAGGACCAATAGTCTTAAATACTACACCACCCCAACCAGTTTCATATGCCTTAGCGCACATGTCATAGCAGTTTCCAACTGGAGATGATGATAGGCAGAATGGGTTAGGGAATTTAACACCCATAAAAGTGATAGATAAATCTTTCTTTAACATATTACTTTACCTCCATCTTTAAATATGACATAACTGCTTTAGTTACTTCTTTACCAGTCTTAACTGAATATACAACTGTCTTATCTCCTGGAACAATATCTCCAGCATAGAATACATTTGTATTCTTAATTCTATAACTTGGGTCACTTAAATCTTTAAGTTCAATTCCTAAATTACTAAAGTCACTAACTTGTCCTACTGCAAGAACGATTAGAGGGGCTTTAATAACTACTTTAGATTTAATAACTCTGTGTGCGAATGTTACTTGTCCGCTCTTAGTTACTTTTTCAGGTACATATCCATCAAGGATAGTTACACCTGCTTCTCTTGTATGTTCGAGTTCTTTCTTAGAAGCTCTAAATTCACTGAATTGTTCATAAGCACAATCAGTAACATTTTGGCATCCAAGTTTTTTAAGAGTAAGTGCTACGTCCATTGCAACGTCACCACCACCTACTACAACTGCAGATTCAGGAACTCTTACTTTTCCTTTCTTTTCTTTAACTTGTTTTAAGAAATCAACTGCAAGTTTAACCTTCTTATTATCTTCAAACATTTCAAGCATTTTACCTTTAGAGAAACCTAAAGCTAAAATAACAGCATCATTTGATTTCTTAAGTTCATCTAAGAGTTTAGATGTTTCAACTTTTGTATTAAATACAAACTTAACGCCTAAATCTTCAATTCTTTTAACTTCTTCATCTACTACTTTATTTGGAAGTCTATATTCTGGGATACCATATCTTAAATATCCACCAGCTTTAGACTCCTTTTCATATACTGTAACTTCAAATCCTCTTAAAGCTAAGTTTCCAGCAGCAGTTAGTCCAGCTGGCCCTGCACCAATTACAGCTACCTTTTTACCATTAGCTTTAGCTTTCTTAAGCACACTCATATGAGTACATGATTCATAGTCAGTGATATAACGTTGAATCATAGAGATATTGATTGGCTTATCAATACCAGTTCTTGAACATGCAAGTTCACAGTATTTTTCTGTAGGACAAACTCTAGCACAGATTCCAGCTAAAATATTGTTTTCTCTAACTGTTTCAGCTGCGCCTTCTACGTTTTTAAATCTTACAGATCTAATAAATTTTCCAGGATCTGTTCCTGCAGGACAATTAGCACTACAAGGTGCGTCAAGGCAGAGTAAGCATCTAGATGCTTCTTCCATAACGTCTCTTGGAGTGAAACCTTTATCCTCTTTTAAGTAATCTTCTACCATAAAATCTCCTATATATTTAAAAGTTTTTATAATTGATTATATCACACTTATTAATTATATTAATAACAGTTTTTGTATATACGAACTAACATATTGTTAAATGTGAAAAAAATATGGTTATTTAACTTTCCAATAATCATACCTTTTTCCATTAATTCTTTCAATTCTATTATTCTCTTTTAGGGAATGAATAATATTATCTACCGTTCTTGGGGATACTTTTAATTCAAAAGCCAGTTCTTTATTTTTATTTAACTTAGATTTCTTATATAATTCTAAAACGCAATTCCAAAACGCAAAAATAAAAGAGGCACATTTAAGCCTCTTTATTCATTGTTTATTATTTTACTAATACTACATCATATCCATAAATTGTCTTGAAGTCATTCTTCATAGATATGATAGTATATCCTGCTTTTTCCCAAGATTCTTTTCTCTTATTTGTTTCAGTTAAATCTGCATGATCTCTTTCTGTATCATCAGCAATTAACATAAATGCCATAGCTTTATATTTATTATTAGTAATTGTGTAGTTGTGCATAGCAACATCACCGCTACTATTACCAAATGATAATACAGGTTGTTTTCCTATTTCTTGAACGATATTAACCACTTTATTCATCTTAAGATTCTTAAGCCAAAGTTCATCACCTTTTAATACTTCGTCAGATCCATCAATCTTAAATTGATAATCAAGTCCATCAGTATCACCTTGATTAGTAGCAACAAGTGTTGTATCCATACCAATTATTTGGCTATATGGGATATTAAGTGTTTCAGATGCGATAGCTCTACAAATAAATCTATCAGAACCACTTACAATATATGTAGTAAATAGATTATCTTGAAGATAAGCAACAACTTCAATCATTGGTTTATAAATAGAATCTTTATACTTTAAGTTTCTAAATCCTTGAGCATCTCTTTCAAGGAATGTCTTTACATAACTAATAAAGTTTTCAGGAGTCATTCCTGCGAATGCTTTAGCTTGAGCTCTACCATGTATTAAATCATAATGATCTATTGCAGGTGTTTTATAATTCTTTCCTGATTCTCTTATTTGCATAGCTACTTCTTTTAAATCATCTGATGCATTATAGTTAGGGTCATCAAGACATCTATATTCAAGAAGTAAATATTCTAAATATTCAGGGAATAATTCACCGCAAAGAGTACCATCCATATCGAATACAGCAATTCTATCTTCAACGGGAATAAAATCTTTTGAATTCTTGTTTGTAACATCTTTAACATATTCTTTCAAACTAGTTAATGCAGTACAATCATTCCAATATTCAAACTTAACTTTTTTCTTACAGCCCATCAAGCTTACAGATAAAAATACAATAAATACTAATGCGATTATTTTTCTAAATTGTTTCATATAATCCTCCGAATTCTTTATACATTTTTAGAATAACACAATATAAATCTATAAACTTATTATTAAGGTTTAAACAAATAAAAAAGGAGCCATTTCAAGGCTCTTTTTCATATTTTTTACATATCCAATACTATATTAGACAATTTTAAGTACGAACACAATTATGTTAGATTCCATACTTTTCTTTTAATTCTTGTAAAACAGCTTTTGCATCGGCAACTTTTCCGTTTTCTAAATCCTCAATGCCTTTATTAAGTAGTTCAGCTTCATATGCTTTACTAATTAATCTTTCAAAACATTCAATATCCATCACTACTAACTTGCCATAACCATTTTTTGTTATGAATACTGGAGATTTAGTTTCTACACATAAGTTCTCTACTTTAACAGTATCTTTCAAATCTCTTATTGGAATAATTTGCATAATAAACCTCCTTGTGACTTAATTATATCCTAAATTATGTCACAATTCAATAACTCATGTTAACAAAATAAAAGAGCCGATAATCGGCTCGT
>JAEEGK010030100.1_pt1 | contig 10782 bp, 8 predicted proteins | sample 8958771 | NCBI WGS metagenome assembly JAEEGK01 (sample SAMN16246547, study PRJNA631951) | gut metagenome | biome: gut microbiome; feature: rumen; material: SC-attached | host: Bos | place: Iran: Karaj | collected 2018-10 | reverse complement strand
TCGGATATCGTCCCCTGGCAGCTGCTCGCTGCGCGTAAGGGGTTGAAAATAAAGGTTTTGCCTGTTCTCGACGACGGGACGCCGGACCTTTCCGCGCTGGAGGGACTGCTTTCTCCGCGCACGAAAATCGCCTGCGTCGCCCAGATTTCGAACGTGCTGGGCATCCTGAATCCCGTCGGGGAAATCATCCGGACCTGCCATGCGAAAGGCTGCGCCGTCCTGGTCGACGGGGCGCAGGGCATCGTCCACGGAAAGGTGGATGTCCGTGCGCTGGACTGCGACTTCTATGTCTTCTCCGGCCACAAGGTCTTCGCGGCGACCGGGACCGGGGTGCTGTATGGGAAGAAGGCGCTGCTGGAGCAGATGCCGCCGTTCCTAGGAGGAGGAGAAATGATTGATACCGTGCGCTTTAGCGGGACTACCTTTGCGCCGCTGCCGGGGAAATTCGAGGCGGGGACGCAGGATTTCTGCGCCGTGCCGACGCTGATGCCGGCGCTCGCGCTCGCAGGCTCCGTGTTTGCCGACGCGGAGTTGCAGCGCAGCGGGGAGGAGGTCAAGGCTTACGTGCTGGATGCGCTGCGGCGCAATCCGCGGATCCGCCTGTTCGGCGATCCGGCCGACCCGGCGCGGAAGGTGCCGCTGTTCTCCTTCTGCGTGGAGGGTGCGCACCACGAGGACCTGGCGCTGATCCTCGACAAGATGGGGGTCGCCGTGCGCTCCGGGCAGATGTGCGCCGAGCCGCTGATGGACCGCTTCGGGGTTACGGGAATGCTCCGCGCCTCGTTTGCGCCCTACAATACGCTCCGGGAGGCGGAGACTTTCACCGCAAGCCTGGAAAAGGCGATTGACATGCTGACTTAGAGAGAGATACGAATGATGACGCTGGAAGAAAAGAAACAGGAAGTCGTGGATGAGTTCGCGATGTTCGAAGGGTGGATGGACCGCTACGAGTACATCATCGAGCTCGGGAAGAACCTCGACGCATATCCGGAAGACCGGCGGACGGAGGACCGGCTCATCAAGGGCTGCCAGTCGCGCGTCTGGCTCGACTGGGAGCTCCGGGACGGGCGGCTGGAGTTCGCCGCGGACAGCGACGCGCTGATCACGAAAGGGATCATCGCGCTGCTGCTCGACGTCTATTCGGGGCGGACGGCGGAAGAAATCGCCGCCGACGATTTTTCCTTCCTGGAGGAAATCGGCCTCCGGGAGAACCTCTCCCCTACCCGCGCGAACGGGTTGGTCTCGATGATCGCGACGCTGCGGCGGGCGGCGGAGGAAACACTGGCCGGAAAATGAAAGAGAACGAAGAAATACTGACCGCGGAAGACGTGCAGGCGCTCGCGCCGCTGTACGAGAACGTCGTGCTGGCCCTGAAACAGGTGTTCGACCCGGAGATTCCGGTCAACATCTACGACCTGGGGCTCATCTACGAGCTGAAGATCAACAAGAAGCACGAGGTCTTCATCCAGATGACCTTTACGGCGCCGAACTGCCCGATGGCGGACATGGTGATGGCGGACGTGGACCGGAGCGTGCGCGACGTGCCCGGGGTGACGGACTGCAAGATCGACCTGGTCTTCGAGCCCGCCTGGACGACGAGCCTGCTTTCCGACGAGGCGCGCATCGCGCTGGGGATGGACCCGGAAATGGACGAGGCGTAATGGCCGCGGAAAAGGTTTACTTTTCCCTGGGCAGCAACCTGGGCGACAGGCAGCGGAACCTGGAGCGCGCGCTGGCGCTGATGGACGCGGCCTTCGGGTGCCACTACCTGCGGGTCTCGCCGTTCCTGGAGACGGAGGCGTGGGGGTTCGAAGGGGAGCCGTTCCTGAACTGCGCGGTCGTGTATGAACTGGAAGACGAGCCGGAGCGCGTGCTCCGGCGCTGCAAGCGGATCGAACGGCGGATGGGACGCCGGGGGAGACCGGAATACGATGCGGAAGGGAAGCGGATCTACCGCTCCCGCATCATTGACATAGACATCCTGCTGTACGGGGACCGGACCGTGGATACGCCCTCGCTCGCGATTCCCCATCCCCGGATGGGGGAGCGTGCCTTCGTACAGGATACATTGAAATTTATAAAAGATTAAATATTAACGTTTTATGACCCAGGAAGAACTTTTCAAGGTGCTTGTCGCCCATTGCAAGGAGTACGGGTACATTTTCCCGTCCAGCGAGATTTATGACGGCCTGGCCGCCGTGTACGATTACGGCCAGATGGGCGTCGAGCTGAAGAACAACATCAAGCAGTACTGGTGGAACGCCATGACGCGCCTGAATGAGAACATCGTCGGCATCGACGCCGCCGTGTTCATGCACCCGAAGACGTGGGTGGCCTCCGGCCACGTCGCCGCGTTCAACGACCCGCTGATTGACAACAAGGATTCGAAGAAGCGCTACCGCGCGGACGTGCTGATCGAGGATTACCTCGCGAAGATCGAGGAGAAGATCAACAAGGAGGTCGAGAAGGGCCGCCGCAAGTTCGGCGAGAGCTTCGACGAGGCCAAGTTCCGCGAGACAAACCCCAACGTGCTGCGCGAGAAGGCCCACTACGAGGAGGTCCACGGCCGCTACCTGAAGGCGGAGGCCGCGAACGACCTGGCCGAATACCGCCAGATCATCCTCGACTGCGGCATCGTCTGCCCGATTTCCGGAACCAAGAACTGGACCGACGTGCGCCAGTTCAACCTGATGTTCTCGACGCAGTTCGGCTCCGTCGGCGACGAGGCCAACACCGTTTACCTGCGTCCGGAGACCGCCCAGGGCATCTTCGTGGACTATATCAATGTCCAGAAGACCGGCCGCATGAAGATTCCGTTCGGCATCGCCCAGATCGGCAAGGCCTTCCGCAACGAGATCGTCGCCCGTCAGTTCATCTTCCGCATGCGGGAGTTCGAGCAGATGGAGATGCAGTTCTTCATCAAGCCCGGCACGGAACTCGACTGGTTCGCCAAGTGGAAGGAAGCCCGCATGAAGTGGCACGTGAACCTCGGGATGGGTGCGGAGAACTACCGCTTCCACGACCATGAGAAACTGGCCCACTATGCCAATGCCGCCACGGACATCGAGTTCAACTTCCCGTTCGGCTTCAAGGAACTCGAGGGCATCCACAGCCGCACGAACTTCGACCTGGGCAACCACCAGAAGTTCTCCGGCAAGAAGATCGAGTACTTCGACCCCGAGGAGAACGTCTCCTACACCCCGTACGTCATCGAGACTTCCATCGGCGTGGACCGCATGTGCCTGGCCGTCCTGGCCCACAGTTACACGGAGGAGAAACTCGAGAACGGCGAGACCCGCGTCGTGATGAAGATTCCCGCCCCGCTCGCCCCGATCAAGGTGGCCGTGATGCCGCTCGTGAAGAAGGACGGGCTGCCCGAGATCGCCCAGAAGGTGGTGGACGAACTCAAGTACGATTTCTCCTACCAGTACGATGAGAAGGACTCCATCGGCAAGCGCTACCGCCGGCAGGATGCCATCGGCACCCCGTTCTGCGTCACCATCGACCACGACACGGTGGTGGACGGCTGCGTGACGGTGCGTGACCGCGACACGATGACCCAGGAACGCGTGAAGATCGAAGACCTCCGCGCCCTCATCGACAGAAAAGTCTCCCTGACGAACCTCCTTCGGAACCTGTAGGGCTTCCGAAAGCACCGTTTTGTACTCCCGCCCGTTTTTTCCCCAACAATGGGGATTGCAAAGGGCGGGAGTTTTGTGTATCTTTGCATTTATATGCAAAAGGTTCTGTCCATACTGGTCCTGCTGTTCGTATGCGGAACGGTTTTCGCCGCCGGTTTCCGCGTGCGCGGAAGCGTGACGGATGCGCAGGGAGAACCGCTTCCCGGAGCGGTCGTGCACCTGGACGAGAACTACCTCTGGGCCGTTACCGACGCCGAGGGGCGCTTCGTGCTGGAATCCGTGGAGGCCGGCACCTATCGGATGGAGACCGAATGCCTGGGCTTCGCCCCGGACGTGCGTTCGCTGAAAGTGAGCCGGGCGGTCGATGACCTCGTCATCGTCCTGCATGAACAGACTTTGGCCTTGCCGGAAGTCGTCGTGACGGCCGAACAGTCCAAGGAAAACCTCAATACCACCCACCGGATCGAGCGGACGGCCCTGGAGCATCTCCAGGTGTCCGGCCTGTCCAACATCGCGGCCCTGATGCCCGGCGGCAAGACGGTCAATCCGGACCTGACGGCCGCGACGGAACTCTCCGTCCGCGGGGGCGGGTCCGCCGCCGGTAACGCCGCTTTCGGCACCGCCGTGGAGGTGAACGGCGTCCGGATGGGCGACAACGCTGCCTTCGGCGGCCTCGCCGGCGTGGATACGCGCAGCCTCCAGGTGGAGAACATCGAGTCCGTGGAGGTCGTTTCCGGCGTGCCGTCGGCCGAATACGGCGACCTGGGCAGCGGCATGGTGCGGGTGACCACCCGCAAGGGACGCACCCCCGTCCAGGCGACCTTCTCCGTCAATCCCCGCACCTACGACGTCTCGGTTTCCAAGGGCGTCGCGGTAGGGGAGGGCGTGCTGAATGTCAGCGGCCAATGGACCCGGGCCACCCAGAAACTCACCTCGCCCTATACGTCCTACACCCGCCGCGGTTTCACGGCGGAGTACAGCCGGACTTTCGGCCGCGCCGTGCGGCTGGAGGCCGGCCTTTCCGGAAACATCGGCGGCATGGACAGCAAGGACGACCCGGACGCCTTCTCCGAGGAATATACGAAGGCCCGCGACAACCTCCTGACGCCGCATGCGAAACTGACCTGGATGCTCAACCGTTCCTGGGTCACGAACCTGAGCCTGGAGGGATCGGTGTATTACCACGACAACCGGACGCACGAGCACCTGTACAATTCCTTCGGCTCCCCGCAGCCGGCCGTCCATGCCGAGGAAGAAGGCTATTTCCTCGCGACGATGCTGCCGCTCACCTTCTATGCGGACCGGCTCACCGACTCCCGGGAACTGGACTACGCCGCCTCCTTCAAGTACGACTGGCTGCACCACTTCGGTGCGGTGAAGAGCGTCCTGAAAGCCGGCGTGCAGTGGAAGGCCGACGGCAACGTGGGCGCGGGAGAATCCTACGAGAATCCCGCCCTGGCGGCGAACGGCTATCGCCCGCGGCCCTACACGGACTATCCGTACATGCACAACCTGGCCGTATATGTGGAGGAAAAACTGTCCTGGAAGGGCCTGGAAGGCAGTTTCGGCCTCCGCGGGGAACAGACCTTCATCGAGGGGTCGCAGTACCGGAACCTGCGCACGTTGTCGCCCCGCCTGAATCTCCGCTGGCACGTGACGGACCGGCTGTCCCTCCGGGGTGGCTGGGGCATCACCCGCAAGTTGCCGGGCTTCTACATCCTGTTCCCCCGGCAGGAATACCGCGATATCCAGACCTTCGGTTTCTCGCATGGAAACGACGCGACATATCTCTACTATACCATCCCGTATTCGATGACCTACAACCCGGATCTCCGCTGGCAGTCGAACCGCAATGCGGAGGTGGGCGCGGACTTCGACTTCCGGGGCTGGCGCATCGGCCTGGCCGCTTTCCGGAACGTGACCAGGGACCCGTACGAACTGGTGAACCAATACACACCCTTCTCCTACACGGCCCTGCAGGTTCCCGCCGGCTTCACGATGCCCGGGAATCCCCAGATGGTCGTGGACCGGCAGACCGGAGCCGTTTATCTGCGGGATAACGCCGATGAATATTGGACGCCGATGGACGTGCGGGTGAATGACCGGACCTTCGTGGGGAACCGGATGCAGCGGAATGGCGCCGATGTCATCCGCTCCGGCCTGGAACTCACGGCGGACTTCCCGGAGATTCCCTACATCCGGACGCGCCTTCGCCTGGACGCCGCCTACACCCATACCGAGGTGCTGGACGAGAACCGCTATGCCTACTACCAGAGCGGCTGGTCGCACACGGAAATCTCCGGCCGCTCGTACCAGTATGCCGGCATCTACGCCGGCGGCTCCTCCCTTGCCAACGGCCGGAAGACCGACTATCTGGACGCCAACCTGACGGCCATTACGCATATCCCGGAGGCCCGCGTGGTCATCACCTGCCGGGTGGAGGCCGCCCTGCTCCGCAATGCCCGGAACCTGTCCACGCACGCCTTTACCGTCTCGGGAGACAGCCTGCAGCCGACCGGGGGAGACATCTATGGCGGTAACAGTTACACGGCCGTCTGCCCTGTCGCCTATATCGACCTGGACGGGCAGGAGCACGCCTGGACCGCCGCATCGGCCGACGATCCCGCCCTCCAGCGGCTCATCCTCCGCTCGGGCAACATCTACACTTTTGCCAAGGACGGATACGATCCGTACCTGTCGGCGAACCTGAGCCTGACCAAGGAAATCGGCGACCATGTGTCCCTTTCCTTCTTCGCCAATAACTTCACGAACGCCCGGCCTTACCGGAAGAGCCACGCCACCGGCGTGAGCGCCATCTTCACCCCGGCGTTCTATTATGGACTCACCTGCCGGATCAAGTTATGAAACGCATCGCCGTCATACTGGCCGCGCTGGCGGTCTGGGCCTGTGCCGAGGAATATGACAGTCCCTGGCCGGACAGCCTGAAGTTGCTGTCCGTGAATGCGGTATATCCCGCCGGCTATGCCCATGCCGTCCACGAAGGGGCCGTCATCCGCGTGGAGGACATCGCTTCGGGTGCCGCTTACGCCGCCCGTACCGACCGGCGCGGATTGGCCGAGATCCGGATCCCGTCCGGCATCTACCGCATCACCTGCAGCGACCGCACGGGCCGCGACCTTTTCAACGGAACGGCGGACAAGGTGGTCGTGACGGAGCGCCGGATCGTCGATCTCCCCTTGTCCCATTCGACGGCGGGGACATTGGTAATCAAAGAGTTATACACCGGGGGCTGCAGCAAGGCCCCGGAGGAGGGGACCTACCAGAGCGACCAGTACGTCATCATCCACAACAACGACACGGAAACGGAGTACCTGGACAGTCTCTGCTTCGGCACCCTGTCGCCGTACAACAGCACGGCGGTGAACAATTGGGTGGAGTACGACCCGGTGACGGGGGAGACGGTTTTCCCGGATTTCGCCCCGGTCGTGACCGTCGTGTGGCAAATCCCCGGAAGCGGGAAAAGTTTCCCGCTGGGACCGGGCGAGGATGCCGTCATCGCCCTGCGCGGCGCCGTGGACCATACCGCCCAGTACCCCCTGTCGGTGAACCTGAACCGTCCCGACGTGTTCGTCTGCTACAACCCCACCTATTTCCCGAATACGCTGTACCATCCCGCACCGGGGGACAAGGTCTCGACCGAGCGCTATGCGAAGGTGGTCATCAAGACAGGCCAGGCCAATGCGAATACGGTTTCCCTGTCCTCGCCGACTTTCGTCTTGTTCCGTCCGAAGGGCGTTTCCATCGAAGAATACGTGCAGCAGCCCGACGTGGTGCAGACGACGCCCGGCAACAGCGCGGACCGGATCGTCAAGGTACCATATGACTGGGTCGTGGACGGCGTGGAAGTGTTCGACGGCCGCTCTACGGGCAATGCCAAGCGGCTTTCCCCTGCGGCCGATGCGGGATTCGTCATGCTGAGCGATATTTTCAAAGGACACACCGTCCGCCGCAAGGTGGACGAAACGGCAACGTCCGCGAACGGCTTTGAGACGCTCGTGGACACGAATAATTCAAGCAACGACTTCTATGAGAGCGAGATACAAAGCCTGCATAATTAGCCTGCTCGTGCCGTTGGGCGTCCTCGGGCAGCCGTATCGCGCTGTCGTGGGGGAGAGTATCTGGAACGGCAGCCAAAACGCGGCCGGATGGCGCGCTCCGGACTATAACCCGGATGCGTTGAGGTCCCATGTCAATGCCGAGGGTTTCGATAAGACCCGCGATGCGCGCTATACGGAGGCGGCTCTGTACGGCTCATACGAAGACGGCGGTTTCAAGCCGCCGCACGGCGGCCGCGACGTCTGGACGGCCGGTGCCCGTGCCGCATCGCTGATGGACCTTTCCCATACCACCCTGTTCGGAAACGTCCGTTTCGAACAGCGGAATTCGCAGGAAATGTTCGGGTCGATGTTCCTCCAGCCGGGACAGTATCCCATTGATGTCCTGGAGTTTACGCCGGGTCCAAAAACGCGGCAGACCTATTCCGTGTCCGGTGGTCTTGCCCGGGAAGTGGGTATCAACTGGGTGTTCGGTCTCCAGGCGGGATTCGAATCCTCCAACTATGCGAAACGGAAGGATATCCGTCATACGAATTATGCCCTGAACCTGTCGGTCTCTCCCGGAGTCCTGTACCATTGGCATATCCAACAGGACGTTGACCTGGACCTCGGTCTTTCCTATCGCTTCCGGAAGACTTCCGAATCCGTGGATGCAGAGCAAGTAGGCGCAGCCACGGCGGATACCTATTATGCATTCATCAACAAGGGAATGGATTACGGCACCTACCAGGTTTGGGATGGAGCCGGCATCCACCTGGATGAGGCGGGAGTGGGTTTGCTTCCGGTAACGGAAATCACGCATGGCGGGGCCGTCCAGGCCTGTTTGCAGAGCATGATCCTGCTGGAGGCGGGATATGATTATTCGGAAGGCCTCGTGGGCGAGAAGGGCTACGACTGGTTCCGTTTCCCCGGACACGGGGGGCACGTCGATTTCACCTTCCGGATGCCTCCGGGAATCGCGCTGGAGTCCTATATGCTGTTCTTCCGGGCCCATCTGGAGTCCCGGACGCAGACGCTCCGAGAGGCCGTCTTGGACAAGGAAACGACCGGCGGCGTCACCACGCCGTCCATTTACGGATACAATCGCATCTATCGCCGGAAAAACGGCGAAGAACGCTACAGCGCAAGCCTGAGCGGCTCGGGATGGCTCCGCCAACTGCAGCTGGAATACGGCTATCGGCCCGGCCGGGAGTATTCCACCCTGACCTACCCGTATGTCGATACGCTTACGACGGCCATCCGCCATCTGGAGCTTTCCGGCCGTGTCAGCCTGCGGGTGGAGCCTTACGTCACCGGGCCTGCGCCCTGGGAACTCTTTTTCCGTGTCCGGGGCCAATGGGGAAGTTGCCACGAGCAGGGTCTCGTGGCCACGGAGGCTTCCGCCGTTCCCGAAAGCGAGCCCTTCCGCCTGGTGTCGGACTGGGAACGGAAACGGGAATTCATGACGGCGCCCCGCATCGTGGGTGGCCTCGGTCTCCGGCGGAATCTCCCCCGAGGGTTGTATTTGGAGGCTTCCGGTTCTTATACGCGCGCTTTCCGGCTCGAATTCCTGGGAAGCGAGCGCTGGCAGGCCGGCCTGACGTTGGGATGTAATTTTTAAACGAGAAATATGAAGAGGGTATTGATGTTTGCAGGAATTGCTCTCTGCCTGCTTTCCCCGGTCCTTCTGAGCGGCCAGGAAACGGGACTGCTCCGCCTGGACAAGAAACATAGGGCTCCCCGGAACGAAATTGCCGTCTGGAGCGGAATGGAGGACGGACGGTTCCGTCCCGTCTTCGATCCCTATTTCCAATGGTCGGCCGGTACGAAGGCCAGTCTTGTCCGCCACGGTGCCCGCGCATCATGGACGGGGACCCTTTCCCTTGAACAGATGTCCGGGAAGTATAACCGGTCTTCCTTGTTCGTCGAGCCCGATTATTTCCCCATGGACATCTTGGATTATACCTCCGGGAAAGGATCCCGCCAAACCGGCCGCCTGGAAACCGGTTTCCTGGCAGATCTCTCCGATTTGTGGGCGATGGGCCTCAAGGCCTCCTTCAAGGCGGCGCACGATGCAAAACGGACGCTCTTGCGTCATTCTTCTTTCGGGATGGAAGTGGAACTGGAGCCCGTTGTTACCTTCCGGTCGGACGATGACGCGTGCATCGTTTCGTCCTATCTTGTCCGCCTGCGGACGGAAAGGACCAAGGTAGACCAGTCTAATGTCGATGCAGAAGGTTTCATGCCGGTTTTCTTCGACAAGGGAATGAGTTATGGCGCGTACGATCCGGCTCTGGGTCTTTTCCCGGTGCTGGAATTCGCCCACGGATTCAACGAAGAATATCACAGCCCGGAGTTCTCCGGCGGGTTCGGCAGCGTCTGGAAACGCGGCCGGGCGGGGGATGGGGACTATTCCCGGTTCCGTTTTCCGGGCAGTACGCTGAAGGGTTTCCTGGAGACGCTCCGGGAGGGATTCGAAGTGGACCGGACTTACCGCATCTCCTATCAGCGCATGCGCGACCAGTTCCGGGAACTCCTGGATTCCGGGGACGGATATGAAGCCGATTCGGACCGGGTAGGCCGTAATGTGGACCTCAAGATAGGGTTCCTGCCCCATAATGGCGTTCTCAAGAGCATTTCGCTTGACCTGGACGGCAATTATTGGCTCGAGAGCGCCGCAGCGCGTGTGGTTTCGGACCAGACCCAGCGACTGGACGCATCTGCGACCCTGTCTGCTTCCCTCGTCCTGGAGGATTTCGACCTGGATTTCAACGTGATGGGCGGAAAGGGCTTTTGGCTGGACCGTGGCCGGGCCGCTGACGAGGAGGGCGACGAGCCGTTCCGGCTGACAAGAAACTGGCTTGGGAAGATGGAGTACTTCATGGCCCCCCGGATCGGAGTGGGCGGGTCTGTTTCCTACCGCTTTCCGGCCATCGAGGGCTTGTTCCTCCAACTGTACGGGTCTTGGATCCGTGCCTTCAATGTGTCCTACCTGGGCGGAAAGAACCGGGAAATCATCACCCTGAAGATTGGATATAATTATTGATAAACACATTGCGATATGAAGAAGTTTTTGATCCTCGCAG
>JAEEGK010030099.1_pt1 | contig 10782 bp, 11 predicted proteins | sample 8958771 | NCBI WGS metagenome assembly JAEEGK01 (sample SAMN16246547, study PRJNA631951) | gut metagenome | biome: gut microbiome; feature: rumen; material: SC-attached | host: Bos | place: Iran: Karaj | collected 2018-10 | reverse complement strand
ATTAGGTATTATGTCTTCAAGTTGGTTTATTGTTTTAGGAGAACTATCTGTGTTATTCATCTGCCTCTACTGGTACCTGCAACACAACCACGAGCGCAAGTTTGCTGTAGTAATAGAGCACGACAGCATCGAGGGAATGTCGCTGGGCAAGGTAGAAGAGCTGATTAGTCGTCGGTTTGTTGTGCGCGAGATTCGATTGGCTGACTCATCGAACTGCATCGTGCACCCCGACGACGACACGGTGCTGCACCATGGCGACCACCTGCTGATACAGGCCCGTCCTCACGAGATTGAGCCTATCATCGCTTTTCTGGGACAACGTGAAAACACCACGAAATGATTAATATAGATAATTTGCAAAGAAGGCTGGATCTGCTACTGCGCACAGGATGTTTGTTGATGGAAAGCGCAGCAGATACCAGTCGTACCATGAGAACCATGAAACGAGTGGCGGCTTATTTAGAGCTGCCACTCGACAGGTTACATATCTATATTGTGTACAACATGCTGATGGTTAACCTGTCGGACGATGAACGCTCGTTCACCAAGTTTCAGCGCGTAGAGCGGCATGGCGTCAACCTCGACACCCTGCGCCAGGTGAGCCATCTGTCGTGCAAGGCCCTGCGCCTGCACTATCAGCTGGACCGCTACCAACAGGAGCTCGACTACATAGCCAGCCAGAAGCGTAACTACTCGCCCTGGCAGGTAGCCGTGGGTGGCGGACTGGCCTGCGGTGGTTTCTGCATCCAGTTCGGCTGCGACTGGACCGCATTTTTCTATGCTGCCCTGGCTGCCATCATGGGTTTGCGCCTACGCATGTATCTGAACGAGAAAGGCAGTAATGCCTACGTGAACATCGGCATCGCCGCCTTTGTGTCCACGCTTCTGGCCTGGGTGTGCAGTCTGCTGTCGGTTTATGCCCAAGCCAGCAGCTGGCTGCCGTCGGCACTCGTATCCTCTACCCCCTGGCACCCGTTGTTGGCCTGCGCCCTGTTTATTGTGCCCGGCGTACCGCTCATCAATTTCGTAAGCGACATGCTCTCGGGGTTCACCCAAGTGGGCATGACGCGGGCTGTTAACACCCTGATGATGCTGTTGGCCATGGCCTTTGGCATCGCCTTTGCCATCCAGGTGTGCGGCATCGACAACTTTGCCAAGGATCTGCCGATGACGCCCCATCACAATTACCACGAATATATGCTGGCTGCAGCTATCTCGGCCATTGGTTTCTCTATGATCTTCAATACCCCGCGCCATCTTATGTGGGCGGTGGCCTTAGGTGGCATCATCAGCGTTTGCACGCGCAATTTCGTTAATCTCGGCCCGTCAAGCGGTAACATCGGACTGGACCAAGGCCTGGTAGTAGGTTCGTTTGCAGGTTCGGCAGTAGTCAGCATCATCTGCTGTGCGCTTGTTCGCAAGCTCCACACCCCTCATCAGCTGCTCAGCATCCCCAGCGTCATCCCCATGATTCCCGGTGTGCTCATGTATCGGGCGCTCTTTGCGTTTATCAACATGCACGGCGTTGAGGGCGAGGTGACGGTAGCGATGAACAACGCCATCCAGGCTTCGCTCACCATTCTGTTCATCGCCTTGGGCGTGGCCATCCCAAATGTTTTTTTCCGCAGGATGATTACCCATTCTTTACGATGATAGACGAGTGTATCACACCATGTCTTCACCAAGTAGCTACGAGGTGGTGGAGCATGGTGGTGCTCTCGCCGCACGAGCCGGTGTGCTGGATGGCGATACCGCCAAAGGGCACCGGCTCTATCTGTGCGCTCAGATCTACCACATGGGGCAACGAGCTCTCTTGTGGCTTTGGCGTTGCTGTCTCCACATGAGCTGTCAGTTGGCGTCCCTTTACAGCGAGACTGATGGTGCATCCGGTGCGATAGCAGGTGGCGCTGACGGCCTCGGATATCTGGCTGACCTTACCATTATGATAAGCCACAAGATAGAAATCTACCGCTTTGGCATGCTTGGTGGTGCGGATGATGCGCAGGCCATAGCCGGTAAGTGTATGGGTGTCGAACTTCAGGCACACATCCATATACTGCCCTGTGGCCGAGCCGAAGCCCTGTCCTGCCGTCTTCGTGGGGTCCACCTGTAGCGTCAGCGTCATGTCACGATAGCTGCCCTGGGCAGGTGTGTACATCAGTCGGGCACCACGCTGGGCCTGCAGCAAACCACGGCCCACAGCGCCGTTAAATCCTTCGCCATACTCCCACATCGGTTTCTTGGGATCGAAGGTCCATGGATATTCGGCTGTGTCGGCAGGCTTATAGCCGTCAGCCTGCCAGGCATCGGGCACCAAACCCTTGCTGGTATTGCAACAGATATCGCTAAAATCAGTCTCCAGACGGTATGGCTGATTGAAGTCTTTCGCACGAATCTGCCTGCTCACCACCTGCGTCAGTTCTCCTTTCACACTCCTGTCGCTCGCCGGACGCAAGCTCACTATCAGTCGGCGACCTACGTCGCTGGGGCGCAGCTTGTAGGCATACTGCGGACCATCATTACTATCGGCCAAAACCGCCTCCTGCTGACAGTCGTCGCAATCCAGTCGGCCCCATACGATGCGCGTTTGGTCTTTGTGATCTTGCAAGTCGAGCTGATAGTCGACACGAGCCACGCCGTTCTTGATGGTTATCCGAGGCTGGCGCACGAAGGTTGGCGCCGGCAACAGCGGTGGCTGTATCGTCACCTGGCACACGGCTACTGCCGGTATGTTATGGCCATCGGCAGCATAAGCCGTCACGGGGAAGCTTACAGGATCGTCAATCTGTTCGCAAGCTACCGACACCACGACCGAGTCGCCCGTTGGCGCATCCAGAGTAGCTATCTGATTGTAGGGTGCAGGTATCTGCCACACCACCTTCCTTCCGTTGCCCTGCACGTGTAGCCTCAGCGGCTCGCCTCCCACCTGCATCTCAGCTTCGTGTCGGCTGATGGCGAGATATGGTGGCTCGTCGGGCTGCACGGCCAGCGCGTCTATCACGATGGTGTTCTCCCGTTGTCGGCTGCCTATGATGTAAAGTTTGCCGTTGAATGTAAAGTTTTTCTGATAGCAGCGCAGCCACTTCTGCGGATAGGCTGTCCAACCGATATAGATGCTGTCTGAGGGCGCATGGTAGCGACAGTCGATGAGCGTCAACGGCCCACCCTGCTTGCAGAAATACATCTCGCGGTTATTGGTCATCACGTTGAAGTCGCAGTCCACAAACATCGCTCCCCGTCCAAAGGTGCTCCAGAAGGGCTTCTGGCCGTACAGGTCAATCGTGCAATGGCGATACACAGCGGTGCCGTTCATCGCGTCGTCGGTACATTCGAAGTGACAGTTCTCGTAGTAGGAATGCTCGGCACCATTGAGCGGGTTCAGGTTCAGTCGGCTGATAAACCGCACGTTGCGCGCTGTGAGCGAGCGTCCGTGCACGTAGCCTACGTGAGCCTGCGTGATGGCGTCGCTACGTTTTATTCGCGAGAGCGCGGGGTTTTGATGATAGTCCAGATCCACGTTGCAGTAGTTGCCCAGCGTCAGGTTCTCCACCACCAGCGAGTCGCTCCAGATGTCGAGCATCGTGAAGTTGCCGATGGCCCCTTGCGTCTGTCCGCGTTGGGCCGCCAGCACGGTATTCTGCGCCTGTGGGTCGAGTCCGATGATGCGCAGATTCCTACATCTGACGACGCATCCGAAAGGCTCTCGTCCGTCCTTCCCCACTTTGATTTCAGGATCGTCAGGATCGTCCACCCAGTACACCCCCGGCGCCACATACAGCACACAACTATCTCCCAGATGCCTCACCGCCTCCAGGAAGTCATTAAACACAAACGTCTGATTATCAGTCGATTCAGCATCCGCATCCAGCAGCAGATGATGTTCATCCAACTGCAGTCTCCATACAGTCTGCGCCTCAACCGTCGCTACTGCCAGCAATAGCATCACAAGCAAATGCCAGCGGGTATAGTTATTACTAATCACTCTCATATCGCTTGCAAAAATACGAAATAAAATTGATAATTCTTTGGAAGTACAAATAAATATCGACCATTTTCTGCCCCAAAGAATGTTTTATCGACCATTTACACCGATATAGAGCCAACTAAATGGTCGATAGATCTGTTGTCTTCGTGATGCATTAACCGCCTGGGCTATTTGTAATAACCAAGGCGGATGAAGTGGCGGGGCGGCGTGAGGGGCGACCAGGAGATGTGGAGCCAACCGGAGCCGGTGAGCAGTTGGTCGGTTTGAGGGTGGTGATGCAGGAAGTCTATCAGCTGCTGAAACTTGACTGGGTCGCGAGGACGGATGTCGGCGGCCTGCCCGAGCAGGTGCTGCGAGTTTTTCACGCCTCCCACCTTGCGGTTTACATCGTCGTTGCGAAAACCAGAGTTGATGATGATAGGCCCAACCACCTTACGGGCAGGCTCCAATAGCATGTGGCAGCCATAAGTCAAGTTAACCACCGCCTGCATGGTAGGGATGTTATCCGCATACTTCTGCAGATTAATAAACTCGCCCAGCATAAAGTGAGGCGATAAGCGAATGTCATTTAGATTTTCTTTCATTGTAATACTTCGTTAATGATTAATACATCACGAAGATACACAATCCAATCTTGGCAAGTTGTCGTTACCTGCCCTTTAATCGAGATAGCATTACCTAATGTGGATTTTTTTCGTCCATATCGGCCGCATATTCTAAAATATCGACCAATTTCTCATAATACATCATTTTTTCACGAATTAAATACCGCACTCCATTAATTCTAAATGAACAGCGTGAGTATAATCTTCTGGTTCGCACAATCCACGTAACTAAAGAGAAAAAGAGAACAAATTCATCGTATTTTATGTATTTTTTAAATATAAAATCTTTAATCTTTAAAGACGGGATATTGTAGTTAATAAACGAATAAGACAGATTGTCATTGGTAAACGTATAACATTGTACCTTTAACAATGTCTTCACTTTATAATTTTCGGGAGATCAACGCTGAATTACAAGTGTCGACCTCCCGAATTAATTTTCTATCTAAATGTACTACTGCCTGTGGATTTCTTCGGCTGTTAGACCTGTAACCTCGGAAATATCCTCAACAGCATAACCCTTCGCCTTCATGCGGCGAGCTGACTCTACGGCCTGCTTGTAGGCAGCATTATCAATTTCGGTGTAAGGATTTTCGCCCTGTGCCCATTGCTCCCAGTCAATATCAGATAGGTAACGCTGTACTTGCTCGCGAAGGGGATGAATGTCGTTAGTCGCCGTCTGCCAAAGGTCGGCATCAGATACCTGTGCGTAGCCATGAACCAGTACGTTTCGCATGCTAACAATTAGTCGCCAGGGGAGTTCCGTATGTGTCTCGCGAAAATGGCGGGTAAGCATATTAGCAGCCTCACCTATCACTTCTATGTTCTTCATCACAGAATAATAGATACGGATATCAGCAACAAACTGCTCGTAGGTAATGCCGTTGACAATCTGCTCCACGTTTTGGGCATACTTCAGAATATCCTCCAGACGCCCGCGGTCTCTGCTATGCTCTCTCATAAATCAATTTCTTATCACGGTTTACGCTTTCAACAGCCCATGGACGTAGTGTGCCTTCTTCCACAAGATCAACCTCGCATTTCAACAGGTCTTCGAGATCCACCTTCATACCTGCAATTTTCATCAGACCAATAGGACGACTTCTGTCGTACTGAACGAGTATATCGACATCGCTCCATGGTCTCTGCTCATTACGCGAATATGAGCCAAAAATCCAAGCCTTCACGACGGGTTGTGTCTTGAAGTACTCGGCAATTTGCTGGTTCATCATCTGGGTACTCATAAGCGTTTAAATTAGAATTACGCTGCAAATATACATTCTTTTTATGATAATATCAATATATCGTCCGAAAAGTTTATGATATTTGTAATTATCGCCACAGTATAAGATTTATACTCGCCGATGCTCCCTGCCAGGCCTTTACTCATTAAAACGTGCAATTTTAAACCGGAAAATAAGAAAACTGTGCACCAAATGGAAAGTTATGCTAGAAAACAAGAAAATAAGTAATCAAATCTCAAATTTGCAGACGATTCTTGCTTTTGTTTAACGTATTTTTGCTACCTTTGCCACTCAAATTCTAAAAAACTATAAGTAATGGACAAAAGAAATTCGCTTTACGCAATTTACAAATTCGATTTTCATAAATCGCCACAGCAATCAATACAAACCGCCGCTGATGGTATAGATGGTGCTAAATACGTTAAATTTGCTCAAACCTGCTTTGCAAGTCTGTTTGACAAAAACAGTATCGACAAACTTGCCAAAAAGAATAAAAAGGGCGAAATTATAACCATGCTACCAAATGATGTGTTAGCTAAGGCAGACGACATTTTTCTATGGCGCGTAAACAATAGCCAATTCAAAGATTGGTGGAAACGTACAGGAAAAGACCAAAATGGTTTTGATACGTATGAGAAAGATGAAATTGAGTCGAACCCATATTGCTACATTCTGATAGACAATCGTCCTGGCATAGGATTGATGGCTATTGAGAAATCACCAGCCTGGGGAAGCAAACCCGATTTGCTGCGTGATGTGATATTAGAAAACTTCAATCGTATGCTTGGCGACCTATTTGACCTTGAGATGCGCATCGAGGCCAGAATGAACCCAAAAGATATTTGGGACTTTGTAAATGAAAGATTGTTCGTACACGGCGACTATATTCGTAAGGTTTCGTTCTCGTTTCAGAATCCCAAGAAAATCAACAAGTCAAAGGGCATGGAGATAAATTCTGCACACCTGAAAGCGATGCTAAAAACGGTTGAGATTTCAGATGCCTTGAAAGGATTCTTCACAATGGAATTTGATAAGAACTCAAATGGCAAAATTTCACAGGCAAACAAAGACATGGCTGAAATGGTAAAACTCTGTAGCGAAAACGGTTATGATATCTGCATCACCTTTAAGGAGTTCAAAACCTATCGCATAAACGACTACGTAAGGGCATATTACCCATTGACTTTCGAAGTTTTACATAACTTTAGTATTGGTACTCGCGACTTTGACAACATGACAGGACTTGAAACATGGTTTAACTTAATTAATGAACAAACAAAAAACTACCTAAATGAATCAGAGGTTCCAACCCGCAGAAATAAAGCTCGTAAGTGAGAAGTATGCCGAGAACGAGCTTTACAAGGCTATTTGTCAGATTGGTCGACAACTGGAGGCCGAACTGACAGAATTTGGTTTGTGTCCAGAAGAGTGTATTGTTGAAACACTCGAGCTACTTAATATCATAGCCAACAAGGGAGACGCTATATCAACAGAAATTGAGGACATATGGCTACAAAAGCACAATGAGTACAAGCGTTTCGACCGTCATGTAAGCGAGAACGAAATACGAAAGGCTGTGGGCATAGTCTTTGGTTTTGCCATCTTGGCGCTTGGTACTAGCAGTCACAATTTTTACAAATTAACTCTCACCCTACAGCTCATGCACATAATATGTGATCATAAGTTTGGAGGGTGGATACAAATGCTTAATGAAATTTATTCTATCCCCCTACCCGACGGTTGGTTTGATAGTTTTCTGGATGAGAATTCAGAAGAGAGAAATGATGTAAAACTACCTAAAGATATAGATACAGAAAAGGCAAGAGAAGCCTTTTCAAAAGCTATCAAAAAGGGTTATATGGAAAGAATGACAGATGGCAGGTATCGCTGGATCGGAACGAACGACAAGGGAAATCGTTCTGAATTAGCTTATTTTTGTGGGAAAATATACGGATACGTGCATACTATTTCGGGAAACGCAGGTGAAGACTTTCCAGAAGAAAGCCTTAATAATTTATTTGGGGTAACCCGACTATATTCATCGTTAACTCAAGTATATAATGCGCAAAAAAGACAAAGATGGCGATCCATGATAGATGCCATCTTTGAATAAGACCTCAAAAAGTTGCCTATACCGCCAAATCTAAAGGTAAATCGCTAATATCTTTCAATCTTTTACCCGAGATAAGGATATTAAGCATCTCAATAGAATCCTCTGCATGTGTATCATTAACAGCCTCTACGAGTTCGTTCAATGCAAAGTGGTAAACGCAGTCAATATCTCCTGTTCCTAATGCCAAAGAGGCAATACGTGACGGCATAGGTTCACCGGTAACAACAACGATATGCGGCAAATGCCCTTTACGGTTACGGATAAGCCCAAGTGCCTCTGTACGACTATTTTGAGCACGATCACTTCGCATTGTCCATTTTGCAGAAATTGAAGCATGGAGTATCGGCAAAGAACAATAGTTCTTTCTTATGCTTGAAAACCGAGCAACTGTATGATCAACAATTAGTTTCTGAGAATTTATTACCTCATCTGATTCTGTCTCACGATATACAACCACGTCTGGTGCTACCATATAGTCGTTGCCAATACTAGAGGCTAGCCGTGCATCACCTTTTGTCAATTGCGAAAGATAATCAAGGTGTTCGTATTGTGCAAAGCTACTAGTCTTAATACTATTGCGATTGCCAAGTTTGACTATGTGCCAATTACCTGGTCTTAGATTCTGTAGCAGCGGAAATGTCGCTTCGAGAAACTCCATGTTAAGCTGTTCAAACTTAGCACCACTAGTTTGTCCGCCTATCTTCACTTGCTCCTTGGCCATCAGTCTCTTTGCAATACCTTGAGCAATAGATATAGATAGGTTAGATGAACGATCAGCATTACTTGGAACGCCGTTTGCATCAACTGTCAGCACCCCATTAGCCAACAGCCCTGCATGATATTTCTGTCTCGCTTCTGCTATTAATGCTTGCATAATCTAATACTTGCTTTATTTTTAAACCTATTTCTTTTGCAACTGGAGGTGGAAAGGCATTACCAATCATCCTACAAGCTGTAGTTTTCCTCAATCCAAAAGTCCAATCGTCAGGAAAACCTTGTATTCTAGCTAGCATACGTGGAGTCAAACGTGGCATGCCATTGAAATCTGCATTTGGAGCTTCATTAGCAACTCCTCTTCCATCAATACCCATCTCTGCCCAAGCTTGACGTGCACGTGTTGGCCCCAAATCTGGACCTCCATGTTTTTTACTTCCACCCACCAACGTCGGAGCTACTCTATTGGCAATACTCCGCCATTGTTCTGCACCTTGCCAACCATTGGCCGACATCAAATCATATATAGCATGCCCCACATCATTTATTCCAGGATGAGGTAGAGGAAAAGAAAAAGAATCATATATGTCAGATCTGACACCAATAATAATGGCACGTGGTCGAAGTTGAGGGACACCGTAATCAGAAGCATTTAACAATTTAATATGTACATTATAACCTAAAATATTAAGTTGCTTAACTATTTTGGCACGATAACCTTCAAAATGCTTTCCAAGAAAACCACGTACATTTTCTATCATTACAATTTTAGGAGTTATTTCTTCTACCAAACGAAGCATTTGAGGAAACAAATCGCGTTCATCATCAGCACCAAGTTGTTTTCCTGCTACGCTAAATGGGGGACAAGGAACTCCACCTGCCAACAAATCAATCTTGTCACGAAATGGATATCCATCAAATTGACGCACATCCATACACTTCACATCCCACTGAGGGCGATTGTTTTTTAAGCAGTCACAATAGTCTTTCTCGTATTCAATGAGCAACCTGTGTTCAAACCCAGCCATTTCCAGACCTAAAGCTTGACCACCAGCCCCCGCACATATTTCTATCGACGTATATTTCATCAGCTAATTTCTTTTCTGATGCAAAATTACAATTATTTTTTTATTCTACAATACAACATCAAGTTATTTTGCAAAAATAAACTAATAAACGACTTTTTATAGTACATTTATGCACTATAGTTTTACTAAATAATAGTGCTTATCTTTGCAGCAGAAATTTCTAATCGGAGTTTCTGCTGCATTCTTTTTGATGTTAGTCGGCAGAAAAAAACTGGGCACGGCTCCGAGCGCGAGATGAAGTACTGCCTATCTATATCATCGCGTAAGTGCAAGAGGGCAATTTTAATTCATAATTAGAAAAATGAAAAAGAATTGCAACACGCATTTTAGCGTGGATTTGAAAACCTTGCTGCGCAAGGATCGCCTGACAAAGGTGGGTAAGAATTATCTGGGTGTGCTGCGTCGCGATGTAGAGTGCGATGAGTTTCGTTACGACGAACACTTTACGTTTGTTGAGACGATTCCATCAACTACCATTAAGCGTAATCCCAAAGTGTACGAGGGTAAGCGCATTACAATTACACGTAAGGATGATGGCACGTACCGCCCCAACTTTAAGCCTATGCATATCGGCGGCAGGCTTACCTTGTCGAGATATGTTTACGAGGTGTACATCGAACTTTGCGAGGGATTGAGTGGCCTTATAGAGGAAGGCTAACCCAGCAGCAAATGGCCCTGAGACGTGTGACAGTTCCAAATGTTCCAGTTTTATTTTGCGGAGCAAATAGCCCTTTTAATCATTTATAACTAATTGATATATAGATAGTTATATAAGTAAACAAGGGTAATTGGGACTACCAGAATAATAATTGGAACAACTGGAACTGGAACGTTTTCGTTAAGCCATATGACCAAAGCCGAACTTGTTTGAGCTTTGGCATGGCGAGAAAACGAAGGCTGTAAGCCAACGCGAGGGTTATATCATTAGTAGTATTAATTCACCTAAAAAGCAGATTATCAATGAAATACGAGATTTCAAATAACACAGCGCCTGCGATGCCAAACCTTGGTAAAGGCACAGAAAGTATAAAAC
>JAEEGK010030098.1_pt1 | contig 10783 bp, 8 predicted proteins | sample 8958771 | NCBI WGS metagenome assembly JAEEGK01 (sample SAMN16246547, study PRJNA631951) | gut metagenome | biome: gut microbiome; feature: rumen; material: SC-attached | host: Bos | place: Iran: Karaj | collected 2018-10 | reverse complement strand
TATTATCACAGAAACGGGGGGCACGTCATCCTTATGACTCTCTTCATCTTTCCGCATCACAACAGCAGGCAGTATGTAGAAGACCGCCTGAATGAGAAGCAGAAGCAATAATATGGAAGAAAGAATGATGAGAGGCATTTCCCTTACTTATACAGTTTCTTCGATTCCTCCCAGATTTCATCCATTTCCGCCAATGTCATATCCTTGAGGTCGCGACCTTGCTGTATGGTCTTTTCCTCAAGGTAGCCGAAACGGTTCTTGAACTTGCGGTTGGTACGTTCGAGGGCTGTGTCGGGATTTACGCCATAGAGACGTGCGGCATTTATCACCGAGAAGAGCAAGTCGCCAAATTCGGCCTCAATCTTGTCCTGATTGTCGGAAATTGCAGTTTCGAGAAGCACCTCGTTGTATTCCTCGTTGAGTTTGTCCCACACCTGCTCGCGCTTGTCCCAATCAAAGCCAACGCCACGCGCCTTATCCTGCATACGGTAGGCCTTGATTATCGACGGCAAGGACTCGGGTACCCCACCAAGTACAGTCTTTTTAGGAGCTTCCTTCAACTTAATGCGCTCCCAGTTTTCCTTAACCTGCTCGGCCGTTTCTGCCTTCACATCGCCAAAGATATGCGGATGACGGAATATCAGCTTCTCGCAGATGCCATGAATGACATCGTACAACTCAAACTGGCCGTTCTCCTTGCCTATCTTGGCATAAAACGCCACATGAAGAAGCACATCGCCAAGTTCCTTCTTTACCTCGTCGGCATCGTTGTTCAACAACGCATCCGAGAGTTCGTACACTTCCTCTATCGTCTGTATGCGTAGGCTTTCGTTTGTCTGCTTGCGGTCCCACGGACATTTTTCGCGCAGCTCGTCGAGTATTTCAATTAATCTCTGAAATTCCTTTAAAGTCTTTTCCATTGTGCAAATTTCTTTTCACAAAGGTAATGCTTATTTGCGAGTTCTGCACCCGAATTTCATATAGTATTGATAAAATGTATTTTATTTCTTCCTATTCGTCTCTTCCAGCAACGTAACCACGCCACTTTTCGATGCACTTTGTCATATCTTCGGGAAGTTCCGACTCGAAATACAATTCCTTTTTGGTTACTGGATGAATAAATCCGAGCGATTTGGCATGCAGAGCCTGACGAGGAAGAATCTTAAAACAATTTTCGACAAACTGCTTGTATTTTGTAAAGGTTGTACCTTTTAGAATCTGGTCGCCACCATATTCCCAATCGTTGAACAGTGGATGTCCGATATGCTTGAAATGAACTCTTATCTGATGAGTGCGACCTGTCTCTAGGCGGCATTCCACAAGATTCACATAACCCAATCTTTCGAGCACTCGCCAATGCGTTATAGCCTCCTTGCCATAGTCGCCATCAGGAAATACGTCCATAATCTTGCGGTTCTTGAGGTTGCGTCCGACATTGCCAATAATTGTACCCTCGTCCTCGGGCATATTGCCCCACACAAGCGCATTGTATGCACGCTTGCAAGTGTGGTAGAAAAATTGAGTTGCAAGACCTTCGCGTGCCACCTCCGACTTTGCCACTACAAGCAGACCCGATGTATTCATGTCGATTCGATGCACTAGTCCGGGACGGAAAGTCTCTGCATTGAACATTGGCAAATCCTTGAAACGGTATGCAAGCGCATTTACAAGAGTGCCCTCAAAATGTCCGAAACTCGGATGAACAACCATTCCCGGTGCTTTGTTCACTACAATAAGGTCGTCGTCCTCGTAGACGACATCGAGAGGCAAGTCCTGCGGCACAATGCCAGTCTCTCGCTTGGGGAACGACAGCATTATCTTTATGTCGTCGTTGGGTTTTATCTTGTAACTGCTACGTACAACCTTGCCGTTTACATATACGCATCCACCTTCGGCGGCATTCTGTATGCGGTTGCGCGAAGTGTTAGGAAGACGGATTGACAAATATTTATCTATACGCATCGACTTCTGGCCAGGCTCAACCTCCAGATGCTTGTGTTCGTACATTTCGCCACCTTCCTCAACGACTTCAACATCGTCGCCAAGTTCAAGTTCGTCTATATCTTCGAGTTCGTCAAGTTCGTCAAAATCCTTCATACTATTGTACTATCGCATTATCAGTATTTTAACCGTCTCAAACACCTTGTTTTCGGAATATGGACGTACAAAATATGCACCTTCGGGCAAACTGCTGACATTTATCACATTTTCGATACCCGACTGCATCACAACACGACCAAGATTATCGTATATCATAACTCCGCTGAAATCAGTTTCTGTCTCGATGGTAATCTCAGTGGATGCAGGATTTGGATAGATGCTGCACTGCGGAACAATATGTTCAACCGGGACATCAGCATCTTGTCGAAGTTCGTAGCCGAAAACTGGGCGTATCATAAGCGCTCCCGAAATTATCGAATTTTGCCATGTGCCCGACACGTTAATGAAAATTTTGCCATGTGCATCATTTTCTGTATCGAGACCGCAGTTGAGCATATCGTTTGTTGTCTTTATCCAGCCAATGTAGAACGGTCCGTTGATAACCACAGCCGTATCGAGCGGATAATATACATATCCGTTGAGTTCGTTTGAAAACGACGGACGAACGCCCAAACGGCTTACAATTGTATCGCCGGGGATTCCGCTGTTGTCCTCCCACACGGTAAGGTAGAAATATTTCACATTGCCATCGTTTTGCGTACGGTTGAAATAAATGTAAACGCCATAAAGCGTATCGGTCATATAAGGCTCGAACTTGTATGCCAAGCAGGCGTTTGCTGTTCCTTGCCCCGCAATTCCGTAGCCTTTCTCTGCAGTTCCGTCATCGTAAGCGTAGTAGTTCTTGAACTCCTGATAAAATCTAACTGTGTCGTTCCAGCGATAATAATCACGAACTTGTGCCACATCGGTCTTTAGGTTAGCTCTTATAAGGAAAGTAGCAGAATCTTCGTTCAAATAATTTTCATCGTTGAAGAAATAGCAGAACTTCTTGGTATAGGTAATTTCTTCGTTAGCCCCAGCATTTTCGCTATCATCGCCACAATGATATGCAAAATAAGTACTCGTCGGTATAAGCGACGATGTTTCTTCCTTGTCGAAAACATCGTACTGGCGGTTGATGTTGTGGGTTGCATCCTGCAAATTGGCATATCTGAATGTTATAGAGTCGTGAACCGCCTCTCGCCCCTTGTGGAGGAAATGCTTCCATGGTGCCTGCCTATAATCTTTCAAGAACGGTCCGACATTCTTAATCATTGCGACATCTTCGATAATTGTATCGTTGCAGGTACGGTTCGCATCAAGAATTATAAAGTCAAGGTTCCACTGATCAACATTGCTCTGCCAGCTCGGTTCATAGTTTGAACTGATGCTCACGTAGTTGACAAAACGGAAACGGAAACCTTTCTTCAGCCATACCGAATCGGTAATTGGCAACAGCACCTGCTCGAAATTGTTCATGACTGCACCACCAGCAGCCTTCCAAACGCTACGCCATTCGTCATCGGCAACAGAATAAAACTGCAATATGAGCGAATCACGGAACTCAGGCACATTGCCGTTGCCACCACACTGGTAGAAAAAGCTAAGGTATATCGAATCAGATACATTACGCTGCAAATTTATCGGCTTCGAAGTCAAAAAATCGGAAACATCCGACATTCCAAAAGGCAAAGTCGGATAAACATTGCCATGCTCGTCGAGGGCATCGAGAGTAGCAACCCCTATCGAAATAGGGTTTTTACCACACGAACTATTTACAAAAGCATACTTGTCCGTCCACTTCGACGAATCGGGATACATGTACGATGACGAAAAATCGTCGAAGAATGGTAGTTCGAGGGTGTCGGAAATTGCAACCTTATATCCGTATTTTTCGAAGTAGCGCACACTGTAGTCGCTAAGTGCAGGATTTCCGCAGTCGATGACAACCTCCTGCGAATAAATGCTGACTGCACAAATGGCAAGTATCAATATGGCGACTATCCTTTTCATACAACGACTTTTATTTTATTCATCAAAATTAGTGCCACTGGTTTCGGGAGCTGAGGACTCATCCAATTTGCTCATTTCTTCGAGTGTGGAAACTTTTTCCTCCTCTTCCTCGTCTTCTTCCTTCGAATTGGGGTCGCGACCAGCAACCACAAAATCGATGCGCGAACCCTGCTTTATTTCAGTTCCAGGCTCTATAGGACGCCCCTTGTACAACTGCTTAAGCACTATATTGACAACGTCACCGTCCCTTTGCCATTTCACATTACCTTTCTTAAGTTTTGCATGTTTCAATCTTACATCAAGCACCTTATACTGCTCACCAACAAACGACGGCATTCTGACCAAAATTTCATCTCTGGTGTTTATCTTCATATACACCGTACGTCCATGCTTAACAAGCGATTCCCTCACAGGATTCTGCTCTACTACTACGCCTTTTGGTAACGAGTCGATGAATAGTGTATCTACAATCTCGTATCCGAAGCCTTCTTCCTTGAGCATTTCAATAGCTTCGTCGGCATCCATACCCACAACAGTCGGCACCGTCACCGAATCGCCATGACGAGTACAGGACTTCAAGCTAACCATCAAAATCACTACGGCCAGCACAAAAAAGAGAATAATTCCTAGTATATTGAACCAGAATGCCTTACTTAATATAAAGTTTAAAAATTTCTTCATGACAATCAAAAAAAATCGAGCCGTAAAGTTAATACTTTTTATTGAATCTACAGCGCAAAAAATGCAATACTGACATCGCACATATAACGCAAAAAATGGGTTTAAATTATGAATAAAATAAATTATTTTTGCGCCAAATTGCAAACTTATGGCAGAACGACCGATGCTAATATGCGGACCATGCAGTGCAGAAAGCGAGGAACAGGTTTTTTCAACTGCGCAGCAGCTCAAAGAACTTGTCGCTCCCGATTATTTCCGCGCAGGAATATGGAAACCTCGCACTCGTCCCGATTCTTTCGAGGGTGTAGGCGAAACTGGACTTGCATGGATGAAGCGCGTGCAGGACGAACTTGGCATTCCCGTAATCACCGAAGTGGCCAACGCCAGCCACGTCGAGAAAATTGCAAAATACGGTTTTAAGGCGTTCTGGATAGGTGCACGCACTGTAGCCAACCCGTTTTCGGTACAGGAAATCGCCAATGCTGCAAAAGGCCTTGCATTCAAGGTTTTTGTAAAAAATCCAACAAACCCCGATATCGACTTGTGGTGCGGAGCTATAGAGAGATTTCAGAAAATAGGTTGCGATGAAATAATTGCTGTAAGCCGCGGATTTTATCCGTTTGCCGAAACAAAACTTCGCAATTTGCCATGCTGGGAAATTCCAATCGAACTTGCCCGACGTATGCCAGAGCTGAAAATCATCTGCGACCCCAGCCACATTGCCGGCGACACAAGATACATCACCGGAATTGCCCAGCAAGCACTAAACCTAAGCATGGCAGGACTGATGATAGAATCGCATTGCTGTCCGCAAAATGCATTGAGCGATAAAAATCAGCAACTTACTCCGGCAGAAGTCAAAAGCCTCATCGGCAGCCTGGAGATAAAAAAATCGGCAATCGACGACCATAATTTCGAGATGGAACTCGAAACACTACGAAGCAAAATCGATGTGCTCGACTATCAACTGATTGACGTACTAAAACAACGATTCGCCATAACAAACGAGATTGGTAAGATAAAAAAATCGCACAACGTAGCCGTCCTGCAAATCGACCGTTGGAAAAAGGTTCTGGAATCACGAAGCAAATACGCCGAAAACATAGGACTTTCGCGCGAACTTATCGCCGCACTATTCTCCGAAATACACAAGGAATCGATAAAGGAACAACAATGAGGAGATTTCTGCTTGCAAACAAGATGCAAAAGAAAGCGACAGACTAAAAGTTAAGAGTTAAAAGTCGCTGCAGGATAGTTGTGAGAACCCTTTGAACTCCTGAATGTTGAACCCAGAAACAAAAAAGCGGAATCAGATGCTGAAACAAGTTCAGCATGACCTTCCGCTTTTTTAGAAACGGCGTAGCCATTGAAACGCCGTAGGCATTGAAACGGCGCAGCCATTGAAACGCCGCAGCCATTGAAACGCCGTAGCCATTGAAACGCCGTAGGCACTGAAACGGCGTAGCCATTGAAACGCCGTAGGCACTGAAACGCCGTAGGCATTGAAACGCCGTAGGCATTGAAACGGCGCAGCCATTGAAACGCCGCAGGCATTGAAACGGCGCAGCCATTGAAACGCCGCAGGCATTGAAACGGCGCAGCCATTGAACGGCGAAGCCCTCAACGAAGTTAAACGCCGCAGGCATTCAAACAGCGTAAGCCATCTAACCTTCTACCTTCCCCACCTACGGCACGAGAACCCTATTCCGCTCTCGATGTACTGAGCCTTAAACCCATGCGCCTTCAGCGAAAGGTTCAGGAATATGTAATCGGTTAGATAATAACGACCTCCGACGCGGAAATATACCCAGTCATAAGCCCAGACCTTGTTGTAAACGTATGCTCCCAAATATGTCACAAACTCGAACCTACGATAAACAAGCTGATGTCCTACCGCAACGCCAAATTTAACTATGTCCGAAAATTTGTCATACATCAAAGTCAGTCCCCTCTGGTCATCAAAATAGTAATATTTCATGTTTTCGTTGTAGAACATATCGAACGAAGCGCCAACCTTCCCGATTTTACCATACTGGTATGCATATCCTGCCGCTACTGTACTGCAAATAAATCCTCCTCCTCGACCTTCGTAGCCGACCGAATACTCGTCGGCAGTAACGCAAGTCCCCATAATCCACGCCTCGTGTGGCGACAAGCCGTCCTGATAGTCGTGACGCCGTTGAGTATAATTCGACGTAGCAATGTCCTTCGACAGCAAAAGCGACAAGGCAAACTGGTTGAGGCCCAGATTGGGTTTAAGCACTGCCCCGTTGGAATAATGTGCAAGCATTGGCATGAGTTTCAGCTCGAAGCCAAGCGGCAATCGGAAAGCAAAATTGACTCCCAGGTTGAAATAAAAGCATAAGTCGGTGCTAATCGCCAAGTTTTCTGAATTTGTCTCCTTATTATATTTCTCGGTTGCATAGGCAAGTCCGGCATTTGCGCGTAGCCCAAGCCTGAAAATGCCTTGGTCCGCTAATGCAAAATCCATAAAAGTATATGCCGCAACTGCCGAGCCGAGCACCTTAGGATAGCCTAGGTAATTGTAGTTAATACCAAATCCATGTTGCGGCGAACGGTATTTTCTGTCGTAGAAATTGCCCGACTTAGTGCTGAAATAGTAGTTAATCTCACCGCCGGCAATAGTACGTGCAAGCGATTCCATGCCAATACGATGCGGCACATTGCGTCCGCACCACCCTTTCAGCTCGATACTATGGGTTCGCTGTGCCGACAAACTGCAGCACAACAGCAATAATATTGGAATCAAGATGTTTTTCATTGCCGTGCAGCAGTAAAGTAAACGACTACAGCTATTAACGCAAAGATAAAGTTAGGTACCCAAACGGCCAGCATAGGGCTCAACATACCACTGAGCGCAAACGTTGTTGAAAAACGCTGGAACAATATATACGAAAAACTCAACAGCAACCCTAACAATATATTTACGCCAAGTCCACCACGTCGTTTTATCACCGACAGCGAAAAACCAATAATGGTAAGTATAAATGTAGAAAACGGCACCGCCATACGGTTGTAAAGTTCTATTTCGCTCGAAATAACTGCCGAGGTTCCCGACAACTTCTGTTCGGCAATATAAGTTCTCAATTCCTTGGCATTAAGAGCCTCAACAGTGGTAGTCTTCTTGAAAAAATCGTCTGGGCACACACGTATTGCAGTATCTTTCTGCACACCTGTCTCAATTTGTTCCGTACCTTTGTCGAAATTCCTGATGCAATAGTTCTTTGCTTTCCACAATCCATTATTTTCATCCCATTGAATCATGTCGGCTGTCATTTTCGACTTTAGTTCCACACCGTCAAACTTCTCGAGCGAAAGACGCAACCCAACACCATGCTCACGATTAAAACTTTCAATGTAGAAATACACGCCTGGTTCCAACTGCCTATGTATATTGAACGAACTTATCCTTGGTCCGCCTTTCGACACATACTTCTCCTCAAAAGCAAGTCTTTCCTTGTTGCAATCGGGAATTACATAATTGCCAAGCATAAATGAGAAAGCCGTTATAATAAGACCTCCGACAAAATACGGGCGCAAAAGCCTGAATTTGCTTATTCCGCTGGCAAACATAGCGATGAACTCCGACTTACCCGCCATCTTCGAGGTAAAGAATATTACCGAGATAAACACAAACAATGCACAGAACAAATTGGCAAAGTTAGGTATGAAATTAAGGTAATACTTGAATATTATATCGGTTACTGAAGCAACACTATCGTTAAAATTGTAAATTTTCTCAGAGATGTCGAACACTACGGCTACGCATATAATGAGGAATAGGGCAAGAAAGAACGTGCCCATAAATTTCCGCAAAATATACCAGTCAAGTTTTCTCAACTATAGTCTCCTTCCAAGTTTTTCAACCATCATGTTTTTCCATTCGGCAAAAGTTCCGTCGGCAATATGCTCGCGAGCCAAATCGACAAGATGCAAATAGAAGCCCAAATTGTGGATACTTGCAATCTGCGCTGCAAGCATTTCTCCTGCAATCACCAGATGTCGCAAATATGCCTTCGAATAGAACGAATCCACTATAGTGGTTCCGTTTTCGTCAAGTGGCGAAAAATCGTCTTTCCACTTTTCGTTGCGCATATTCATTGTGCCTTCCATTGTGAAAAGCATTCCATTGCGGGCATTTCGGGTTGGCATAACGCAGTCGAACATGTCGATACCGCGAGCTATGCCTTCGAGAATGTTAATTGGCGTACCAACACCCATAAGGTATCGTGGCTTGTCCTGCGGAAGATGCTCGTTTACGATTTCTATCATGTCGTACATCTGCTGTGTAGGCTCGCCAACCGACAAGCCACCAATAGCATTTCCTTCGGCACCAATGTCGGCCACATACTTTGCCGACTCAACGCGCAAATCCTCGTATGTAGAACCCTGAACAATCGGGAAGAATGCCTGTTTGTAACCATACAAACCTTCGGTTTCGTTGAAATGCTTCCAACCGCGCGAAAGCCACGAGTTTGTTAGCTTCAGCGACTTGGCTGCATACTTGTATTCGCATGGATATGGCGTGCACTCGTCGAAAGCCATCATGATGTCGGCACCGATGTTGCGCTGTATATCAACTACACGTTCGGGAGTGAAAATGTGCTTCGAACCGTCGATATGACTCCTAAAGATAGCTCCATCGGCGGTAAGTTTGCGGCAGTCGGCCATCGAGAACACCTGAAATCCTCCGCTGTCGGTAAGTATCGGCCTGTCCCAGCCGTTGAACTTGTGCAGACCTCCAGCCTTGTTTATGATTTCGATTCCCGGGCGCAAATACAAATGATATGTATTGCCAAGTATTATCTGGGCATTAATTTCATTCTTAATTTCGTATGTATGAACGCCTTTAACAGTACCGCAGGTGCCTACAGGCATGAAAATAGGCGTCTGTATCTCTCCATGGTCGGTAGTTATCACACCACGACGGGCATTGGTCTTATCGTCCTTATGTAAAATTGTAAAATTCATGGTGCAAAGATAATTCAATTTTGGATTTTAGATTACCTTCGTTGAACTTATAGTCGATTTTAGGTTAGATAGACAAAAAAAGCACCGACTAAATAATAGTCAGTGCCTTATTGTAAATGATCATAATCTTACTTCTTCATTGCTTCCTCGACCGAAACAGCTACGGCGACTGTTGCACCAACCATCGGGTTGTTGCCCATTCCGAGGAATCCCATCATCTCGACATGTGCCGGAACCGACGACGAACCTGCAAACTGAGCATCGGAGTGCATACGTCCCATGGTATCGGTCATTCCGTACGAAGCCGGACCTGCAGCCATGTTGTCGGGGTGCAATGTACGACCAGTTCCGCCACCCGAAGCTACTGAGAAATAATTCTTACCTGCAAGTATTCTTTCCTTCTTGTATGTTCCTGCAACAGGATGCTGGAAACGTGTAGGATTGGTCGAGTTTCCAGTAATCGACACATCGACGTCTTCCTTCCACATTATAGCAACGCCTTCGCGAACATCGTCGGCACCATAGCAGTTGACCTTTGCACGTGGTCCGTTGGAGTAAGCCTTGCGGCGTACTTCCTTAAGTTCGCCAGTGTAGTAGTCGAACTCGGTCTGCACGTATGTGAAACCGTTGATGCGCGAAATTATCATTGCAGCGTCCTTGCCAAGTCCGTTGAGGATTACGCGAAGCGGATTCTTGCGAACTTTGTTTGCCATTTCGGCAATCTTGATTGCACCTTCGGCGGCTGCGAAAGATTCGTGGCCAGCGAGGAAAGCAAAGCATTGAGTTTCTTCGCTCAACAGACGGGCAGCCAAGTTACCGTGTCCGCGACCAACTTTGCGGTCGTCGGCAACAGAACCCTTGATGCAGAATGCCTGCAGGCCTTCGCCAATTGCCTCGGCAGCTTCGGCAGCTGTCTTGCAACCTTTCTTTATTGCTATTGCAGCTCCAACAACGTAAGCCCACTTTGCATTTTCGAAACAGATGTTCTGTGTCTGTTCGCATTCGAGGTAGGGGTCGATTCCGTGCTGGTCGCATATCTTGTTTGCTTCTTCAATAGAAGCTATGCCGTATGAATTGAGAACTTTAGTGATGTTCTCCATGCGGCGTTCTTGACTTT
>JAEEGK010030097.1_pt1 | contig 10783 bp, 7 predicted proteins | sample 8958771 | NCBI WGS metagenome assembly JAEEGK01 (sample SAMN16246547, study PRJNA631951) | gut metagenome | biome: gut microbiome; feature: rumen; material: SC-attached | host: Bos | place: Iran: Karaj | collected 2018-10 | reverse complement strand
TTATTTCTATTTATGGGGATTGGGGATTGGGGTTTGGGTATTGGGCCCAATCCCCAATCCCCAATCCCCAATCCCCAATCCCCAATTTTTTTTTTTTATTTATTATTTTCTCTTTTTTGTTAATTGAATTATTTTTTTTATTAAATGTCTTTATTTTCTAATTTATTATTTGATTTAATTTAATATATAATTAATAAAATGAATTTCAATTTTTTTTTTTTTTGAATTTTTCTGCATTATAAATTTTGTATTATTAATTGAAAGAGAAATTGAAACACCAGAACAAGTAGCTAGAAATTTTATTAATCTTTTTAAAAAAAAAAAAGAAAAAACACAAAATTTAAATAATATAACCATATCCAATATAAGAAAAAATATGACTTTTGAACAATTATTAATTGAAGGGAATAAAATAGAATATAAAAATGTAAAAATAAATTTGGCATACGATTTAAAATATATTCATTTAATAAATAATAAAGATAATTTTTCAATTTCAACTAAAATAAATTTCTTATCGATAAAATATCCTTCAATCATTATTCAAGGGAATTCTGATAATTCTTATTCTTTAATTGAACCAAATAACCCAGAAATTAATTTATATGATGATTATTTAAGTGAATATAAATATTTCCAAAGAGAAGGAGAAAAACAAAAAAAGGATTTTTTTATTGACTTTATTCCAAAATCAATTACTCAAATATTAAATCAACATTATTTAAGTGATTTTGAATATGAATTCTCTTTTTATAAAGAAAGCATTGAAAGTCTTAAAAATTTTAAAGTTAATATTAGAACTTCAAAAAATATAAAAGAAGCATCAATTTCAAATATAATTTATAAAAATATTGAAAAAAAAGATGGAGAAGAAATATTTTGGAATGTTTCTTTAAACGTAAATTATCAAGATTCTAAAAAGAAATTTCATTCAATTAAAGTTAATTATAAATATATTTCTCTTAAGAAAGATGATTATGACTTGAATTATCCTTCATCATCATGTAAAGATTGTATCGATATTTTTGAAGATATTTTTGATAGAGTTTATTTCTCTAATCCTTAAATAATTTATAATTTTATTTTCTTTTAGAAAAAATATAACAATAGTTAAATAAGAATTTTTTAAAATTTTTATATTTAAATGTAAAGAATAATCCTTAAAAAAGAAATTTCTTTTAAATTAAAATATTAAGCTATTTAAATAATTAAATAAATTTATAATTAAATAATATGTATCATAATTAAGAAAAAAAAGTTTATTCAAGCAAAAAATGAAAAAAAAAATTCTAACATTATTAATTATAATAAAAATATATCAAATAACAACACAAAGCATATCATGTTCTACATTCAAAACATGTATATCATGTTCAATGAATAAAAATTGTATTTGGGTGAATTCTAAATGCGGAGATTCAGAATCTTCAGAATTAATAATAAAATGGTATGAACCATTTCAAAATTGTTTAACAGATGAAAAAACCAAAGATGATATGTTAAATTATTGTGGTCCAAATACAATAAATGATATTTCAAAATCAATTTTTTCTAATAATTATAATGGATTTTACCTTCCTGAAAATAAGGAATTATATTGTGAAATTAAAATAAATAGTAAAGCTTCAGATAAGCTTAAAATTGAATTTGAAGGTGAAAATCTTTTTAAAAGTATGGAATTATATAATGAAGGAATCAAACATAATATTAAACAATATTCAAGTTTACATTATTATTTTCCAAATAATGAAGAATATATTGTTAATTTAAAAGAAAAATATAAAGTAAAAATTAAAAATGTTAATCAAATGGTTTTTAGATTTTTAATTTTTGATAATAGTACAGAAACAAATCAAAATAATTATAAAAATCCTTTTTTTAATTTAAAAATAAAATATGATAAAAATTTACCAACTTATACTAGATCAATTATTATAGTTATTATTATTTTATCAATATTATTTATATTTATATTTATATTAGTTATCTTTTTCATTAAAAAAAAAAATGAAGAAAATAATAATGATAATTCAAATAATAATTCAAATAATAATCAAATAACTCAATCAGAATATAATACTTTATCAAAAAATAAATCATTGTTGGAAAAGAAATTAAAATATTTTAAATATAAAAGTATTGATCATGAAAAATTATTTAATACTACTTGTACAATTTGTTTTGAAAACTTTTCAGATAATAGTAATATTATTGCTTTATCTTGTGAACATGCTTTTCATTCTGAATGTATTATAAAATGGTTAGAAGCTACATTGGAACAACCAATATGCCCTAATTGTAAATCTAATGTTCTAGCATAAAAAATTAAATAAATAATTATAGCTATTTATAAATGCTTTCTAATGAATAGATCAAAAAATTAAAAATATATAAATTTAATAAATAAATTAAAATTGTTAAATTTTTAAAAAGTTTAATGTAAATTAAACTGAATAATCCAATAAAAAATTTATTAAATAATATTCATCATCTTTAGTTAAAGGATTTTCTTTAATCATAGTAATTCTTAAAGGATCAATTTTTCTCACTGAATCTACTGTCTAAATAGAATAAATAGAATATTTTTATCAGTTTTTGCAATTTGCAAATTATATTTTTTATTTTTTTTTTTTCTTTTTTATAATAATAAGTGTTAAATTGTTTTTCCTCTTTATTTTCTTTTTTTTCACTTTTTTTATATTAACAATATGATTATTTATGTCTTCAATAAAAAATTTTTTTCATTTTTTTCAACTTCTTCTTTTTTCATTTTCTTTTAAATCAATCTAAAGTTTCTCTTATTTGCATATCATGAGTATTTTTTTTTTAGAATCTCAATAATTAAATAATCTTCTATATCATCAATATCTTCTTTATTTAATTTGTCATCTTCTAATCTTTTTTTATTTTTTATTTATTTTTTCAATTAAAATTTTTTTTTCTAATTATAAAGATAAATAAAATGACAGAAACTCCTATTTCAGTTATACCATATAATAACATAACTTCCAAAAATAAAGGAGAGATAAATTATGATCAAGTGTTTTTACCCTCTTCTGAAGAAGAAGAAAAAATTAAAAAAATTATAATAAAGATAATAAAGGATAATTTAATTTATAAAATTTTAGGAATATCATGCATTTCAATTCTCATTTTTTCTTTATATACAATGTTTTTATTTTCAAAAATAGTATTAATGATAGAATTATTATCTACAATAATCATTGCATTATCTCTAATATTTATTTATCTTTTTTCAGAAAATAAATTAGTATTGAGTAGAAATGATAAAACAAGAAAATTATTAGTTGAGAAAATTAATCATTTTGGTTGTGAAAAAATTATATTAAATGTTAATTATGATGATTTCCATATTGAACATTCAATAATTGTAAAAATAGGTGTATTACTTTTTAATGACTTTAACAATATAATGGATTATGATATAGATTCAAGTAATATTACAATTAAACCAGTTAAATTATTCTATAATCTCGGTTTAGTAGGATTTCAAGATTTGGGTGATTTACAAAAAATTTATGAAAATTATAATAAACGAGAAAAAATTACATTGCTTAAAAAAAATAAACTCTTAAAACATTCAGAAAATTTTTTTACTTTCTTTATTAAAGATCCAACAAAAAATAATTTACTTTTCTTCAATTGTATAATAATACCATTTTTTTTTATAAATATAATAATAGGGATTCTTATTTTATATTTCATCTTTACTAGAAAGTCAATTGTAACTATTTTAATCTTATCTCTTATTTTTATCATATTTTTGATTATAATAATAATCACATGGATTATTAAAAAAAGACAAATTTTAAGAATTGATTTTATTTTTTCAGAAGGAAAAAATAAACTTTTTGTTGGTTTGGTTAAATGTGATGAAAATAGTTATTATAAAACCTTTTTATATGGTATAGAGAATTTACAAAAATTTGCTGTTAGACAATTGAAAGATGAAAACAATGGGTATGTTTTAAAATTTTTTTCAATAGATGGATTAGAAGAAGGAATTTATGATTTTCATGAAATTAAAACTGAAGAGTTAACAGAATTATTAAGTCTCCTTAACCAAAAAACAATAATTAAATAATAATATGTAAAAAGAAGAATTCCATAATAAATTTAAATATTTTTTATTTATTATTAAAATATTTGTGATAATATTGTATTTAAATATTATTAAGTCTATTGTTTATTATTCTTTTTTTTCTTTTGAAATTTATATTTTATTTATTATAATAATTGGATTTGCTAATATAATTTTCACTTCATTTTATTTTTCTTCTTATGTTCCTTATAAATATTCTCTAAAACATCGATAATAAAAAATGAAAACAAGTCAAAAATAATAGTTTTACATATGAAAATAAATAATAAAATGAAAATAATAGATTAAAAGTAATAGTCACTAGTTTAAACAATGAAATTAAAATTTATATAAAGAAAATATTTATTTGAAGTAGAATTTTTATCAAAAAAAATCAAACTTCAAATTCTCCAAATTTTACTTTTGAGCAGTTTTTTTATTAAAACAAAAAGCAGAAAATAAAAAAGAAAAGGATATAAAAGAACAAAAAGAAGAAAAAATAAGGTAAAATTACTTTTCAAAGAAAAAAGAAGAAAATAAACAAAAACGAAAAACAAATTCTTATGGAATATGATTCTAACTAGGGATGAATGAATAAAGAGTTTACAAAATCAGCATATTTAAATTTATGATAATTAAATTAGATAACAATAATACACGTGATTGGCTCATTCTTATATTGGAAATGATTAATTAAAAAATTACTGATTGTTATTATAAGTTTATTTTCAAAAAATGAATCATTTTTCCTTTTTTTTCATTTAAAATACAATTTTTCTATATTTTGAAATATTAATTATTTGCAATTATAAAAATGTTTTGAGTTTTATTTTATTATATATACTTTGACAAATATTCAATTTTATTATTTATTTTAAATAGATTTTTGATAAATTTGTAAATTTGAAAATCTTTTATTAGTTTAATTTAGACAACTTTGTTTTTTTTATTTGATTTTTTTCTACATTTTAATTAAAAAAGAAACAATTCAAAAATTAAAAAATCAAAAAATTATCTCAAATTAAAGTTTTCATACATTCCGTTTCAAAAACGAAACATTATTTATATAATTTTTTTATCAACATAAAGAGTAAACATTTAAAAACAGATATCTGAATAATCTATTATAGCAATATTTTATAGATTGAAAAAAATGATTTGAAAAAATTAAAAATATTTATCATTTTTAATTATAATTGTTTATCCAAAGAAGAATGAGTTGTTAGTAAAACAACAATTATAATAATATTTATTACACAAGGAATAATTCTTTAAAATCCTTCATTTTCTTTTATTTGAAGAAAAACTAAAAATTATTTATTAAATAGGTTTATCAATTTTATATCTTCCTTAGAAAATAATATTTATAATCTAGATTTAAAAAGTGGAAATAGAATGATTATTTTTAGAACAAAAATATTTATTAGAAAAAATATGGACAATAATATATTGAAAAGAAGAAATATTAATAAAGATGAAGATAAAATATGATTTAAAATATAAAAATAATATATTGATATGTATATAACATTTTATTGATTTTTTTAAAGGAAATAGGACATTCATTTTTTTAAAAAATTTCAGAAATATTATAAAATAAATGTTTTAAATTGAAAATATGCTAAAATTTGTATAAAAAATAATAAAATAAAATAATTATATGTAAAAAATAATTAAATGGGGACATGTTTATCTATAAATAACAAAAACTTACTTACCCAAAAAAAAATAATAATAAACCAAAATCCTTCAAAAATAAATTTCAATGAAACAAATAGTAAAATTCACAGTAGAAATCAATCGAATAAAGAAGTAGTTGAAATAATAAAGTTTTCAGAACCTAAAAAAATAGAAAATAAAAATAAAGAATATAAACGTAAATCAAATCATAGAAAGACAGTAAGTTTAGGAGAAGCAAAAGTATATGAATTAGAAGAAAAATTAGATTTAAAAAACAATACAAAACATTCAAATACTCATCTTAATTGTTATAATGAGGATAATAATATTTCAAATGAAAAACAATTTCAAAGAAAAGAAAAAAGATCAATTTCATTAATTCAAAAAAAAAAAATGGGTTCTCAAATTTTTAAAGAAGAATTAAAATTAAAAGTTTCAATAAATACAATTATAGAAGAAAATTCAGGTTTACCTAATCAAAAATATAAAATTATAAGTAAATTAGGAGATGGATCTTATGGAACAGTTTATTTAGCAGTAAATCTAATGACAAAGCAGAATGTAGCAATGAAAAAAATAAATAAAGTTAAAGAAAATACAATTGATGATATGGAAATAAAAAATGAAATAGAAATTTTAAAAAAATTAGATCATCCTAATATAGTAAAAATTATTGAATTTTTTTCCACTCCTAAAGCTTATTATATTATAACTGATTTTTGTGCTTGTGGAGAATTATATAATCAAATTAAACATCAATATACTGAAGCTCAATTAGCTGTTTTATTTTATCAAGTTTTATCTGGTTTATATTATTTACATACTAAAAATATTGTTCATAGAGATTTAAAATTAGAGAATATTTTAATTTCAGAAATTGAAAAAGATAATAATACAAATGAAAAATATTTCTGGGTTAAAATAATAGATTTTGGAACTGCAAAAATATTTGAAAAAAATAAAAATGAAAAAGCAGTTGTTGGAAGTTCATATTATATAGCACCTGAAGTTTTGCATAAAAATTATAATGAAAAATGTGATACATGGAGTGTAGGAGTAATATTGTATATGTTAATAGTTGGAAGAGCTCCTTTTGATGGTAAAAGTGATGATGAAATAATAGAAAATATAGAAAAAGGAGAATTTAATTCTAAACATATTAAAATGTTAAATTCTTCAGATGAAGTTCAAGATCTTGTTAAAAAATTATTAGAAGTTAATGTTAAAAAAAGATTAAGTCCATCTGAAGCCTTAAAACATCCTTGGTTTAAAAAATTCAATGGTAAGAGTTTATACAGTAATATTGATGAAAAAACTATTATCATTTATTTAAATAGATTAAGAAAATTTGAAATTAACAGTAAATTTCAACAAATGGTTCTTGCATTTATTGTTCATAATATTCCAAATAATAATGAATCAAAAGATATTTTAAAAATATTTAGAATGTTTAATGTTAATGATGATGGAAAATTAACTAAGAAAGAATTATTTGATGGTTTAATTAAATATTTTAATAAAGAAGAAATAAAAAAAGAAATTGAAGATATATTTTTATTATTAGATGGTGCTAATAGAGGTTTTATTGAATATGAAGAATTTTTAAGAGCAACTTTAGATCAAAAAATATTATTGTCTGATGAAAATTTAACTTATGCTTTTAATTTTTTTGATGGAGATGGATGTGGAAAAATATCTGTAGAAAAAATTAAAAAATTTTTTATTAATGATAAAGTTAGTGAAGATGTTTTTAGAAGTATATTTAATGAAATTGATAGTAATAAAGATGGAGAAATTGATTATGAAGAATTTAAGGATATGATGTTTGGAAATTAAGAAATTTAATTTTTTATAAAGTTTGTTATTTTTTGAAAAAAATAAAAATTATTGGTAAATAAAAATAGAAAATTTTATATATTTATATATAATATATTAAAAAATAGTTTCAAATTAATTATTATTGAAATATATCAAAAATATCTTTATTATTTTTAATTATTGCATCAAAACTTTATAAATTTTATTAAATGAAATAAAAAATAGAAATTTCTTTTATATAAAAGTAAAAATATAGATACAAATTTATTTATTCATATCCTCAAAAATGGAAAACTCAACAAGAAAATAAAAGCAAAAAACTATTTTCAATATTATTTTTAATTGAATGATAATTGAGTAATTGATAATTTGTTTCAAATTACAATAAATTAAAATAATCAAATTAATTTAAGTTTATTATAAATTAGTATATATCTAATAATGAGGATTTAATTAAAAATAAAAAAAATAAAAATTGAATTTAAGTAATTTTTATACATTTCTAAAAAATTATATCATGAAAATTGTGTGATTTTGGTTTTAGGAAATTAAAATGAATATTATACTATAAGTAGATTAAATTTATGATAATTTTTTTTTAGTTAAAATAGTCATTGAAATCATTAAATATATTGAATAAATTAAATATAACTTATTTGATTTCTGTGATTCTAATGAAAGAAAAATATTCATTTACAATTTAAGGCCGAATGTTTTATTAAATATTCTTACAAGTTTCTAATTCATTAATATTAGTGAAGAAGATAAGAAAGAATTAAACATAAAGGTTTAATTTATTTATTTTGAAAATAAAAATAAATAATGTTTTTTATATTTATATTTTAGATTAATATTTAAATGATTGCGCGAATTAATTTAAATATATTTTTTTTTCATTTTTTGATTTATCTTGAAAAAACTTAATTTGTAAGGGTTATTCTTTTTTGTTTTTTTAAATAATTGAATAAGAATTAATGTTATAATACTTTAAATAAATTAAATTACTTTAAAATTAATCAAATTTATTTCCTATTCCATTGACAAATAATTTTCAATGCATTATTTTTAATATCATACTCCAAATTAGTTTGATTAAAATCATTAACATAAATAAAATCTCCATTAACATTTCCATTATCTAATCTTCCTTTAATTTCATTAAAATTATATAATCGATTATTTCCATCTTCCCAAGTTTTAACCCAATTATTTTCAATGAAAATAAATTTATATTCAAATTCAGTGATACCATTTAAATAAATATCAACAATCCAAATATTACCATCAGTCCATCTTAATTTTGTTGCATTGCCTTGATCCCAATTTCCTATTTGACTTATTGATCCAATTACTCCTAATTCTTGTCCCATGAAAGTTTGATATTGCATTTGATAAATTATTTTATCTATTTTAATTTCTGCCTTTTTCTTTTCTGGTTTATTTGTTATTTGTGGATTTATATTAATCTTATTTTGATTACTTGTAGTATTATTATTAGTACTACTTTTTTTCTTTTTTGGTTTTTTAACTTCACTTTTTGGAACTATAATATTATTATTTTGAGTTTTTTTAATTTCTGGTTTTTTAATTTCTTCTTTTTTTGGTTCAGGATTTTTTATTTCTATTTTTTTTACTTCCGGTTTTTTTTGTTCTTGATTATTTTTTGGTTCTGATTTTTTTCTTATGGGTTTTTTAACCTCTTTTCCTGCTTCAATATCTAAAGCTCTTTTATATAACTCATCATAGTATTTTCCTGAATAATTATATATTTTGGTATTTTTTATTACTTCAATTGGAAGATTATAAAGATCTTCTTGAGTATCTAAAATTATTTTTTGAGAGGAGAATTTATTTTTGGCACTCATTTTATTAATTTTACAAATATTATTTTTCTGTAATTTCAAATTATTTATTTTTTTTGATTATCACTTTAAAATAATATTTTATGTCTGATTTTTAATTGAAAATTATTTGAAATTTAATACAATTTTTAACTCCGAAATATTTTTTAAATCATTTACAAAATGTTTTTACCAAAAATGCCATTATCAAGTAGATAAAGATAATATAATAACAAATAAAAAAAGTAATCATAAACAAAAAAAATAAATATTCAAACTATTTTCTCAATTAATTTATTCAAAAATAATTAGAATGGGAAAAGATAATTAAAATGATTTGTTAGATATAATAGAATAAAAAAAATTTCCTATGATTTAAAAGTAAAGTTAAACTTGAAAAAAAATATGTTAGACAATGAAATTTATAAATAAAGTGAAGAAAACAAGTGAAAAAATTTAAAAAATAAGAAAAAATGAATTTGAAACTCGAAATCGATGATAATTCTAATTTTATTTGAAATTCTCTTTGTAAAAGAAAATCATTTATTATATAATTATTATTTAATCAAAAATATGAATTTTTTCTCTTCAAAATTGAATTACAAATGTTTTTTCAAGATATGATTATATTTGAGATTTCTTTTAATTAAATAAAAAATTGAATAAAAATATTACTCATTAAATTATATTTTATATTTAAATTATTTAAATAAAAGAAACAAGAATTTATGAATTAAGTAATTCATTCATAAATTCATTATATATTTATATCTTTTTTTTATATAATTGTAATACTTTTTTTTATTATTCCTATAAAAAAGAAAAATATAGTTATTTTTAGTTTATGTGTTCTGTTCATATTTCATATTTATTTATAATAAAGATAAAGATACATATGAGTGATTATTATTTAAAGTAAATATAAAAAAAACTATAGGTTCTTCCGAGATTCAAAAGCCCAGGGTGCTGACCATTACACTATAGAGCCTGATTAATTGGTTTTGTCTTTTATAAGAATATAAATTTTTTTTTCATCAAAATCGAGAGTATTAAAAAAAAAATTAAATAATAAATAAAAATTAGAACTAAATGAAAATATTAAAATATAATGATTACACAATATTTATAATAAAAATTTACCTCTAAAATAAAAATATTCAAATATTATAAATAAAAATCAAATAAAAAAAAAATTAAAAATGAAAAAAAAAAAACTATTTATTTGCCAAAAGTAATTTTTCTTCTTCTTCTTTTTTCTTTTTCTCAGCTTCAGCTTTTAACATATCTAAATACATTTTTTTTCTTTTTTCATAACTTAACTTACTCATATTTTTTTCTTTTA
>JAEEGK010030092.1_pt1 | contig 10785 bp, 5 predicted proteins | sample 8958771 | NCBI WGS metagenome assembly JAEEGK01 (sample SAMN16246547, study PRJNA631951) | gut metagenome | biome: gut microbiome; feature: rumen; material: SC-attached | host: Bos | place: Iran: Karaj | collected 2018-10 | reverse complement strand
CTGCATGGTGATAGTAGTAAAGAAGATCAGTTTGATTTCTTCATGAGCAAGGGACCACGAAAGAATGAGTGGTATTCGGACCCTCAGGATACTGTTACAGCCGGTTGGGGACTTTGTGCCTCCGGAAGAGACCTGGCAAAGATAGGAGCTATGGTCTTAAACGAAGGAAAATATGCCGGAACTCAGATTGTATCAGCAGAGTGGATTACACAGATGCTCACACCACGATTGAAGCTGGGTGCTAGATTTGGCTTTATGGAATATGGATACTTATGGTATAAGCCTTACGAGGACAGCGAGGTCTATGCCGCAATAGGAGACAGCGGAAACATTATCTATGTAAATAAGGAGCATAATGTTTCTGTAGGTATAACAGGAACATTTAAACCCAGGATATTTGACAGGGTGGAATTCATCGAGGAAAAAGTGTTACCACTGATAGTGTGAAATAACATTATAGTCAGGAGGAGCATCATGGTATTTGAGGAGAAAAAAGTAACTTTAAAAGACGGCAGGGAATGCACATTGCGTTCTGTAAGCCGTGAGGATGCAGCAGACATGATCGAGTATCTGCGCATTGTATCCGGCGAAACAATATTTTTGCTGAGAAACGCGGATGAAGTCACCTATACTATCGAAGCAGAGGAGGATATCCTTGAGAAAAAGCGTAACGCTCCCGGAGAGATCATGATGGTTGCTGAAGCTGACGGCACGGTTGCAGGAAATTGCGGCATTATATCACGAGGTGATCTTAGAAGAGTGCGTCACAGATGCGGCTTTGCCATCGCACTGAAGCAGCAGTACTGTGATGCGGGCCTTGGCACAGCAATGATGGAATATGCCCTGTCACTTGCCAAAGATATGGGCTACGAACAGGTTGAGCTTGAAGTGGTTGATGGCAATGCCCGCGCCAAACATCTTTATGAGAAAATGGGATTTAAGGAAATCGGCAGGGTAGTCAGGTCTCTTAAATATGATGACGGCAGTTACCGCGACGAAATATGTATGGTGAAGATATTTTGAGAAAAGCGCGAGTCTGTTGAATTAGGCTGATACAGAGCAAAAAAATACGCGCAACCTATAGTGGTTACGCGTATTATTAGCTTTGCTTACTTTTCATATTGCCTAAGCCTGGCTTGAAGCTCAGCAATTGTGGCATCCTTGGCGACAAGCTGTTCTTTAGCATCATCCAGCTGTTCTTTAGCATCATCCAGCTGTTCTTTAGCATCATTCAGCTGTTCTTTTGTATCATCAAGCTGTTCTTTTGTATCATCCAGCTGTTCTTTAGCATCGTCAAGCTGCCTTTTTGTATCGTCCAACTGTTCCTGATACTCATCAATCATGTATTTAACTGTATTCCGATCGAGGATCTGTAATTCTTCTGAGAACATATTTACCACCTTCTCCACATTTTGGCACATATTGTAAAGATCCTGATAGAGATCTTTAAAGTATGGATACTTATCGATGAGCTTGATGATGTATTCCGGTTCGTCATTCCCCAAAAACGTCAGCCACGCATCAAGTTCATTAGTTATACCTTCATTATGGAGCTTATTTAGGAATAAATCAATCGGAATGAAGACGAAGTTTTGTAGCATATTTAGCCTGGCTCCTGAGTCGGATACCTCAGAAAATCTATGGATATTGGTATTGCAGAAGTCCTTGAACTCAGCAGGACTGTTTTCAAAAAATACGATTGTGTAGACCGGAGCAATATCCTTGTAGCTGAAGTTTTTCTTGTTTTCATCCTTAAGGCGTTTGTACTGACGTAGCAGCAAGTCGGCAGAGTAGCAGGAGGCTCTTTCGCCTGAGAATCTATAACCGATTTTTTGAACTTCAACGTTGGCCAGAGATTTATCCTCCAACTCTACAACAATGTCTGTGATGATGAGAGAGGTTTCGTCTCCGATTCTTGTGGAATCATTGGGGAGAACCTGCTTGACAGTGACTTTGCGTTCAAGAAGAACGCTTAATAAGCTTGAGAGCCTTTCCGGAGTATACTCCGGATTGAATACTTCCTTAAAATATGCATCGTAAAGGATCTTAAAGCCCCTCATGCCGGTGCATAAATCCAGAAACACATTCTGATCTTCTTCATTCCAACTGTTAAAGAGACGGCTGAGTTCAGCGCTGCCTTCGATTTCATCTAGGATATCATCCTTTGAACGGATGCCTGAAAAGCAATTGGTTAGATTTTTCTTTTGATTCATTTGGTTCCTTCTTTCTCTCAATAGTATATGGTTTTTTCAGCGAAGCGCTGATTGATACCGCAGGTGCGGCGAGATGCATCGAAATGCGTTGATGATCGTACGTGTCCTAAAAGGCACGGTGATTATCATAGCAGATACTTAAGGGAAAAGTCTTTAAGATTTTATGAAGAATCTTAAGATTCCTTAAGAAATGAACTGAACCTTAAAAATGTTATATTTTTCTAAAATGAACGCAAAACCGTACATATGATGTACAATTAGTCTAGGTATTTATACGGATCAGGCTATTTTTTGCCGGCTGCATCCCGGAAGAATGATCAATGCGTTCGTTGAGAACAAGAATTACTGTTACAATGCTATGCGTTATATTCCTGGCTCTTTTGTTTACCACGCTGCTCAGTGCCATATTTATCCGCAGGACTGAGAGCAGGAAGACAGACCAGCTTCTTCTTATGCTGTGCAAGAACGGCAAACAGAGCCTTGATTACTACTTTGACAGCGTTCAGAACTCTGTGGAAAGGGTTGCATCCTTTGTGGAGGAGGACCTGGAGGGCGTCAGCGATGAGCAGCTGGGCGCGCATATGAAGCGGGCCAGAGATTACTTTGGCATGATGGCATCCAGGACCAAAGGAGTTCTTACCTACTATTACCGTATCGATCCCTCCATTTCCACCAAGGAAAAAGGCTTCTGGTACATCAACCTGAACGGTGACGGCTTTGAAGAGCATGAAGTTACCGACATTACTCTCTATGATGTGAACGATACCTCCAAGCTGGTGTGGTTCACTGTCCCCAAGCATGAAGGAAAATCCATCTGGCTTCCGCCGTACATAACTGACAATCTGGATGTACGCGTTATTTCCTACGATGCCCCGGTTTATTACAAGGGAGAGTTTATCGGTGTTGTCGGCATAGAAGTTGACTACACAACGATGGCAGAGGAAGTCGACAGCATACAGTTTTACGATAACGGATACGCATATCTTTCCGGCGCAGATGGCAAGCTCTTTTACCATCCACGCATAGATGTTACAGATTCAGCCGGAGCGACCAAGTATGAGATACCCTTTGATATGTCAGGCGATAGCTCTTTTGTGCGATATAAATATAACGGCGAGAAAAAAGAGGCAGCCTGGGTCCCTTTGAGCAATGGCATGCGCCTTATTGTTTCCGTCCCTGAATCGGAGACTAAGGGAGAATGGATAGGTCTTATTCAGAACATCTCTTTGGGAGCTATATTAGTGCTGCTAATATCAAGCCTGTTTCTTATGGTATATACCAGGCGCATAACAAAGCCCCTTGAGCAGCTGACTGAGGCAACCGAGCGGATAGAGAAGGGAAACTATGACTCAGATCTTACCTATGATGCAGACGATGAGCTTGGCAGACTTACAAGGTCTTTTAAAAAGCTCTCGGACAACATGGAGGCTCACATCAGCGACCTGAATGAGCAGGTATTTGTCGATGCGCTCACGCATGTCAAGAACAAGGGCGCCTTCGAGAAGATGGCAAAAGAGCTACAGGACCAGATAGATGGCGGAGCAGAAAAGCCGGAGTTTGCAATCGGCGTTTTTGACTGTGACAGCCTTAAGATAATCAATGACAAGTACGGACATGATAAGGGCGATGCATATCTTAATGCAGCCTGCAATACCATAAGTAATGTTTTCAAGCACAGTCCCGTGTTCAGAATAGGTGGAGATGAATTCGCTGTAATTCTGAGAAAGGATGATTATCTTAACCGGGATACCCTTAGTAAGCAGTTTGACATTGCTGCAGAGACTACCAATGCATCAGCAGCCGAGGAACCATGGGATTACGTATGTATATCAAAGGGCTTTGCTGTTTATGATCCGGAGAGGGATAGTACGGTTACCGAGGTTTTGAGGCGAGCGGATAAGCTCATGTATGAAAATAAACGAGAGAGAAAAGAATCCGAATACCACCCTTTTGGGCCTTGAGCCTGAAAGGGTGATTTTTTAACAGTTTGCTTATTAAACGTTTATAAATGTATAATATATTGATGATATCATATAAAGTGAGATAGAATACGAACAGGTGACGCTATGATAAAAGCGATTAAAAACTACTTCTTTCCCACGATTGATAGAGACGTCAGAGAACTGATGGATCAGACCAGCACAAGGAATATTAAAAATGTATCACTTGTTGTGGCTATTTTTGAATCCTTGACGCTGCTTCTCTTTGTGCTGTCCAGAAAGAGCTTTGGACACGAAGAGTGGCTTAGTATCGGAAGCGTTATGTTCTGTATCATCACATGCTTAAGCGTATTTTTTGTCACAAGATATATGCTTTCAAAAGATGAGCTCGATCATCTAAAGGTTGAGCTTATGCAGATTATCTACTATATACTAATGTCTTTGTGGTCTATGTGGGGATCGTATCGCAGGTATGAGCGCGGCGAGCAGATACTCACATTCTATGCCTGTGAAGTGATGCTGGTATGTTTTATAGTCCTGAAACCCTGGACCAGCACCTTGATGACGCTCTATACCTATGTTGTCCTTTATTCTGTCATTGTCAAGGCAGACGGAGGCGCCGGGATCAATACCATAAACTATTCAATACTGGTTCTGGTTTCAGCCATCGGAATGGGAATGCGCTTTCATTCCTTGAGAAATACCTCTGAGGCTACTGTCAAGCTTGAGAAGTCCAAGAACTCTGAAATACAGGACAAGATGAACATCCTTCAGTCTATAGCTGATATTTACGATAAGGTAAATCTTATTGATTTTAACGAGAATACTGAGATGTCAGTAAGAGACAAGGATCACGTCAAATACAATCTCGACCTTAGCGTTCATAAACACACTGTTATGAGTACGAAGATAAGAGAGAGGGTCATGCCTGATCAGCTCGATGACTTCATAGCTTTTACGGATATCAGTACCGTAAGAGAAAGACTTGTTGGGAAAAGACTTCTCAGTGAAGATTTCATTGATGTGGTAGACGGATGGTTCAGAGCTCAGTACATCCCGGTGGAAGTTGACGATGAAGGAATGCCGACGCAGGTTGTATTTACTACGCGAAATGTTGATGACGAGAGACAGCGTGAAGAGCGTCTTGTCAGAATTGCTATGACGGATGAGCTAACAAGGCTCTTCAATCGCCGAAGCTATGAAGAGGACCTTGACGAGTACGAGAAAAATGGTCTTGATAAAGACTTTGTCATTTTATCAGCGGACGTTAACGGCCTTAAGAGAGTAAACGACACCATGGGACATGCCGGTGGCGATGAGCTCCTTAAGGGGGCTGCGGAATGTCTTTTACTGGGGATTGCAAGTAAGGGCAAGGTTTACCGAATAGGTGGTGACGAATTTGCAGCAATCCTGCATACCGGGGATCCTGAAGCGGTTAAAAGAGATATCGAAAGCTATGTCGATAAGTGGTCCGGACAGTATTCAGATAAACTCTCTATTTCTATTGGATATGCAACACATGCAGATAACGAGAGCCTTGATATTGTAGGACTTGAGAAGAAGGCTGACGATGAGATGTACCAGGCTAAAGCCAGGTATTATGCAACAAGCGGTGTAGACAGAAGAACAAGTAGTAGATGATGGAAAATTCAAAAAAGCTTATCGCCTTTATGGGCGGAATGATCGACGAAGAAAAGAACTGTTACTTCATCCGTTCGATGGAAGAAGAATGCAGAAAGCACGGCTATCTGATGATCGTCTTCGGTTTTTCTGAGACCACGTTCAGTGATCAGGACAGAAACAACTGCGAGATGAAACTTACTCAGATGGCTGGTTTTCTTGACCTAAAAGCGATCATCGTACAGCTTGAGTTTATAAAGAACGACTATCTTATAGATGCCTTCAGGAGGCTTGCAGCCAGGAAAAAGATTCCTTTCATTGCCATGGAACGCACGCTTCCTGACTGTATGAATATCTCAATGAATTATAAAAACGGCTTTGCCGAGATGGTAAGGCACGTTGTACAGGTTCATGGTTGCAGAGATATCTACATGATGGCTGGAATTGAGGGCGATCATTTTTCTGAGGAGAGAATAGAGGCTTACAAGCAGGTCCTTACAGAGAACGGAATTACCATCAATGAAAAGAGAATTGGCTATGGACAGTTCTGGGATATGCCTGCAAGAGAAGTAACAAAAGAGCTTATAAAGGAAGGTAATCTTCCTGAGGCAATTGTATGCGCCAATGACAATATGGCCATTGCAGTAAGTGATGAGCTTCAAAAATCCGGATACAAGATTCCGGAGGATGTGATCGTTACAGGCTTTGACGGGGAGAGAAAATGTCTTTTCAAATCTCCGTCTATTTCCACGGTTGAGCCGGACTATCAGAGCGAAGCAAGACAGATAGTCGAGATGATAATGAATAATGAAGGAAAGCCTTTGGCAGGGGCTGATGAGAAAGTGGACTTCAATCTGAAACTGAGAGGATCCTGTGGCTGCAACAGGTCAGAAGATACTCTTTCTATTGACGATGTAAATTCGCTTTCTGAGTACTACGATGATGTCAACTGGGCTGTGACCAATATAAATAGTCTGTTCGCGCAGGCAGCGATGCTTGAGACGCTCACGGACCTTTCAAGAGTTACGCAGGAGACGCTCTGGCTCTGGAAAAGAGATTTTCAGTTCGTTGCGCTTAACTCCGACCTACTTCGCGAGGAGAACTGCGTCTTCGGAAAGGGTAAATATACAACGTTCTTTAGCTTTATGGACGGCGACTCATCAGGAATAGGGGATACTTTTAACGAGGATATCCTGTTTCCTGATTTTGATACCATCGCAGCAAAGAGTAATATAAGCATTATGTTTGTAAAACTCCTTCATTCCGGTGGCAGAATCTTTGGCTATCTGGTTGAAGGAATGGAAAATGTAAATGACAGGGCAGTGAGAAGGTGCGAAGAATTCGGAATGCTTCTCTCGACTGCTATTAATGTTGTGGATGTAAACAGAAACCTCATCCGTATGCATAATGAGATTGAGAAGGTTTCCGTCAGGGATTATCTGACCGGAATCTTTAACAGGCGAGGGTTCTTCAGCGAGCTTGATACGCTCACTAATATGCCGTACAACCAGGGCAAGTTCCTCACAATCTTTTCCGTTGATATGGATGGGCTTAAGCACATCAACGATTACTACGGTCATGCGGAGGGTGATTTCGCGATACAGTGTATCGCTGAGGCTGTGCAGCACATAGCTTCGCGCAACGGAATCAGTGCGCGCTTTGGCGGCGATGAATTTGCGTGCGCAATGATATCCGAGATGCCCGTCAATTTATCGGCGGACACCTTCAGAAGTCGCATCGCAAGCTTCCTTGCACAGAGAAAAGACATTACGAAAAAGGAGTATGCAATAACCGCCAGCGTAGGCAGTGCATCTACGATTATTGATGACAACATCAAAATTGAGAAGCTGATAATTGAGGCCGATGATGCCATGTACGCCGACAAAAAGCTCAAGAATGAGAGACTCTTGACATAAAGCTTTAAAATAGGTATCATTATTTTTGTCGCTTGCGGAAGTGGCGGAATGGCAGACGCGCATGGTTCAGGTCCATGTGTTGGCAACAACATGAGGGTTCAAGTCCCTTCTTCCGCATTTGAAACGAGATACCCCCGAGGCTAATTGCCCCGGGGGTTTTTCGTTTCAAAGGGGGAGAGTCCTCTCCCCCTGAGGGTTTCCCCTACGGGGACTAGGAAGCACAAAAAGCGCGCTTCCGTCGCTTCCCTTCTTCCGTAAAAAAAACATAAATTTACATCTTGTGCTAATCCCCTTTGGATAATAGAATGTATAAGAATGAAATCGAATAGGGGAGGAAGATCATGGCACAGAGAACTGATATACACAAAGTACTGATAATCGGCTCGGGACCGATTGTTATTGGACAGGCGTGTGAGTTTGACTATTCCGGAACGCAGGCATGCAAGGCACTTAGGAGCCTGGGGTACGAAATAGTCCTCGTTAATTCAAATCCCGCAACTATCATGACGGATCCGGAGATGGCTGATAAGACTTATATTGAGCCTCTTAATGTGGACCGTGTTGCTGCAGTTATTGAAAAAGAAAGGCCGGATGCTCTTCTACCTAATCTTGGTGGTCAGTCAGGCCTTAATCTATGTTCTGAGTTATATAAGGCCGGTATTCTCGACAAATTCAACGTAAAAGTTATAGGTGTTCAGGTTGACGCTATTGAGCGTGGCGAAGACAGAACAGAATTTAAAAAGACAATGGACATGCTTGGTATTGAGATGGCAAGATCCAAGGCATGCTATAGCATAGAAGAAGCTCTCGCAGAAGCCGATGAGCTTGGATACCCGGTTGTACTTCGTCCTGCGTATACCATGGGCGGAGCAGGCGGCGGACTTGTCTATAATAAAGAAGAGCTTCAGACAGTCTGCTCACGTGGCCTTCAGGCATCCATCATCCATCAGGTTCTTGTTGAGGAATCAATCCTTGGCTGGGAGGAACTTGAGCTTGAGGTTGTCCGCGACAAAGACAACAACATGATCACGGTATGCTTTATTGAAAACGTAGATCCTGTCGGTGTTCACACAGGTGATTCCTTCTGTACTGCACCAATGCTCACAATTTCCGAGGATCTTCAGAAAGAGCTCCAGAGACAGGCTTACAAGATTGTAGAACACATCGGAGTTATCGGTGGTACCAACGTACAGTTTGCCCATGATCCCAAGACCGGAAGAATCGTTGTTATCGAGATCAACCCCAGAACTTCCCGTTCATCAGCCCTTGCCAGCAAGGCTACAGGCTTCCCTATCGCCCTTGTATCAGCCAAGCTCGCAACAGGACTTACATTATCGGAACTCCCTGATTCCAAGTTCGGAACACTTGATAAATACGTGCCAAACGGCGACTACGTTGTTGTTAAGTTCGCCCGCTGGGCATTTGAGAAATTCCACGGCGTAGAGGACAAGCTGGGAACCCAGATGAGAGCCGTTGGAGAAGTAATGAGTATCGGCAAGAACTTCAAGGAAGCCTTCCAGAAAGCCATCAGATCTCTTGAGAAGGACCGCTTCGGTCTTGGCTGCATACAGAAGTTTGAGGAGATGCCGGTAAAAGAGCTCCTGCGACGCCTTAAGGATGCTTCCTCAGAGAGATACTTCCTTATGTATGAAGCTATGAAGAAGGGCGTTACAGTAGAGGAACTCTGCGACATTACAAAAGTTAAAGAGTACTTCGTAAGCCAGATGAAAGAGCTTGTGGATGAGGAAACAGCTCTTTTGACCAAATATAACGGTAAGGTTCCGGAAAGTGCAGACCTTATTAAAGCCAAGGAAGACGGCTTCTCAGATAAGTACCTGGCTAAGGTTCTCTCTGTATCCGAGGATGACATCAGAGCAGGAAGAGAAGGCGCAGGCCTTACAGAGAACTGGGACGGCGTTCACGTATACGGCACCGACGGAAGTGCTTATTACTACTCAACCTATCAGAAAGAAAGCGCACTTGAGAATCCTATGAAGCTCTCAGAGGGCGCTGAGAATAAGAAGATCATGATCCTGGGCGGAGGTCCCAACAGGATCGGTCAGGGTATTGAGTTTGACTACTGCTGCGTACATGCAAGCCTTGCTCTTAAGAAGCTCGGCTTTGAGACAATCATCGTAAACTGCAACCCTGAGACAGTATCAACCGACTACGATACATCAGATAAGCTCTACTTTGAGCCACTTACTCTTGAGGATGTACTTCAGATCTACCGCAAGGAAAAGCCTCTTGGCGTAATCGCTCAGTTCGGCGGACAGACACCTCTTAACCTTGCAGCCAAGCTCAAGGAAGAGGGCGTAAATATCCTCGGAACAACACCTGAAGTAATCGACCTTGCTGAGGACAGAGACCAGTTCCGCATGATGATGGACAAGCTTGGAATCCCTATGGCAGAGTCGGGAATGGCTTCAAACGTAGAAGAGGCCAAGACAATAGCAGCAAGGATCGGGTATCCTGTTATGGTTCGTCCTTCCTTCGTTCTTGGCGGACGCGGAATGGAGATCGTAAGGGATGAGGATTCCATGGAAGGCTACATGAAAGCCGCTGTAGGTGTTACACCTGACAGACCTATCCTTATCGACAGATTCCTTCACAACGCACTTGAGTGCGAGGCAGATGCTATAAGCGATGGCAAGGCAGCCTTTGTTCCTGCGGTTATGGAGCACATTGAGCTTGCGGGAATCCACTCCGGTGATTCAGCCTGCATCATACCTTCCAAGCACATTTCGGAAAAGAACCTTAAGACCATCGAGGAGTACACAAGAAAGATCGCTGTTGAGATGAATGTTGTAGGTCTTATGAACATGCAGTACGCCATCGAGGATGACACTGTATATGTTCTTGAGGCTAACCCCAGAGCATCCCGTACAGTTCCGCTGGTTTCAAAGGTTTGCGGAATCAAGATGGTTCCTGTTGCAACAGACATCATCACATCACAGCTCACCGGCAGACCTTCACCTGTTCAGGGACTGATCGATAGCAAGAAGAAGGATGAGCCTCCGTACTACGGAGGAAAAGAGGCTGTATTCCCGTTCAATATGTTCCCTGAGGTTGACCCTGTTCTCGGACCTGAGATGA
>JAEEGK010030091.1_pt1 | contig 10785 bp, 8 predicted proteins | sample 8958771 | NCBI WGS metagenome assembly JAEEGK01 (sample SAMN16246547, study PRJNA631951) | gut metagenome | biome: gut microbiome; feature: rumen; material: SC-attached | host: Bos | place: Iran: Karaj | collected 2018-10 | reverse complement strand
CAAATTCCAAGAACGCGGCTTCATTGGCCCTGGCGACTGGCGACTACGCCCTCCAATCAGTTTTGATAAGAAGATTGGAAAATGCATTGCGTGATTTCTTCAAATTTGATATATTCTCTGTAAGGACAATGGTTGTCCAAAACGCCGTTAAACAGAGCGTAAATCGAAATTCTTCCGGTTCGGACAACTTAGCCGGTAACTATTTGGACGGTACGACTGTTTATATTGGTAAATACTTTGGCGAAGCAATATTTGCTGACGCGATGTTAAGGCTGGATTACGATAGGAACCGCATTGGCAGTAACTATACGTATGACGGTATTTCGCTCAGGCCTGAATTGGGATTTGAATTGGCGGCTCCTTTTGCTAAGGTTAGATGGAGCATGTCTCCCGATTTGGAAAGCATTCTCAATATGAAAATTGTTGAGAACACCGCGGTTACTTTGTCATGGAAATTTAGTTTTTAAAAAATATTGGGGTTTTTGATTATGCGCTCTCAGTTAAAAAAATTATTTGTTCTTCTATTAATATTCTGCGCTTTTATGTCTTATTCGCATTCAGAAGAGAGCGAAGATTGGTATGTGGACAAGACGATTACCAAAATCACTTTTAAGGGATTGAAAAGCGTTCGCCAGTCCGACCTTTCGGGCATGACATCCAGCTATATCGGCCAAAAGTTTAACGACTGCTTTTACGATTTGCTTAACCGTTTGGAAGGCTTGAACTACTTTGAGGAAATCGTTCCCGGCGCCATCCACGATTCCGGCAACGGCGTAATCTTGGTTTTGAACGTTGTCGAAAAGCCTGTCGTCACTTCAATTAAATTTAAGGGAAACAAAAAGGTAAGGAACCCGCCGCTAAGAGACGCCATCTCCCTCAAGGTCGGAAATGTATTCTCCGACTCGGAGGCCCTGATGGACGAGCGCGCGATTAGAGACGTTTACCTTGAAAAAGGCTTTCCTTCCGTAAAAGTTTCTCATACATACGAAGAGAGCGAAACTGGCGTTGCCGTCACATTTATAATTAGCGAAGGAAATTCAATCGCGCTTGTCGGAATTAACTTTGAGGGAAACTCAGCCTTTCCGACAAAAAAATTAAAGAAGCAGACAAAGCTTAAAAAGGCCGGCATTTTTTCCAAGGGAGCCTTCCAAGAAAGCCAATTGGAAATTGACCGCCAAATGATCGCAAAATATTACATGGACCGCGGTTACCTTGACTTTCACATTGTTGACATTACGCGAGACATCACTCACAACGACAAAAAAGACCGCGACGAGTTGACAATCACATACTACTTGTACGAAGGCTCGATTTACACTTTTGACGGTTTGACTTTTTACGGAAATAAAGTTTTTACAAAGGAACGTTTGGAAGCTCTTGTAAAACTTAAGAAAGGCGATGTCTTTAACCAGACAAAGTTCCAAAGCTCGGTCGCCGACGTAAGCGACTTGTATTACGAAAACGGTTATACAGAAAACTCTTTCCAGCCTTTGGAAAACCGCGACACAGTTGAGCGCAAGGTTTCATACGTTTTGAACATTACCGAGCGCGACAGAAGCCACGTTGAAAGAATCATCGTTCGCGGAAACGAAAAGACAAAGGACTATGTAATTTCGCGCGAAGTTCCGATAGAAAGCGGCGACGTTTTTTCAAAGGCAAAGATTGCAAGCGGACTGCGCAACTTGATGAACTTGCAGTACTTTTCTAACGTTGTTCCTACAGTAGAGCCGGGCAGCGACGCCAACTTGGTCAACTTGATTCTTACGGTTGAGGAACAGCACACCAATTCGATTGAGTTTGGAATTACCTTTACTGGCGTTACAAATCCCGAAGACTTGCCGTTCTCGCTTTTTGCAAAATGGTCCAACTCAAACCTCTTTGGCTTGGGAAAAACGGTTTCGGCAAGCACAACGCTCTCTACGACGGAACAGTCGGTCGGCCTTGGATATTCTCAGCGCTGGCTTTGGGATCTTCCGATTGAATGGGCTGAAAACCTTTCGTTCTCGCACGCCAAAGCAAAAGCCTTGCGCTTGTATTGGACGGACTCAGGCCTTGTTGACAAGACGCACTATTACATGGAATACGAGCGCTGGCAAGTGTCGTTTGACCATTCTTTGGCCTATCGTTGGATGCCAAAGTGGGCGATCCTTACTTTGGCGGGCGGTTTGACAAACACGCTTACCAATTATATTTACGACGACAGCCTTTACACTCCGCTTGACTTGGCGATTAGCCGCTACGCGAACCATTGGGGTTTCCAAAACTCAATTTGGACCAAGTGGTCTATGGACGGCCGCGACATCAACTATGATCCTTCAAAGGGTTGGTTCTTTAGCCAGCGCTTGGCATGGTACGGTTTGCTTCCGATTGAGACGGACTTTTACTTGAGGAGCGACACAAAGCTTGAAGGCTATGTGACATTGTGCGACGTTCCTGTAAGCGAAAACTGGAGCTTTAAATTGATCTTTGCCGCTTTGTCAACGGTTTCGTTCCAAGCGCCGGCTCCCGGCTCCTCTGTTAGCGACAACCACAAGCTTTACATCGACGGCATGTTCAACGGCCGCGGTTGGACAAACATTTATGACTCGGTAAAAGGAAAGGCTATGTTCAGCCAAAACTTGGAGCTTCGCTTTCCTGTCATTCCTAGAATGCTTGCCATCGACGGTTTCTTTGACGCTGTCGCCATTAAAGACGATTTGGGATCCTTGCTTTCTAACGTAAGCCTTAATGACTTTTACTTTAGCTTTGGACCGGACATTCGCATCTTGATGCCGCAGTTCCCGTTAAGGCTTATGCTTGCCAACTGCTTTACCGTAAAGGACGGAAAAGTTAAATGGGGCGACACATGGAAGTTCGTCCTGTCATTCAATATTGTAAACAAATAATTTTTAGGAGATTTGCTATGAAACTTTTTTCAAAGAAGACTATTGCCTTTGCCTTTTCGCTTTTTGCGGCCGGAGCCTTGTTCGCCCAGCAGCATATAACCAACTTTGGAGTCGTGGACACAACAAAAGTTTACGAGCAGTTTTTTAGAAACTCTTCGGCGGTAAAAGCCTATGAAGAAAAGCGCGCCGCGTTCCAAGAAGAAATCTCTCGCCGCGCCGACGAAATCCGTTCTTTGCAAACAAAGCTTCAGGAAGCCCAAGACTTGGGAATGGACGCCGAGGTAAAGAGCTATCAAGATTCCATCAGAATCAAGTCTTCCAGCCTTAAGACTTACACTCAGCAAAAAAACACTGAGTTGAACAACATCAAGAACAACCTTTCAAACAACAACGAGTTCTACAAGAACCTCAACCGCACCATCAAAAAGGTCGCCGAAAACGAGGGCCTTTCTATGGTAATCAACTTGCAGCAAAGCAACTCGATCTTGTGGTATAGTCCGGCTGTTGACATTACGGACAAAGTCATTGAGTCTTTGGAACAGCAATAATGGCCGAACTGACTCCTTTAATGGAGCAATACAACAAGCTAAAGAACGATCATAAAGACGAAATTCTTTTGTTCCGTCTCGGAGATTTTTATGAAATGTTCGACGACGACGCAAAAGAAGTTTCGCGCCTTATCAATCTAACCCTTACGCACAGAGGCGCCTCGCCAATGTGCGGCATTCCTTACCATGCCGCCAAAGTTTACATTGCCAGATTGTTGCGCCTTGGAAAAAAGCTTGCCATCGCGGAACAGGTTGGAGAAATCAGTCCAGGCGGCGGCCTTACCGAACGCAAAGTCGTCGAGGTCATCACTCCGGGAACGGTTGTGGACGACGACTACCTTGACCGCGGAAGCAACAACTTTTTGGCCGCTCTTTCGGTCAGCAAGGGAAGGGCGGGCTTTGCCTTTGTTGACGTAAGCACTTCGGAATTTTTGGCCACCTCTTGGCCCGCCTCAAAAATGGCCGAAAACTTTGCCAAGGAATTGGACCGCGCAAGCCCCAAAGAGCTTTTGCTCCCCCAGTCATTAAGGGACAACGGCGACATAAAGCAGGCGCTTGGCTCCGTTCCGCATTTGCTTGTTTCTTATTACCCGGATTGGCATTTTTCTAGCGAGACTTCTTTTGCCCGCCTTACCCGCCAGTTTAAGACAAAGAGCTTGGCTTCCTTTGGGCTTGACGAGTCCAGCCCCGAAGTCGCGCCTGCCGGATTTTTGCTTGACTACTTGGACAAGACAACAAACGCCGAGCTTTCGCACATCGCGGGAATCAAGGTTTACCAAGACAGCGATTACGTTTTGATCGACGATTCTTCCAGGCGCAATTTGGAAATACTTCAAAACCTTCGCGACGGCTCTTCAAAGTTCACCTTGCTTGAATGCGTAAACTACACGCTTACTGCGATGGGAAACCGCGCCGTCCGCCAATGGCTTTCGTTCCCGCTGGTTGACATAAAAAAAATCGCCGCCCGCCAGAATCACGTAAAAATGTTTTTTGAAAACGAAAGCCTTTCCGTCTTTTGCCGCGAAAAGCTTGCCGGAATTTTGGACATTGAGCGTTTGGCAGGCCGCGTTGCCATGCAAAAGGCGCACGCAAAGGATTTGGCGGCCTTGGCCGAAAGCCTAAAGGCTTGGCTTGAGATCCAGGCATCTCTTTCTTCTTATGATTTTGGAATGATGGACGAGGACGGCGCCCGCTTTATAATCGACTTGATTGGCCGCGCGATTTGCGACGATCCTTCAACGGTCTTTACCGAAGGCCGCTTGATCCGCGCTGGCTACTCAAAAGAGCTGGACCATTACAGGGAAGTCCACGACAACTTTAATAAAATCTTGGACGACTATCTTGCCGAAGAAATCGCGGCCACGGGAATCCAAAACCTCAAGGTAAAGCACAACAATTTGGCCGGCTACTTTTTGGAAGTCTCGCGCGGCCGCTTGGACAAGGTTCCAAGCCATTTTATAATGAGGCGCGCTCTTACAAACGCCGACCGCTACACGACCGAAAAATTGCAAGAGCTTGAGCGCGAGTTGAACAGCGCCAGCGTAAACATTATTGAAACTGAGCGCGCTTTGTTTATGGAAGTCCGCTCTCAGATCGAACCTTACGTTCCGTATTTAATGAGTCTTGCAAAAGCTGTCGCTTACACAGACGTTTCCGCCTCGTTCGCTTACGCCGCGCGCGTTGGCCGTTGGGTTCAGCCGATTGTTGACGACAGCCTTGACTTTGACATTAAGGCCGGCCGGCATCCGGTTGTCGAGGCGCATTTGCCTTCCGGCGAATTTGTTCCAAACGACATAGAGATGGTCGCAAGGGGAGAGCCATCGTTCCTGCTTATAACCGGCCCCAACATGGCAGGCAAATCAACCTACTTGCGCCAAAGCGCCTTGATCGCCTTGCTTGCCCAAACCGGAAGCTACGTTCCCGCAAACGCGGCTAAAATCGGTTTTGTTGACAAAATATTTTGCCGCGTAGGAGCCAGCGACAACCTTGCCCGCGGCGAGTCAACCTTTTTGGTCGAGATGACCGAGACCGCCCGCATCTTGCGCGGCGCCACAGAGAGATCCCTTGTTATTATGGACGAAGTTGGCCGCGGAACTTCCACCGAAGACGGCCTTTCAATCGCTTGGGCGGTAAGCGAGCATTTGCTCAACAGCCTAAAATGCCGCTCGCTTTTTGCCACCCATTACCACGAGCTTACCCGCTTGGAGCATTCTTCGATGCGCCTTCTTTGCATGGATGTAAAGGAAACGGACGGCTCCGTAATATTTATGCGAAAGATTAAGGAAGGCGCGAGCGAAAATTCTTACGGCATTCACGTAGCCAGCCTTGCAGGAATTCCTCAAAGCGTAATCGACCGCGCTGGACAGATTCTAAAACATTTGCAGACGCTCGCTTCCGAAAAGCCTTTGATGGTTCAAAACGTTCCCGCGCCGCAAGAAGAGCCGGCTCAAAGTCCCGCCCAAGGCGCGCTCAACGCGCCTGGCCTTTTTAGCGACGAAGAAATTGTTCTTGACGAAATTTTGAGCGCCGACGTTGACAACCTTACGCCGATGGCCGCCCTGCAGCTTGTTAGCCGCTGGAAAAAGTCCCTCAGCGGCCGTTAGTTTTTCCTTGCAAATATTCTGTGAGTTTTCGCGAAGCGGAAACTCATTGAGCGGACGGAGCGTCAGCGACGTTCCGCTCTGCCTCGCTGGCCCGGTAGTATTGGGGGCCGTCGTAGTCGGCGAGCGGCGAAAGGCCCTTGGAAATTTTTTCTTCCGCCAAAGCGAAAAGGCTTTCCAAACTAATTGCGCGGCCTCTTTGCGCGATGATTTTTTTTCCTTTGAACAAATCGTTTTCTTTGCAAGCGTCAACGAAAGCCTTTGCCTCAAGGCCGCAAACTAGAATCGTTTCTTTCGCCGCGAGTTTTTGGTCTTGCGAAAGGCTCTCGCTTGCGGCCAAAACTTTTTCTTCCAGGGCGCGCAAGTCCCAGTCGTCGCAGGGGAGGATTTCGCTTCCGTTTAAGAAAGCCTTTGCGTAAAACTTGTCTTTATGCGCGTCGATGATCGGGAGTACGATTCCGTCAAAGTCCATGAAGGGCCAGGCAGATGCGTCCAAGGAATTTATTCCGTAAACGGGGATTTTTGAGCGGCCGCCCGCCTTTTGGGCTTGCGATGAATTCTCGTCCGCCGCCTTCTTTCCGCCAAAAAGCTCGATCGCCTTAAGCGCGGCAAAGCCCAAGCGCAAGCCCGTAAAAGAGCCGGGGCCTTGTGTCAAAACCGTGTAGTCCAAGTCGCCGGGCGTTAAGTCGGCTTGCTTTAAAACATAATCGATGGCGGGCAAAAGCTTTTCGCTCTGCCTCATGCCGATGTCCAGCGTAAGGCTTGCCAAATAGTCGTCGTTTTTTGCCGCGATTTGTATGCAAGAAATCGCCGTGTCCAATGCTAGCGCTTTCATTTTGCCTCCCCAAAGTTTTCGTAGGGCCAGTTTTCTATGTAAATCGCGCGGCGCGTGGCGGCGGCGGTTGGGTCTTTCGAGCCGTCCTTGTCCGCCTGGCAAACTTCCAGCCTGATTATGATTGTCTTTTTGGGAAGCTCGTCCATTATCTTTTCGCTCCATTCAATCAAGCAAACGCCGTCGCCGTAAATCATGTCTTCCGCTCCCAAGTTGGCAAAGTCGTCCGCTCCTTGCAAGCGGTAAACGTCAAAATGGTAAAGGGGAATTTTTCCTTCGTATTCCGAGATCAAGCAAAAAGTGGGGCTTGTGATTGTGTCCTTGACGCCCAAAGAGAGGGCGATGCCTTTTGTAAGGGTGGTTTTTCCGGCCGCCAAGGGGCCTTGAAGCGCGATTACGTCTCCTTTCTTAAGAAAAGAGCCCAAGCGTTTTCCCAGTTCTTGGGTTTCTTCCGCGCTGGACGTGTGGAATGTCATATCGGCAGGGTTCCCGAATTGTCGTTTTCGTTTATGAATTCCCTAAGCGCCTTAATGATCGGGAGAGCCGGATAGTTCGGCTGGGTCAAGAGTTCAACTTCTATTATTTTGTCTCCAAGCGGCCCAGTTTCTATGCTGAATTCTATGTTTGAATCAACAATTTCTGTCGGCAACTTTAAGCTGGCAATGGCCCTGTAGCGTCTTATGTAATAAATGGCGCCAGGTTCACGCGCAACATCCTTTAGCTCAAGTACTGTCATATTCTCCGTGTCCAGCCATTATAGCGCGGTTTGCGTTATAATATCAAGTCGTTATTGATAATTGTAGACAAACGCGAAAATGTCGTTTCTGTCCTTTTCATCGATTTCGATGAACGAAATGTGCAGCGCAAACTCGTTTGTCTCGTTGTTCTTTTGCGCGCTTACAATCAGACCGTAGGCTTCAAATTCTCCCCGTTCGGGAAGGTTTATTTTTATCCACAATTTTTGGTCGCGTTTTATAGGCAATTGCGTTTTAATCATGCAGCCGCCGGCGCTGACGTCCGCCAAAGTTCCTTCGTATTTGTTTTCTTTGGGACTGTAGGTGACTTCGCCGCGTCTTCCGGTTTTTTCCTCAACCGCGCTAAATAGGCATTTGTTTCCGATGTTGATGCGCTTCCATTGGCGGCGGTTTTGCATGCTTACTGCGTTGGAATGGTTTATGACCATTTCGTGGACGCCGCCCGCTCCGTGCTGAAAGCGAATCACTCTTGAAGAAAGGACGTACTGGGTGCCGCGTTTTGTCATGTAAGTCATTACGATTTTGTCCAACGGCTTTGGGCAGAATTCCGTTCCTTCCAAATTTTTGGGAACTTCGAGGACAAGGCTGTCTTGGTCGTTTTTTCTAATCTTGAACGAATAAAAGCGGCCGCCTGTAGCCGGCAAAGTCAAGGTCTCGCCTTCGGGGATGCTGTGGCTTGACGGAATGCTGTGCTGCATGCGCTCGATTCTTTCAAGGCGGCTCTTTAATTTAAAAACTTCGTAAACGTCGGACTCGGCGTTCTTTTGCCTAAGCCTTAAAAATTCTTCGCGCAAAAGTCCGTCCAAATATTCTTCGTCGTTCCACAAGTAGTAGATGTTTCTTGCCTTTTGCCTAAAGCAAATGTTGTACAGCAAGAGCGCTTCTTGGCGCGTCAAGGAAATCTTTTTTGCCAAAGCCTGGATGTCTTTTATCGTCGTGGGCCTGTTCTTTTGCGCTTCGATGTATTCCGGAGATTCCTTTCTTTTTTGAAGAATCTTCCAAACAATCCAAAGCAAAAACAACACGCCGATGCCGACCAAGGCAAAGGCCATGACTGTGTAGGGAAGGGCTGTCTGTCTTGCCGCTAAAGGCGATCCTGTCGCGTCCATCTTAAACTCCTAAATGTTTTTTACCGCTTCCGCAAGGGCGGTAAGGCGAGGGCTGATTTCGTATTCCGCCAAGTCGCCAAGGGTGACTGTGTCGCCGTTTGATAGCGCGCCGTTCAAGTCGTTGAAAATCGGCATAAAGTCTTCAAAGAAGGCGCTTAAATTCTTTCCGTCTATTTTAATCGCCGCGAATCTTTCGGGGAACAAGGTTGAAAGGGCGATGATGTGGCAAAAGTTGTCCACTACGTCGGCAAGGCGCGCGATGGAAGCCTTGGCCTTTGAGTCGCCGCCGTTTTGCAGCTGCGCGGGAATCTGCGTCAAAAGCTCCACGGTGTCCTTGATGTCGGCGGAGGCTTTTTTAAACGCGTCGGCGACGGCGTCTTCGGAAACAACGGTAAGGTCGATTCGCTTTGCGCTTTCGATCGGCTGGTCGGCGGCTTTGTCAAAGTCCTGCGCTTCGATTTGCTTTCCGTCGATTTTTATTCCGACAGTCGCGCATTTGTTTTGCGACGCGGTTTGCTCAAAGGAGCGCAAAACGTCGCCGACAGTTTTTTCGTTTTCCAAAGTTATGTCTAATTTTTGTTCGTTCAAATAAAGTTCCATTTTTCACCCCTCGTTAATTGTTGTTTCGCTGGTTTTGCTTTGTAAAGTTTGTGATTCCCTCTTGTTGCTTTTCCAACGAATTAAGAGCCCCTTCCATCTGGCCGTACTTGGCTCTAAGCTCGGCTTCTTTGTCGTCAAGCTGTCGCTCAAGCTTTGTTATCTTTTTTTGTGTCGAGTCGATTTGCCTGTTAAGGACGCTGTCTTTGTTTGCCAAGATTCCGCCAGTCTGAACGTAGCTGGTAAGCTGCTTGTCGATAAGATAGCCGATTCCTGAGTCCACGATTAAGTCTCCGTCGGAATCGTAGCCAAAGATTTTCTTTATGTCCTCAAGGTTGTTCTTTAAATTTTCGTCAAGTTTTTTTTCGTCAATCTCAAGGTAGCCGCGCATTTTTCCGGGGTTGTAGCCCGAATAGTTTGTGGCGTTTGTCGAGATTCCGGTTTGGTTGAGCATCGTGATTTCGGCGTTTTCTGAAAATTTGTATTGCGCCGTTATTATTCTTTGCATCGAGCCTTTGGCGCTGGACAAGCTAAAGTCGTTAAAGAAAAGGCCCAGCTTTTTTTGGTAGCTTTCTTTTTCGTCGCTGGTAAGGTAGTCCAGCTCTTGAATGATTTCCGGCTTGTTTTGGCTAAGAATGTTCATCTCGGCCACGGTCTGGTTGTACTTTCCGACAAATTGAATCAATGCGTCCTTGGCGCTTTCTGTGTCGGGCTTGATTGAAATCGTTGCGGTCCTTTCGGTCTTTTCGTTTACGTGCAGCGTCACTCCGGGAACGACGTCGTCGATGTCGTTTTGCGGACGGGTTATCGTTATTCCTTCGTACTTGATCACCGCGTCTCCGGCCTCGCTTATCGCGTGAACGGCTTCGTAGCCCAAATCCTTTTTTGCGTCAAAGGCGGTCATCGCGCTTACTTCAAGCTCAACGCCGGTGTTGCGGTTCTTTATTGAAAGGGCCTTGATGCCCGGAAACTTTCTTGCGTCAACGCCTATCCTTACTTCTTGGCCTTGGCCGGTCTTTGCGTCAAATTCCCAAGCCGCGGCGGGAACTTCGATTTCGCTTTCAGTTCCGTCTTCCAAGACCGCGTACAATACTGAGTTGCTTCTTATTTCCTGCAAGTCCTCTTTTGGTTTTTCGGGAGCGGGTATTCCGGTTTCGCTGGCCTTGTTTTCTACCGTGACGCCGCCAAATGTTATGCTTCCCGCGCCTGGAATGTCGGGCGCGTCAAGGCCTTGGTTAATAGCCGTTGTAATGTCGCTTGTCTTTCTTGCCTTAATCGTAAACTCGACCCGCGAATTTTCGTTGGACGCCACCGCGGCCGGAATCTTTATCTCGCCGCCGCCGCGCGGGCCTACCAAAAGGCCTGTCTTTGAAGCCTTTACGTTGGCGGCCGAAAGCTCGGGCATTCCCTCTTGCTCGGCTTGCGAAATCGAGTCGGCGGAAGGGGAGGCCAAGTCGCT
>JAEEGK010030086.1_pt1 | contig 10785 bp, 9 predicted proteins | sample 8958771 | NCBI WGS metagenome assembly JAEEGK01 (sample SAMN16246547, study PRJNA631951) | gut metagenome | biome: gut microbiome; feature: rumen; material: SC-attached | host: Bos | place: Iran: Karaj | collected 2018-10 | reverse complement strand
TAATTATAAAGAAATTAAAAAACCATCTTTTTTCATTAATACTCGTAATAGTAATATCAATATTGAAATTCCTATGAAATTTTTATTAATATTACAAAAAAGATTTCCTAAAATGAAATATTTGGAAAATTTACAAGGAAATACATTTATTATTAAATCATTCTACTGATAATAAATTCAATTAAATATTGTATTATTATAACTTTTTGTTATAAATACATTTTTATGAAAAAATACAATATTTTGAAAATAAATACATTTATTATTTAATTAAAATCAAATTAAAATAAAAAAAACAAATTTTTGTTGTTTAAATTTTGTTTAATAATATTCTGTTAATATTGATTTATTGATATTGAAAGTTCTAATTTGATTATGAATTACCAAAACAATCTAATAAAATTTTATTTCACAATTCAATAAAGATTTTTAATTAAAATTAATTATTAAATTATTTTAATATTTATTTTTTAAATCTTTCTAACTTTAAAAGTCTATATTCTTTTATTAATTTGATAAATAATACCCAGAAATATAATTGTTATAAGAATTAAATCACAATAAATAATATTTCATTATTAATCAATTTTTCAAAATTCTTTTATTTGCTTATCATTTATTTGTTTTTATGCTTATTTCTACTTTTTAATATAATAATTTTAAATCTCAGAAATATTTTATACCAATAACCTAATGTGGATTTAATATAAAAAAGTAATTAATTGTTATTTTAATGTTGTTATTTATAACTTAAAATTCTTATTTACAAATATTTATTTCATTTATAAAAAATAATTTGAGAATTAACTGTTTTCACATTTTCTTTTTCTGTTGTTATTCTTATTATTATTATTTTCTTTTCTAAAATTTGATTTAAAAAATTTATTCAAAATCATTTAAATATGGAAAATTAATCGTTTTCCTTGTCCATCAAAATTTTTTATTTTCAATTAAACTTTAAATGAATAAAAAATTCATTTGTTAATATCACTATAGATAATAAACTTAAAAAGTATTATAAACTTTATATAATAAATTTAATTTCTTTAAAATCCTATTAAATATTCAAAGTAGAATATCAAAAATAATTCATCATTATTAGGGAACAAATATATTAATATGTTTTATTTCTTCTTATTGAGTTCTGATAATTATTGTTATTTAATTTTTTTTCTCAATTTTCTCTAATAATTTGAAAATCTATTATTTAAAAGCAAAAACAAGTAATTATTTATAATCATACATTTCTATTAATTTCAATGTTCAAAATCTTTTAAATTAAAAAACCATTTATACTAATCATTTTTACATAACTCGCAGTATAACAATGGATGTTTTTAAATTTAAATAATATAATTATTTAAAAAGTCAAAAAATAATAATTAATATATAATTTATGGAAGGAGATTTAGAATATAAACAAAATTATTTAAGAACAGAAATAATAGACCAAGGTTATGACCCAGAAAATTTTTCAAAATTTTTAAGCCAAGAAAAAGGAGAAATAGGGTTAGATTTAAATAATTGGACATTTGAAGAATTAAAAGAAAGTGTATCTAAATTCAAAAGTATAAATCATAATCCAGAAAACAATCAAAGTACAGAAAATAATAAAAATACAGAAAATCAAAATTTAGAAAATAATCAAAACACAGAAAATAACCAAAATATAGAAGATAATGAAAATATAAAAAATAATCAAAATATGAATATCTTATCAGGAGAAGAAAATATAAATGAACTGGAAAAACAAAATTCAATAAAAGAAGTAAATGAACATATTATTTGTATTAAACAAGAAAAAAATGAATTTACAGATATTGAAAATTTTAAAGTAATAGTTTCAAAGTAAAAATATAATTATATAATATAATTTAAAGCCCAGAATTAAAAAAAGAAGGAGTATTTAGCTTTGCATATTACCAATATACAATAACAATACAAAACACAGAAATATCATGTATAAGAAAATTTAGTGATTTTGAATGGTTTAAAAAAAAAATTATAGATTTTTATCCTTATACATATGTAAATAATAATATATAATTTAATATTAGCTTCCTCCTTTTCCAAGTAGTTCAATTTTTGAAGGAAATTCTCCTCAAGCAATTCAAGAAAAGTTAATAAGATTAAATGAATATATGAATTCTCTATCTGAAAATCTTTTAATTCGTTCTAGTAATTTATTTAAAGATTTTATTTCTTTAAAAATTGAAGAATTTGATAAAGTTAAAAATAATTATGATAAAATGAAAAATCCTTATTATATTAAGGAATATTCAGATCTTGAAGGAAAAATTAATGTTTCTATTAATCCAAATAAAGATAATGTTTGTGATAAAATTTTAAATGAAATTAAATTAAAAAATAATTTATTTTATAACTTACAATTAGCAATTAAAAGTTATATTGATGAAACAAAAATTATGAATGAAAAATTAAAAAATATTTCTTCTGCTTTTAAGCATTTATCTAATTCTTATTCAAATAGTTTAAATGGAAGATATTTGCAAAAAACTTTTAATTCTTTAGATAATTTATTTTTAGATTGGTCTAAATCTTATAATAATCAAATGATTTTTTTTAACAATGAATTTTTAGAATTTTTCAGATTTATGGATAATGAATTGCAAGTTTTTAAAAGTTTAGATGATAATTATTCAAATCAAAAAAAAGATTATCTTAAATATAAAAAACAATTTGATGCAAATTTAGAAAACGCAGAAGTTCTTATGAAAATAAAAGGTAATTTCTTAATGAGTAAAACTATGTTTGGATATTATTTAAATAAATATTATGATGAATATTTTAGGTTAAATGAAGTTCATTCTGAAAGATTAAAAAAATTAATTGATAAAATGAATAAACAAAAAGATACTTATTTTTCTGATATGATTAAATTAGTCCAATTATTAAGTATTAATAAATAAAAATAGGAAAAAAATTTAAAATTTATGAAATAATATTAGTTAGATAAAGAATAGTTAAATATTATATTTAAAAAAATAAAAAAACTAATTAAAAAAAATTTTATCATTCTAAATCCCCTAATTACTTTTTTTATTTATTTTTTATTGTTTTATTATTTTTTTGTTCTTTTTTTTTCAAGATATATTTTTAATAAAAATATGAAATTCTTAATAATTATTTCTCTATAATTTTATCATTAAAATATTGTTTTTTCCTTTTTTCAAAATAAATCATTTTTAAAAAACTGAAATTTTTTAAATAAAAAAAATTAAATAAATAAACAATTAATGATGAATTCATTAGAAAAAAAACTACATATTCAACAATCTAATAATAATATAATATATAAAGTAAAAAAAATAGCTCCAATAAGTTTAATAAAAAACACAAATAAGGGAAGAATAAAAAATAAATTAACAACTCTTAAATCATCATATATAAATGGAAGTACTAAAATTTCAAATAATAATAATAATAATTATTCTTCATCAACAAGTTTAATAAGTTCAAAAAAAAATTCAAAAAGTAAATCTCATTTAAATAATTCTCTAAATCCTTCAACAATAACTAATCAATTAATTTTTCAAAATAAAAAAACATCTTCTTTAACAAATAGAAATTTAGTTTCTAAAAGAAAACCACTAACCAAAGTAATTAGTTTTTCTCATAAAACTTCAAATCAAAATTCTTTAAACAAAGAAAAAAATAAAATAGAAAATAAAGTTAAAATATCTTTGAGTAATAATAAAAAAAATATTTTAAGACAAAACACTCAAAGTTGTTCAAAAAATATATCAATTAAATCAAGAGATAATTCTTTAAATAATAATAATAAAAAATTATCATTGAAATTAAGAGGAAATTCAACAAGTCATGTTACTGAATTTAAATCAATTAATTCTCTTTCTAAAAATAATGTTAATTTAAATAAAAACATAAATAATTCAAATAATAAGTCTTTAAGAAATGAAAGATCTAATTCTTTTCAAAATTCTTTAAATAAGAATAAACTTATTAAAAGGGAATCTTCAGTTTCAAAAAAAGTTTCTATTAATATATTAAGAGAAAGACAAAATATTATTCAAAAGAAAAAAATGTATAAAAGCTTTTTGAATCAAAAAAAAAATGTTACATTAAATGTAAATTTAAATAAAAAATTTTTAGAAATTGAAAAAATAAAAGTAAATGAAAGTAAAAAAAAAATTTTAAAATATAGTAACTCAAGTAATAGAATATATGTTAATACAGAAAACAATAAAGAGAAAAAAAAAAAAGAAGAAAAGAAAAAAAATATTTATAAAAGAAATCTTTTAAATTTAAATATTTTTACCAAAGAAAATAATTGTACAAATAAATATTTAAAAACTTATTCAAATTCAATTTCAAGAGAGAATATTAATGAATTATCAAATGATGATATTGATAATGTTTTAAATGCAAATTATAATTTTGAAAATGAAAATATTGAAGACGAAGAATTTGATTTAAATTCAATTATTAAATGTATTAATTTCGATGCAATTAGAGTTAATGCAAAAAGTATTTTTTCATATAAGTTTAATAAAGAACATGAATTCTATACAAGTATATTTAATAAAAATTATGAACAAAACTTATTAAGAAATTCAAGTTCATATTATACTTTAAATACTTCTTCTTCAACTCTAACAAAAAGAACAAAAGAAAATTCTTCTTCTAGAAGTTTAGGTAATAATCAAATTTTTAAGAAATAATTTTTATTATTTATTTATAAATTAAGTAATGGTAATTATCTAATCAAATTATATGATATATAATTTTTTTTTTCAGAAAGTATTTCTTTAATTTATAAACAACAAAATAATTTAAATTTATAATTGAATCATTCAAAAAAATAAAATATCTTTCCTATAATATATTATTTTGAATTAGGAAAAATTTTTTTTGTATTTAACAATATAACCTCCAAAAACAAAATTAATTAAGAGAAAAAAAATAATGTAATTGTTATTTAAACTTTTATTTTCTTTGTTTTTACTATTATTTTTTTTAAAGAATAAACTTTTTGATTTAGTAAGTGATTTCATAATTTTGAATTGCTTCACAATTATTAATTTGATTTTTCATATTATAATTATTATTTTGATAAGAAATATTCTTCATCAAATTCAATACATACAATTTATTTTTTTTCATTAAAAATATCTTGATTTAAATCATCATCATAATTATCTTTATTAATAAAATTAAATATTTCCTCATATCTATCTTCTTCATTATAATGTTTATATTTTATCATTGATTTTGCTTCTTCGTTAGATTCAATTACTTTATTAATTAAGTAAAATCTTATTAAAAATTTATTTTTTGAATTTTCTTCAATATATATTTCTTAACTTTAACTTTTGTTTGTGAATTTGGTTTTATAAAATATGTTAAGGGATTACATTATATAATTTTTGTTTTAACTTTTTATATAATTTGAATTTACTCTAATAATTATTTTTATTTGTTATTGATAAACTTGATTATAATAATAATCATTATCTTTTATTTTTTCTTAATTCAAATTTATTTGAAAATAATTCTTTGTTTCCTTCTTTTAATGATGAATCCATTTTATTCGAAAATTTTTAATTAGATTTTTATATTTATTAAATTTAAATTAATTGAATTTTTGAATGAAAAATAAAATTTGCGAAGTTGAAAATGATAATTTTATTTTAAAATATATTAAAGACAATGATAAGGAATCAAAGGAAAAATTTGGTTATTGTTATTTTAAAAAAGAGAAAAAAATGTCTTTTAAATTTGATTTTAATTTTCATAAATTCAAATTTGGAAAATGTGAATGTGATTTTAATATTTTAGATGGAAGTATTCAATGTTTTTCACTTTCAAAAGATAGAAATAAATTATATTTAAAAGAAAAATTAAATAAAGAAAAAGGAAAGAATTTTGATTTTGAATCATTTATAAAAAATATTGGAAATAAAAATCATAGTTTTCTCTTAGTCCATTATAATATAATATATAACTTAAAATTTGCAATTGATTCTAAAATCATATATTCAATTAAAATTTATGAAATTTTCAAAAGTTCAATTAACAAAATCTCAGATTTAAAAAAGAAATTAAATGATTATAAAAAAATATTAGATGATAATAAAGAAAAAGAAATAAAAGAATATAAAGAAATTTCAAATATTATTGAAAATTTCTTTGACAATGAAAAACGTATTTTAACAGAAATTCAATCAACATTAATGAATAATAAACCTCAAGAAAATTTTGAATTAGAAACAGAAGAATATAAATATTTATTTAAAGAACACAATTATTTTTTTAATAGTAACAACAAAGAAAAAAAATTATTAGAAATAACTTTTCATCCTTTAAATATTCATTATTATTCAGAAAAAGAAGGAGAAATTTTCATTGATTATAAAAATAAAGATAATTACTTATACCAAATTTCAGATCAAATTTTATTTTTATTTAAAACTGATTTTAATTATGTAGGTTTATTAAATGAAAAATTTGGAATAGAAAAAGGAAAGAAATATACATATATTGGAAATTATTTGAATGATTTATATAATGGATTAGGACTTTTAATATCTCAATCTTATATTTATAAAGGTAATTTTTCAAAAGGAAATAAAACGGATAAAAATTGTTTAATTTTAATAGATAATATTATATATAAAGGAGGAATAGAAAGTAATGAATTAAAAGGAAAAGGGATTTATAATAATAAAGATAATAAAAAAATTGAAGCTGAATTTGAAAGAGGAGATATTTCTGGTAAATGTAAATTTACTTATAAAAATGGAGATACTTTTGAAGGAAATATGAAAAATGGAATTAAAAAAGGTGAATGGATATATAATACAAATGATAAAAAAATGAATATGAAAGTTATTTATGATGAACAAAATCAATTTAATGCTCAATATAATTATTAATATTAAAAATAAATTTATAAATTATTCATTTTTACGACCATTATTATTGCTTTAAAAATATTTTAATATTTTTAATATTTATTTAAATTAATATAAAAATAATGACATATAATTCAGATGAAATCGAAAAAAAAAGGGATTTTTTATTTAAAGAAGCTGACTTTATAATGGAAAATGAAGAATTATTTAAAACAGGAACTTTTTCTTTATCAAAGAAAATAGAAAAACAATTAGAATTCAACAATATATCTTTAAAAGAAGAAAAATATATAATTAAAAAGAAAAAAATAGAAGATTTCAATATTGAAACATTAGAAAAAAATATAATAAAAAAAAATTCAATGAATTTAGATAATTTAACATCATTTAATATAAGAAGAAAAAGTGTTTATTCAATAAATTTTAGTGAATTAAGTAAAAAAAATTCAATTGATATGAGTAAAAATACAAGTACAAAAAAAGTAAATTTTTTAATAACAGAAAATAATTTTGAACCTTCACTTTTAACAAATAAATTAAAAAAGATAAAAAATAAAAGAAAAAACTTAAGTCAATATAATGAACAAACAACAACTAAAAGTTCTAATTTTCTTCCTAATTTATCTTCAAATAAAGAAGAATCAACAAAGAAAAATAGATTATCAATTCCAAAAAAATTTTATGTTTCTTTAAAAAAAAAACCAAAAAAAAAATTATATAAAACAATTGATACTGAGAAATTAATAGATGATTTAAAAAGAACTCAATTAAAATTTATATTAAAAAATCAAAAAAAATTAAATAAAGAAAAGAAACATGTAACAAATGAATTTAATGATGCACTTAAAAATTATTTTAAATCACATAAACATCATAATTATTTTACTTTATCTTCAGATTCTCAAAATGATAGATTTGTTCAAACAATCAATGAATATGAAAAATCTAAAAAGATTTTTCCAATAATGAAAAATGCAATTAATGAAATGCAATTAATTGAAGGAGAAAATGAAAAAAGAAAAATTAGAGTTTCAGATCATATTTATTGTATTTCTGAAAATTTAAATCATTTAAGTGATAAACAAAAAAAGAATATTAGTGATAATAATAATTTTAATATGAGTCGAAATAGTCGAAAAATTAGATTAAAAACTACTTTCATACAAAGAAATCTTGATCCTTTAAAACAATTAAGAAAAAGAAATAAAATTGATTTAATGATTAATGATATTGAAAAAGAAAATGATTTAGTTAATAATGAATTAAAAAATTGGAAAAAAGTATAAACAAAATCGAAAAGGAAAAAAAATAATGTTTATTTTTTTATTAATCAAATAATGAGTTAATGAAAATAATATATTTAATTGTTGATATATAATTTTTGTATTATTATATATTTTTAATGTTTTAATTTTAAAAAATAAATAATCAAATGAACTATAAAAAATTGAAATTTTTAATTTTTTAAATAAATATTATTCAAACATTTCAAAATGGATTCTGATGAAGATTTTGAAATAAATGATAGAATAAGAGTAAAAAATGTTTTTGCGCCATCAACTAATTTTATTATCATAACAGGTATAATAGCAATATTTCTAATATTAATTTTTGAAAGATTGTTTATATTTATTTTTCTTTTAATAATTCATTCATATTTGTTACTTATCATCACTTGGATAATAATTCATATATTTATTTTAAGATGGATGGTTTTAACTGGAACTTTTCCTGGAAGAAATAAATTTGTTCAATTTTATTTAAGAAATATTCAAGCGAAAATAAGAGCAAATAGTTTAAAAGATTTTTTAATAGATTTAAATAATAAAATTGATATTTTAATGAACACTAAAAATTCAGAAGAAAATATAGAAGAACATCCTTCTTCTTCAAAAAATTCTTTTGTTGCAATAAATACTCCTTTAAAAATATATAAAAAAATTATTGAAAATAATAAAAAATTAAGCTCATATGAAGAGAAATTTTATAATGAGTTAAATGAACTTAAAAACATGATACAAAACACTTTAATTGCTCGTTATACTAAAAGAATAGGAGAAACAAATAAAAATTTATCAGTAAATATTCCAAATGAAGAAAGAGAAAGATATCCTTTAATAAAAAAACAAATAAATATAATAATATTAATATTAAAAGAATTCTTATTTGAAAATGATTTTAATATAAAAGAAATATTCCATTATATTCATGTTTTCTTTTATAATAATATATTTAGATCAATTGAATATTTAAGAATACAATCATTATATAAAAAATATAATTACGAAGAAATAAATGTGATGTCAAATTCATATAAATTAGATTGTCTTTTAATAAAAAATAGTATTTTTAAAAAAGAAGAAAATGAATTATTAAAAATGAAAAATAAAAATATCGTAATAGTTTGTGGCCCAAATTTAACTCCATTTGAAAATTTAATAAGATCATGGGATATAGATGAATTATATTTAGATAATAATACAGATGTTTTTTTTTGGAATTATCGTGGTTTTGAATATAGTGAAGGATCAGCAAATTTAGTTAATGTAAAAGAAGATGTTGAAAACATATATGATTATATTTTTAATTTAGGAGTATATAAAAAAATAGCTGTTCATGGATTATCTGTTGGAGGAATTGCAGCATGTCATTTAGCAAAAAATAGAAAAATAGATTTAATAATTGCTGATAGAACTTTTGGTTCTGTTGAAGAAATAATTAATTCTTTTCCTTTCAGTAAATATTTAAAATATTTAGCTCAACTATTATGTATTCCTATGATTAATAATTGCCAAAATTTTCTTTTTACTGAATGTAATAAAATAGTTATGAATGATCCTCAAGATAGAACTATTATTGATAAAGTTAGTTTAAAAACTCAAATTTCAAAAGAATGTATTTTTAAAATTTTCAATGATACTAATATTGATTTAAATGTTAGGAATATTAGAAGTTATAATATTTTAGATTATGCTCTTCTACCTGATGATAATAAAAGTTTTTTTGAATGCTTTCAATATACTATTGATTTTCTTAATTCTCATAAAAACCAAAAGAAAATAAAAATTGATATAGATGATAAAAGTAATAATAAAAGTAATAATAATTTAAAAGAAAATTTAAATGATAATGAAATAGGTCTTTCAATGAAAGAAATATTTGATAAATTTTATAATAAATTAGAATTATTTTATTCTCATTTTACTTCTTGTTATGATAGTTTAATTGAATTTAGAGAATTTGAGAATGATAGAGAACATTTTGATAATTTTTTTAATAATTTTGTTATTTTCGGTCCAGAAGATAAAAACATTCAAAGATATACTTTTTGTAATATTAATGAAAGTAAAGAATTATTAAATGAATTTATTCAAAGTATTGAAAATCAAATTATTAATAATGAGGATATTAGAAAATATTCTGAATCTGATTTATATATCAAATTTAATATATTTTATAGATGCATTAAAGATTTTAGAGTTTTTCTTATGGGAATTCATTTAGAAAATATTGAAGAAAAATGGCTTAAACAATATAAAGGAACTTTAATTCCTTTAAATTGTGGTCACATTGCTTTTTATGATGATAAAGAATTTGAAACTTTAAAATATATTGTTAAAAAAGAAATGATTGATAACAATGAATCTTTCCTAATTTATGAATAATATTTATTTATTTTATTTAATTTTTTTTGTAACATTTATTAATATTAACATTTTAATTATTATTCCAATTTCATAATTTATATACCCAATTAAATGAAAAATTTATTTTAATTATCTTTTTTTATCTATTATCTAAAAATATAATTAAAATCTATGAATTAATTATTTGCAGATTATTTATTATTTATTGAATATACATTTTTCCAATTTTATCAGGGTAATAT
>JAEEGK010030084.1_pt1 | contig 10785 bp, 5 predicted proteins | sample 8958771 | NCBI WGS metagenome assembly JAEEGK01 (sample SAMN16246547, study PRJNA631951) | gut metagenome | biome: gut microbiome; feature: rumen; material: SC-attached | host: Bos | place: Iran: Karaj | collected 2018-10 | reverse complement strand
ATTAAAATTCTAAAATGGAAGTGGAGAAGGAAGAGTTTATCAAATATATCAAATATAACTTTATGAGGCTTTTGAGTGATTATTATTAATATCATTAATTTTTTTCATTTTGATCTCAAAAATATATAAACAATTTTTGGTAAATCACCTCCTTGAATTTTATAAAAAGAATTAAGTTTTTTCATCTATAATAATATTTATTAACAGTTAAAATAATATGATTCATGAAATAAAGTTATGATATTCCTGTATTTTTTTATTTATAATAATTATTTTTGATATAGATCCAAAAAAGTGAAGTAGATGAAGAAGTAATAAAGAAGAAAATGAGAATGAAGAGTAACAATTAGAGTGAAATAATAAAGAAGGAAAAGAATATAGAAAAGAAAAAATAGATATTGAATAAATAAATAATTATAATAAAAAAATTCATTTTAAATAAAAAAAAACACTCTGAATTCTACAAATTCTCTTTCTTTATTATGATTTTATTTTTTAACTTTTTTTATTTTTTTTAATTTTTAATTTTTTAATTTATTATAATTGAATTTACATTAATAATTATTAATTTTATATATATATATTAATATACATAACAATTGAAACAATTATTATGTTTTTTTTTTGTTTCAACATTCGTTTCTTTATTTGCTGGTTTAAACTCATTTTCTGGGAAATTTAAGCTTATACTTTTACATTCATAATAAGATATATCACTATTATTCCTTTTATGTTGATTTGTTATAAAATTTGAACTAATATCAGAAAAATAACTATCTGAATTTTTTTTATGATTAGAATCTTTATTATTTTTATCATCTCCAATAAATTCCAATGTAATTTCATTTATAATTTTATTATCATTATTTGTTATTTCTTCTTCTTTAATATCTCTAAAACTAAAATTACTTATTTCTGGAATATTATTTATTTTCTGTTTACTAAAGCTTTTTTGAGTAATATTTGCTTTTGGACTTATAATGATTTCTTTATTTTTTTTATTATTAATCATAGCAGAATTAAATAAAAATTTTTCATTATTATTTTTAGAAGAACAATGACTGACAATACTATTTTCAAATAAATTATTTAATTTAAAAGAATCACTTTTTAAATTACTAATAATACTAGAATTTAAAGACGAATTATCTGAATTTTTTTTTTGATGATGTCTTTTACATAAAGAAGAAAAAACATTATTAGAAATACTTGCAGATAATTTTTTATAACTGAATATTTTTCCTTCAAAATCTTTTATTTTAGGAATACTCATTAATCTTCTTTCATTTGCAACTTCAACACTTTTAATTTGTCCAATATCTTCATTAAAATATTTTATTATTATTTTATTTTTTGGTTGATCATAATAAAATGAAACATTATATTTTGCAGTATTTTCAATTAAAACATTTAAAAACTTTTTAGTATTTATAATTTTTTCTTGTTCCATTTCTTCTATTTTATTTTCTAATTCTTGAATTCTTTTAATATTATTTTCTAATTTAATTTCATATTCAAATTTTTCTTTTCTATTCTTCTCAACTAAATTTTTAATATCATTTTTAAACTTTTCAATTAACTGATTTTGACTATTTATTTTATTTTCAAAGTTTCTAAATCTATTAGAAATAATATAAGCATTATTTTTAATTTTATTTTTTTCATTTTCACTAAACATAATAATATTTTGATATTGTTCGATAGTTTCTTTCATTTTATAATTATCATTAATATAATCTTCGAGTTTTCTTTTTAATTCTTCTTTATCTTTAATTAAAATTTCATATTCAGATCTTAAAGCAGTTTCCTCAGATTTTAATTCAGTATATTCATCTTGTAATTTATTAAAAGATTTTTTAATCGTATTATATTCACTTAATTGTTCTTCATATTGTTGAATTAAACTTAAATTTTTAATATATTCATCTTTTAATTTTTCATATTCTGCAAAATCACAACTTGACATTAATTTATTTGGACTGAAATTTTCTCTTCCACTAGTTGTGTTATATCTTGGTGTTACATTTGATGAACTTGAACTTTTATTTTCTTGAATTAAATTATTAATTGCTGAAATTGCAGTAACATTCTTTTTATATAAATCATTTAAAATATATTCATTCTCCTCTAATTTATCATTCACATCCTTTAAAAAAGAATTTAAGTCTAATAAAAATTTTTCAATTTCTTCTTCTTTTATTGAATTTAAAGGATTCTCATTAGAAAGATAAGTTGTAATTATTTGTTGGAAAGTTAATATTTCATTTTTTGTATTTAAGAATGGAGAAATTATGGGAGCTTGGTTTGAAATAATGGAGTTTCTTGGAGATGAGTCTGATTGCATTTTTTTATTTTTATGTTTAATTTTTTGAAATTTTTATTTATTAATTTTAGGATAATAATTGGAATTATTTTATATTTTAATTAAAAAAAAATTTAAAATTAAAGAATATTAGAAAATTAAATTATTATGAAAAACTAATTAAATTAATTCTTTAGATTAATTAAATTATAATTTAATTATTTTATTTAAATAATGGATTATATATCTTTGAATTCAGAAATAAAGAAAAATACAGATTATACAAAATTACAATCTTCCATAGTAAAATAATATAAATAATATCTTTCAGTATACAAAATTATTAGAATATTTTAAAATAATTAAGAATCAAGGTTCAAAATTCATTGAAAAATTAAAAAAATCATTGGAAGATTTACATTTAGAAGTTAAAAAAAATAATATAGTATTAAATACATCTACATCTCTTGCTATTTCTGATTTTATAACATCTTCAAAAAGATTTTATATAAAACTAGAAAGTTCAGTAAATTCATTAGGAAATGAAGTAATAGAACCTTTAGAAACTCAAATATCAACATATAATAAAATATCAAATACTTTAATTTCAGAATTATCAAAAGTAAACTCAATTCTTCAAGATAATAAATTAAAAATAGAAAAATTTAAACATAATTATTTTAATGCTTCAAAAGAAACAATGGAACATGAACAAAAAGTAATTAAATATATAGAAAGTAATAATATAAAACAAGAAACAGTAAAAAATTTACATGAACAATTATCAAAATATCAAAAAATTGCAGATGGACATGAACAAGCATATAAAAGTGAATTATCAAAAATGAATAAAATTATTGATGACTATGAACCTAAATATCAAGATATAATAACAAATTTAAAAAATCAAGAAATTAATAGAATCAATTTTACTATGAATCTTATTGAGAAATATTATAAAATTATTAATGAAAAATTAACAGAAGAAAATGAATTTGTTTTAAAAGTTAGTAAAATTAATAAAGATGTTGATAATAAAAAAGACATTGAAAAATATGAGAAAGCTTTTAATTTTATTAAAGATAATAAAAAAAGATTTTCAAATGAACAATTTTTAAATTATGAAATTTTCAAAAAAAATTTAGATAAAAAACATGATAGTATATCAATAAACAATCAAATTTTAAATTCAGATAATAAAGATTCTAAAATTTTAGGTTTTTTTGAAACAACTTCTTCTGATAGTTTTGAAATAAAAAAATTAAGAGCTCAAAATTTAATGGTTCAAAAAAATTCAAAATGTGAAGATTTAATTGAAAAAATGTTAAAAACTAAAGATATTTTATCAAAAGAAGAATATGATTATATTTTAAAATTCATTGATTCAAATGCACAAAATGAAAGATATTTTATGAAAATAGTTTCTAATTATTATGAAGATAATATGTTTCTTAAATTACAATGTATGGAAAATTTAGAACATTTTTCTAATATTTTAATATTAATTTTAAATAATTCAAAAAAAAAAAATAAAAAAGAAAATTTTGATTTAGCTTTTATTGTAATTTATATTTCAGAAAAAACAATATATTTTAATCCAGATAATATTTTTAATAAATGTTATTTATGTAAACTATTATCTAAAAGTAATATATTTAATAGAGAATTTTGGAGTGAGTTAATTAATAATAAAATAGAAAAAGTTGCAAAAGTGAAAGTAAATGTAGAATTAGAAAAAAATGAAAAAGAGAATAAAGTAGGAAACACTGGAATGTTATTTCATGTTAAAAATATAAAAAATATATTTAATAAAGCAAAAATTCAAGAAAATAAAAAAATAGAAAATGAAATATTATATGGACAAATATATGAAGAAAAATTACCAAATTATGCTGTTGAAGTACTTGAAGATTATATAAAACATTTTTCAAATTTTAATTTTGACGTTAATGAATCAATGCAATTAATAGCAGAATTTTCATTAAAATATAAATTTGATAATGCTTTTGTTACTTATTTTATGGCAGAATTAAATTCAAATATGTTTACTATAAGTAAAAAATTAGATGAAATTGAAAAACAAGTTGATTACACTTCACTTTATTTTAATAAAAAAATGCAATTAAAGAAAATAAAAGACATCAAATTTAAAAGCATTATATATGCAATGAAATATATTGATTTAAAAGAAATGATTCCAATTTTAACATTAAATAAATTTTCAAGTGAAAATATAGCAAGAATATTATATAAAAATGTATTATTAAAATATCATAATATGGAAGTTAAAACTCATGTTAATATATGGAAAATATTATTAAATTTCAATAAAATAAAGAAAAAATTTAATTATCAAAAAATAAAAGAAGAAATGAAAAATAACCCAAATGATATTCCTGCTAAAGAAATAATATTATTAGATGTAGCAAGAACATCATTTACAGAAAATAAAGAAGAAAATAGAGAAAAAATTGCAAATATATTAAAAGCAATTTCAAAAGAAAGTCCGAATATAACTTATTGTCAAGGAATGAATTATATTGCTTCATTCTTATTAATGATTACTAATGATGAAGAAGAAACTTTTTATATTTTTTTAGCTTTATTATTTTATACTGAATATGGAAATTTATTTAAAGATGATTTGGAAAAGTTAAAAAAATATTTTTATGTTTTTGAAAGACTTATAAATATTCTTTTACCTGAATTATATTTTTACTTTAAAAATAATAATATAAATGTCAATTTCTTTGTTTCACCTTGGTTTATAACTTTATTTACTTGTGCTTATCCTTATGTACAAGATATGAAAAATCCTAAAATTTTATTAAGAATTTGGGATTTATTTCTTTTTAATGGATGGAAAAATATTATTAAAATAGGATTATCTTTAATTAAACATTTCGAATCTAAATTATTAAATTTAACTTTTGAAAATTTATTACATTTTCTTATTACTGAAATTATTAAAAGTGATTTTTTTTATAATGAAAATTTCGATAAGTTAATGTTTATTACTATTAATTTTAAAATTAAAGGGGAATTAATCAGTAATATTGAAAATGAATATGAAATGAAAAGAAAAATTCCTCAAATCGGAACAAAGAAAGACAAATAAATATATTATAATCAAAATACAATTATTTATATAACATATAATTTAAGTTATATTATGAAAAACAATATTTTTTTAAAACAATAAATATTATTAAAATTAATTAAAAATGTCATTAAAAAATAATAAAGAGTATATTTAAATTTTTTAAAATTTTAGTCTATTGAAAAAAAAAACAATTGAAAGTGTAAATGAGAATGAAAAAAACATTAATATATTAAAAAACAATATAATCCTAAATTATAAAGATTATCCAAAAGAAAATAGGAATTCATCAAAAAAATTAAGGAAATCAACAAGCGTTACAACATTTTTTTCAAAAAGTCAAAACAATTCACCCCCAAATAAATTATTTTTATCATATAGTTCAATTAATAAACAAGATCCATCTTATTATTATATGAGAGAATTAAATAAAAAAAAAAATTCATTAAATATAATAAAAAATAATATATTTAAAATAATAAGAAAAAGAATAATATTAAGAAATTCATTAAAAAATAATTGTTATTCTTTAGTTTATGGTAAAAAGGAATTAGAAAATTATGAAATAAAACAACAAAAAAAATTAAAAGAAGTTCATCAAAAATCAATGTTAAATTTAATTAATCAAAATAATCCTTATTCATTATATGATTTAAGTAAATTATTAGATAGAAAATATAATATGAAAATAAATACTAAAGGATTCTTAAATGGAGTCCCTATAATTGATTTATCAAAAAAAACAAAGAATTTTTATAATGATAGACAAGTTAAAAATAATATTTTTGTTAATTCTAAATATAAATTGCCTATTGTTATGAAAAATAAAAAATTTTATTATCCTTATTACTCTATAGATAAAATTAAAGAACACTTTAAATTTAATGAAGATGGATTGAAAAATAAATATTTCTCAATAAATGAATCAAATGATCATATTTATTTTCCTGAATTAAAAAAACTGTTTAATGGGTGAATTTTATATTAAAAAAGAGAAAAAAAATTAAATTTTTTTATTTGATTATTAAATTTAAATATTATAAATGAATATTATTTAATAAGAAAAACAAAATATTAATTAAAAAAAATCCTACAAAATAAATAAACAATATATAAATCAACAAAAATTTAAAAAAGAATTTGAAATATATATAATAAAAAAATTATTAAAATGAGGAAAACATCAAAATTCATATTAATACTACTTCTCCTTATATCAACAGAATGTCACAATCTTCGTTTTCTTGAAAAGAAAGAAAAGAAACGTAGAAGTGGTATCTTAATGCATATAACATCACTTCCAAGTAAATATGGAATTGGAACATTAGGAGATGAAGCATATAATTTTGTAAAGTTTTTAGCAAAGGCAAAACAAAAAGAATGGCAAGTTCTTCCTTTAGGACCTACAAGTTATGGTGATTCACCTTATCAAGTTTTTTCTTCTTTTGCTGGAAATCATTATTTAATTGATTTAGATTATTTAATCAAAGATAAATTACTCACTCAAGAAGAAGTAGATGCTGTTAATTGGGGAAGTGATCCTAGATATGTTGATTTTGGTAATTTGTTTGTAGAGAGAAATAAAATTTTAAGAAAAGCTTTTGAAAGATTTAAACCAAATAATGAATATCTTAAATTTGTTAATATGCAAAATTACTGGTTGGAAGATTATTCTTTATTTATGGCATTGAAAAACCACTTTGATCACAAAAGTTGGATAGATTGGCCTAAAGATATAAAATTACGTAAAGAAAGTGCAATGGCAAAATATAAGAAAGAATTAGGAAAAGAAATGAGATTTCATATGTTTCTCCAATATAAATTTAATGAACAATGGGTTAAATTACGATTTTTCTGTCAACAAAATGGTATAAAATTAATAGGAGATGTACCAATATATGTAGCATTAGATTCATCAGATACATGGTCATCACCTGAGAACTTTCAATTAGATAAAGATGGTTTCCCTAAAGCAGTTGCAGGAGTTCCACCTGATGCATTCACTGCTGATGGTCAATTATGGGGAAATCCTTTATATGATTGGGATAAAATGAAGAAAGATGGTTTTAAATGGTGGATTACGAGATTAAAAGCTACTAGTGAAAAATTTGATACTATTAGAATTGATCATTTTAGAGGATTAGAAGCTTATTATTCTGTTCCTTATGGTGATAAAACTGCACGTAATGGAAAATGGATTAAAGGACCTGATAAAGATTTTATTAAAGCTTTACATGATAATTTACCAAAAATTAATTTCATAGCTGAAGATTTAGGTTATTTAACTCAAGAAGTTTTAGATTTGAGAAATTATTCTAAATATCCTGGAATGAAATTATTACAATTTGCTTTTGATTCTCGTGAAGCATCTGATTACTTACCATATGGTTATGAGAAAAATACAGTTTGTTATCTTGGAACACATGATAATGATACAATTGAAGGATGGCAAAAAGCATTAAATCCAAATGATAGAAATTTAGCAGAAAGATTTCTTGGATTGAAACCTGGTGATGATTTAAGATGGCCTCTTCTTAGAGCTGGTTTTGCTACTGTTAGTGATTTATTTGTTGGAACTCTTCAAGATTATATTGGAATTGGTAGTGAAGGAAGAATGAATACTCCTGGAGTTATGAATGGAAAAAATTGGATTTGGAGAGCTTTACCTGGAGAATATAATGACGAGTTAGCTGAAAAAATTGCAGAATTAACTGTTCTTTATGGAAGATATTAAATAAACATTTTTTGTGTTTTTTTATTTAAAAAAAAATTTGAATTTTTAATTATTTTTCATATATAAATATTTAATTAATATTATCTTCATAAATACCTTTTCATGATTGATGAAATACCAAAAAAAAAAAATAAAAAATTAAAATTAAAAAATAAATCATTAATCAAAAAAAATGAGTATCCGAGTAGGAGTACGTGTCCGTCCCTTTAATGCTCGTGAAAAAGACAGAGAATCTGAATGTATAATTTCAATGCCAGGAGGAAATCAAACAAAAATAAAAGATGAATTAGGAAATGAAAAAACATTTACTTTTGATCATTCTTTCTGGAGTCATGATGGTTTTCGAACATTAGAAAATGGATATTTAGAGCAAGATGATCCAAAATATGCAGACCAAAAAGTAGTATTTGAAGCAGTAGGAAAACAAATATTAGATAATGCATGGCAAGGATATCATTGTTGTTTATTTGCTTATGGACAAACAGGTTCTGGTAAAAGTTACTCTATGGTTGGTTATGGTGCTAATAAAGGTATTGTTCCTATTTCTTGTGATGAAATTTTTAATAGAATTTCTTCTAATACTGAAGCTGATAAATCTTATGAAGTACAAGTTTCTATGCTTGAAATTTATAATGAAAAAGTACAAGATCTTTTAATTAAACCAGATAAAAGACCTCAACATGGATTAAAAATAAGAGAAAGTAAAGTTCTTGGTATTTTCGTAGAAGGATTAACAAAATATCCAGTAACATCATATGCAGAAATATCAAAGAAAATGGATGAAGGATATGAAAACAGGACTATAGGATCAACATTAATGAATGCAACTTCAAGTAGAGCACATACAATAGTAACAATAGAATTTAAGCAATTGACACTGATAGCAGGACGTAAAAGTGAGAAATTATCAATGATAAATTTAGTAGATCTTGCAGGATCTGAGAGAGCAGGATCAACAGGAGCAACAGGAGATAGATTAAAAGAAGGATGTAACATTAATAAGTCACTTCTTGTTTTAGGAAATGTAATTAATGCTCTTGCTGATAAAGCACTTGGAAAAGGAAAAAATATACTACCACCATATAGAGACTCTGCTTTAACAAGAATATTACAAAATGCTCTTGGAGGTAATTCTAAAACTGTTATGATTTGTGCTTTAAGTCCTGCTAGTATTAATTATGAAGAAACTCTTAGTACTTTAAGATATGCTGATAGAGCTAAAAAGATTCAAAATAAAGCTGTTGTTAATGAAAGTGAACATGATAAAATGGTTAGGTTATTAAAAGAAGAAAATGTGAATTTAAAAAAAATGATTGAAGATTTACAAAAGAAATTACTTGGTCAAGGTGGTGTTGCTGGAGAAGATGATAAACAAGCATTTTTAGAATTAAAAGAACAATTAGATTCAAATGAATTAATAATGAAAGATTATCAAAAAAGTTTTACAGAGAAATTAGAAGAAGCTAAAAAAATGGAAAGTGCAGTTTTAGGTGAAAAAGTAGATACAAATAAACCACATTTAGTAGTATTAAATGAAGACCCTCAATTAAGTCATAAATTAAGATATTCATTAAATGAGCTTCCAGTTTATGTAGGAAGGAAACATGGTAATCCAACTCCTCAAATAACATTAAGTGGAATTGGAATAAAAGTTAATCATGCAATATTTGATAAAAAAGGAGATGACATTATTTTAAAAGGAAATGATAAAGATGCAAAAGATTATATATTTATTAATGGAAAGAAATTAACTAGTGATGAAGGAGTGGTATTAAAAAATAAAGATAGAATTACTTTTGGAACTAATACTATTTTAATTTATATGAATAGTAGTGATGGGAAAGATATTTATGAAATTGATTGGGAAACTGCTCAAATGGAATTACAAAAAGAAATTGAGTTAAATAATAAAAAAGCAATTGAAGAAAATGAAAGGAAAAAACAAGAAGAAATTAATCAATTAAAAAAAGGACTTGAAGAAGAATTTACAAAGAAAAAAAATGAAATGGAAGAACAATTAAAAAAGCAACTTGAAAATTATGAAAATCAATTAAAAGAAATGAATCAAAATGTCGAAAAACAAAGATTAGAACAAGAAAGGAAAAATCAGGAGAAATTATTAAAAGAAAAAATAGAAGCATTAGAATTAGAAAAAGCTAAGAAAAAAAGGGAATTTGAAATAAGAGAAAAGAATGAATTAACAAGATTAGAAAATTTTAAAAAAAATAAAGAATTTGATAGTGAGAAATAAAAAATGAAAATAATAATAATAAAGAGCTTCAAAGAAGAATAAATTTAGAAACAACATTACAAAAAGATTTAAAAGAGTAATTAGAAGATGAAAATTAAACTCCTAAGAGTATAAAATTATTGAATAATTAAAACAAACAATTAAATTCTTAAATTAAAATAAATTTAATTTCTTCAATATTTATTTAATTAAGATATAAAATTATTGGATCATAATTTACTTCTTCTTATTTAATTGTTTAATTTTTATCAAAAATTTAATTTAAATTAATAAGGATGTTATAATTATATAATTTTATTTTTAATTATAAAATAATTATAAATGTTTTATAATATTTGATAATTATTGAATGGATATAAACCTAAATATAAAATTATCATCAAAAGAATCTAAATATC
>JAEEGK010030082.1_pt1 | contig 10786 bp, 8 predicted proteins | sample 8958771 | NCBI WGS metagenome assembly JAEEGK01 (sample SAMN16246547, study PRJNA631951) | gut metagenome | biome: gut microbiome; feature: rumen; material: SC-attached | host: Bos | place: Iran: Karaj | collected 2018-10 | reverse complement strand
GACAAAAAATAAATCTATTATTTATATTATTAATTAATAATATATATAATAGAATTTTCTTTTGGGAATTTGTACGCTTGATTTATAACTGAGACACTGAGACGGTGAGACGGTAGTCCGTCGTGAATTGTGTCTTTTCAGGAAAAGGCTTGACTCGTTTAAGCCGTTGATTTTTAACACTTGTCTACCCTTACGGAAAAGGTTGACTTGCTCACCTGGGTAGAGTTGTCTTCTTTCTCTGAAGCCCTGAAATTCGAAAACACGATACAATTCAATACCATGAAAATGCCTCCTTTTGCCTTGAAATTGGTTGCCTGCTGCAATTCCTTGGCCTCATGTTTCACAAAAATTGCGAAGAAAACTTTGCAAAATGACAAGAAATACGTAATTTTGCACTTGAATAAGTATATTATGGACATGAAAACTATCGTTAAAGCCATATTCGCTTGCCTCCTGATGCAAGTCGTATTCACCGGTTCGGCATCAGCTCAGGCACTCTACAACAACCCCGATACCATCCAGAAGTACCTGAAGGACCGTATCGTCGAAGTGAAAGAACAGTTGAGGGCTACTCGCACCCAACTAAAAGAGGAAGAGAAGAAGCTTCGAACCCTCAATCGCGACCTCGAAAAGTCTCGTACGCAGGCTCAAAGGGATAAGGTGAAGCTGAAGGAGGCAAAGCGTAACGGCAAGTTCTATCAGGTGAAGCCCTACATCCCCGAAGAGCTCCAGGACGACGTGGAAGCCAAGATAAAGGCCGCCAGAGAGGCTAAGGCCGCCAAGGAGCGCGAAATCAAGGCGAAAGAGGCTGAGAAGAAAGCTGAGGCAAAGGCTGCAAAGGCTGCCAAGAAGCAGGCTGAGCAGGATGAGAAGGACCAGCTGAAGGCTTCGGCAAGAAGTCAGCAGAAGCGGGCTCGCGAGAAGAAAGCCGAACAGAAGGCTCAGGAAAAAGAGAATGAACAAATTGCCAAGCAGGAGGAAGCAGACCTGAAGGATGGCGCTAAGGGTAAGAATGTCGAGGAAGGCGATAAAGTCGTTAACGGCAAGAATGTCGTCGAAGACAACGGCAAGAAGGTAGAGAAGGACTCTGCAGGAAAGGATAATGGAAAATCCGACGAGAAGAAAGCTTCAGCCAAAGATAAGGAATCGGATGGAAAAGCTCCGGCTGGCAAGGGCAATGGCAAGGACGATGTCCAGTCAGACGGAAATGCTCCTGTAATCCAAGATCAGGGCAAAAATGATGGAAATCAGGGCAAAAATGATGGAAATCAAGGCAAGAATGATGGAAATCAGGGCAAGAATGATGCCAACCAAGGCAAGAGCGGCAACGATAATGGCAAAGCCGATGTAGGCAAGGATAATGGAAAGGCTGATGCCGGCAAGGATAATGGCAAGGCCAATGCCGCTCCGAAGAAAGCCTCCAGCAAGGCTCCTGCAGGCAAAGACAATGGAAAAGCCTCTTCTGGCAAGGACAATGGCAAAACCGATACAGGTAAGAACAACGGCAAGGGAAAAGAATCCGCTTCTGCAAAGGGTAAGGGTAAAACCCAGAAGTCGGAAAGCGCCTTAGAAAAGGAAGCTGCTGCAAAGGCTGAGAAAGAAGCTGAGAAGAATGCCGAGAAGGCTGAAAAGGAAAAGGAGAAGGCCGTGAAGGCAGCCGTGAAGGACGCTGAGAAAGCAGCCAAGGAAGCTGAACAGCGCGCCAAGGAATCGGAGGCCAAAGCAAAGGCTATAGAGAAAGAAAAAGAGGATTCTGTTCCTGAAGTGGAGGGCTCTTCGGAAGAGACAGACGAGGAAGCCGAAGAGGCAAAGCCCAAGAGGCGCACCTATACTGTTCGCGCTCAACGCCAGAAAGCCGCCAAGAAGAGCGGGGAAACCGAAGAGAGCAAGGAGCAGAAGGAAGAAGAACAGAATACCCCAGAATAAGTTAAAGCGAAGCGAAGACTATGCAGAAACTTGTCATCAAAAAACTGAACAGAAAGGTTGCTTCGGCAGCCGATATACCTGCTGCAATTCAGGCTGCAGGCATCCAGTATACCTCAGTCGAGAATGTCAATTGGCCTGAGAGCTATCCCTACACGCCAAAGATGGAGTTTGCAGCAGTTCACGACGGTGATGCCCTCCTGCTGCACTATCGTGTCGAAGAGCAAAGCGTCAGGGCTGTGGCTCGTCAGGACCATGAACACATTTGGGAAGACTCGTGTGCCGAGTTCTTCATCATGCCGGCAGACGACGGCTTCTACTACAATCTGGAATGCAATTGCACAGGCAAACTCCTGGTTGCAGTAGGCAAAGACCGCACTGAACGCCAACCTGCTCCAATGGAGGTGATGCAGGGTGTTGACCGTTGGGCTTCGCTTGGTTCAGAGCCCTTCGATGTCCGTCAAGAGCCAACGAAATGGGAGCTCGCCCTCCGTGTGCCCATCACCACTTTCTTCAAGCACCAGTTCGTCAGCTTCAATGGCTTGAAGGCAAAGGGCAACGTCTACAAGTGTGGCGACAACCTGCCTGTGCCTCATTTCATCAGTTGGAACCCCATCAAGACAGAGAACCCGGACTTCCATCGTCCTGAGTTCTTCGGAGAAATCGTATTCGAATGAACGTTTTCATTAAGCCAAATGACCAGAGCCAAGCTCGCTTGAGCTATGGCAAGGCGTGAAAAAGTCGAATGAAATTCAATCTGAAGCAACGAGTCCTTGCGACCATGAAGTCTCGTGACATAGAGGGCAACTTCGAACTCTACGTCACTCGCACCCCTGGCTACCTGTGGGCGCTCTTCTTCCGTTGGTTGCATGTCCATCCCATTGTGGTCACCCTGATGAGTATCGTCATCGGATGTGCTTCGGCTTTCTTCTTCGCTTCCACGGACCTTCGGTACAACATCATCGGAATGCTGCTCCTCGTTTGGGCGAACTGGTACGACTGTGCAGACGGGCAATTGGCTCGAATGACGGGGAAGACAACGCTCATAGGCAGGGTTCTCGACGGCTTTGGTGGCGAGCTCTGGTTCATCTGCATCTACATCGGCATAGCCATCAGGCTCTATCCCGTTTGGGGCATCTGGATTTTCCTCATCATCCTATGGTCTGGCTTCTATTGCCATTCGCGCCAATGCGGAATTGCCGACTATTATCGAAACATTCATCTCTGGGTGACGCTGGGTGAGGAAGGCAGCGAACTCGATACAAGTGTTGAGCTGCAAAGGCGAATGGAGAGCCTTCATTGGAACAGAAAGGAGTGGTTCGAGAAGTTCTACCTCTTCTTCTATGTGCGATACATGCGGACTCAGGAACGGCAAACGCCAGAGTTCCAGCTGCTTCGTCCCTTGATAGAGAAGTTGCCCATCGACGATCCCACTCGTCAGGAGTTCCGCAGGGAAAGCCTTCCCTTGATGCCGCTTTGCAACATCTTGACTTTCGACACACGCGTCATTGTCCTCTTCCTCTCCATGTTCATCGGACTTCCTTGGGTCTACTTCATCTTCGAGATGACTGTGCTCGAGGGCCTGCGACTCTATACGATTCATCGCCACGAGTCCTTCAGCCATAAGTTGCACCAAAAACTTTGTGCCATATGAAGCAGAGTCATAACATAGCCTTGATCCTGGCAGGAGGGACTGGCGAGCGAATGCGTGCTTCTGTGCCTAAGCAGTTTATGGAGATAGACGGCGAAACGGTCTTGCTGCACACAATGAAGGCATTCCAGCAACATCCCCTCATCCACGAGATTTATCTTGTTTGCATGCCGGAATGGGAGTCATTCGTCAAGAACGAAGCGAAGAAAGGTGGCATAGACAAGCTATGCGGCATCATTCCTGCTGGCGAGAGCTGTTATGCTTCGGCTTGCAATGGCATAGAGCATTTGGCGAAAACAGTCAAAGAGCCAGATGCCATAGTTCTTGTCCATGATGCCGTTCGTCCACTCATCACGCAGGACATCATCAGTCGCAACATAGCGGTCTGCCTCACTCACGGCAATGCCATCACAGCTCTGCAGAGCCACGAGGCATATCTTGTGACGCAGGATGGCAATACTTCCGATGCCTTCAAGCCTCGCGAGGGTTTGATGCGAGCCCAGACACCTCACACATTCCCGCTCGCCACACTTCGACAGATGATGAAACAGGCTAAGGAGCAAGGCATCAGTAAGTCGCAAAGCATCTTCACCTTGGCTGGCGAATTGGGCATTGCGCCCTTGCATATCGCTCAAGGCGACCTGCGTAACTTCAAGATAACCGAGCAATCTGATATTCTCATCTATCGTGCCTTGAAAGCACTCGAAGAATGATTTACTACTTCTCAGGAACAGGAAACAGCCTCTATGTCGCTCGACATTTGGTCGATTTGTTAGGGGAGCAACTTTTTCCAATGACTTTGGCAGGTTCAGGAAGCCTCCCCCAAGGGGAAGGAATGAAGGGGGCTGCCATTGGCCTCGTCTTCCCTGTCTATGGTTGGGGCATTCCGAATGTAGTGGAGGAATTTGTCCGCCGTCATAAGGCCTCGTTTGAGGGCGCATATTTATATGCCGTCATGACTTGTGGCGACGATATGGGCTATACGGACTGGGTTTTGGAGAAGGCATTAGGCAGGAAACTCGATGCCGCTTTCTCTGTGCTGATGCCGGATGTCTATGTCTGCTTGCCTGGCTTCGATGTGGATAGCAAGGAGGAGTGCAGGGAGAAGTTCGAGAAGGAGAAAGAGACTGTCCAGCTCATTGCAGAATGCGTGAAAAATCGTCAGGTCGTTCGCCACTTGAAACGAGGTCCTTTCCCTTGGGCCAAGACCTATATTCTTCGTCCCTTGTTCAACCGTTACTTAGTGACAGACAAGTACTTCCGTGTGGATGCTTCAAGTTGTGTTTCATGTGGAAGATGCCAGAAGATGTGTCCTGTAGGCAACATCCTGATAGTTGACGAAGTGCCTCAGTGGCAATCGCATTGTACAGGTTGTCTTGCTTGCTATCATGCTTGTCCGCATCATGCCATCAACTTTGGCAAGATGACTCAGAAGAAAGGCCAGTACAATCTACTTAAAATGAAAAATGAAGAGTGATAAAATGAAGAATAATAAACTGCTGAAAAGCCTGATTGCTGTGGTTGTCCTTCTGTTGTTTCTGTTTGCGCAGAAGTATTTCAACCAGGACTCCTCCAAAACCCTCCCGGAAGAAGAGACTTTATACAATGAGCCTTCCGAAGAGCAAAAGCCGGAAAGCAATCCGAACAATATAATCCTCCCCAATACGGGGAAGATGGAGGGTGTCTTCATCGAGCACGAAGGCTTCTCCCTGCTTTACGACACCAAGACGATGTGCCCTCGTTGGGTTGCTTGGGAACTGACAGCAGAGGAGACGAGAGGCAGAGCGTCGCGCGCGGGTGTTGATTTCAAGGAAGATACCAATGTGCCAAAGGAGTATCAAGTCGCTTCTTGGGACTATAATGGAGGCGCGTATGGGCGAGGCCACATGTGTCCTGCAGGAGACATGAAGTGGAGCAAAGAGGCTATGCAGGATTGTCACTACATGACCAATATCTGCCCTCAGAATGCAGAACTTAACAAGGTTTGGTGGGAGCATTTGGAACGCGCTTGTCGCACTTGGGCCAGACAGGACGGAAGTGTTCAGATTGTTTGCGGACCGGTCTTCTCCGAGAATCCGAAGCACTTCGGCAGGAAGCACAGAATGGCTGTTCCAAAAGGTTTCTACAAGGTTGTCCTCTCGCAGAAGAAGGGTAGGGAGAAGGCTATCGGATTCTACTATACCAACGATGACGCCATTCAACCTATGGAAGATGCAGTCCGAAGCGTAGATGATATAGAACGCATGACTGGCATCGATTTCTTCTCCAGCCTTCCAGATGAACAGGAAGACAAGCTCGAAGCCATGAGCGACCTCAGGGCTTGGGACAAATAACCTTAGCCACAATCAAAAACGTCACACGTGAAGTTTGCGATTTTCACACTTGATGTTTGCCAACTTCACACTAGTTGTTTGCAATTTAACCACGTTATGTTTTTGGAGCCTTTGTTGTGTGGCATCCAGGTTGCCTAGTCTGGGCAGTAAAAAATGAGGCTTGACATTCTTGCCAAGCCTCATCAATTCAGTTATGTTCAAGTCTTATTCTCCGCCTTCTTCATCAGGAATAAAGTAGTCATAACCATATCCATAGTTTGTGGAACCGATATGACATTGTATGTAGATGAAGCAGCTATAATCCTCGTACATACCGCTCTCGAAGCCATGATCTGTGACGTATTTGTCATCACCCTGCCAGTAGCCGATATCACGTACATATACTTTGTTTCCTTGGAATTCCGATATCATCTGGTCCTTTACACGGAAGAAAGTATAGACACCTCCTTCGTCTTCACCAACCAGATCAGGCAGCAGGTTAATCTTCATGTGCATACCTTCGCCAAAGGCATCTTTGAAGCGATACAGGGTTTCGTCTGTGGTACAAATCTGCAGGGTAGTTGGTCTTGATGTGATTTCTCCCATCAAGAATTGCACGTTTGCATTACCATACATATATGTACCTGTGATGACATCTTCCCACATAAGGCCTCTGAAGGTCTTCGTGGCAGATGTCTTGGTGCCACCATTGGCAGCAACTGCTGTAATGGTGTAATCGCCAAGCAAGCCTGCGACGGTGACCTCTGAAACTTTACCTCCAGAATGTTTGTCTTCTGTCAACTGCAGTTTCGTACCATTGGCCACAACAAAGTCTGCATAAGCAGCCTCGCTCATTTTGCGAGCCTCTTTTTCTGTGGTCTTCTCTACCAAGTAGTAGGCCTCGCTTGTCTTGCTGTTGCAGACAAAGCGGATATTTACGTCATTATCTGGGTTCAGCGGTGCACTTGGCTCGTAGGTGTATATAGTTGCTGCAGGCTGTGAATCAGTGCCTGGTTCAGTGCCATTGTCCTCTTTACAAGAAGTAAAGCAGAAGGTCAGAGCAGCCGCTAATGACATTATAAAATATTTTTTCATCTTTTTTCTTTTTAAAAATTACAATTCCAATTCCATTGATTACCAGACATACACAGGATCGTCTCCTACTTCATGAGTTGGAATGGGATTTTGAACGAGATCCTTGTTGTAGTTAGATTCATTCTGGACGAAGCACAGAGTCATCCACTGAGGTACGGTTTCCACGTTCCAACGATAATCCTTCACATGGTTGGTGCCGGCATAGCTGCGGATGATACCCTTCTGAAGACGTTTGATGTCGTAGGTCGCGAAACCTTCACCCCACAACTCAACACGGCGCTGCCACCAAACCTCGTTGCGGAAACCACCTGTTGTGCCATTATAGTAGGATTCTCTTTCATGCTCACCATATACGAACTGCGGGTCGCGAACCTTAGCAAATTCTTCGAGTAACTGCTTGCCACGACCTTCGTCCTGCATACCTGCAGCCTCAATCTCGATAAGCTTCATTTCCTCAAAGCGCATCATAGGAACAGCAACGGTCCATGCTTTATACTGGTTATTATGCTCGCCATCCTTGGGACGGAACTTGAGTTGGTAGCAACCCAAGACACCAGCTGTCGTGGAGGCACCAGATGCAACCAGCTGCTCTGGCACGTCAGAGTATTTAGACAAAGCAGCAACGAGCTCATCGCCTTCCAGTTCATCAACAGCAGGGTCAATATAACAACCCTTACGGATGTCTGTAGCAGGAATGGTGGAGAACAAGTGAGCGTCAATACGCTTGGGTGAACCATAGTTGGCAGCATAGCCCATACCTGAAGGCTGAACCTCTGCAATCATATGAGTACCCCAGCTGCCGTCACCGTCGTTTTCCGTAATGTTCGGATCGGTTGACTTGAAGGTCATACCCATAATCCATGAATTATTGGGAGTGTTGAATGCATTTGCACGGTCTGTGTATTCTTCATTCGTCATCATGGAGTAACCGCTCTGAGCCAGCTTGGCATATTTCTCTGCATCTTCCCAATTTTCCATCAGAAGGTATACACGTGCTTTAAGGCCATATACGACATTAATGTTTGGTGTATAAACGTCTTGGCGAGTGTAATTTTTCAGCAAGGCTTCTGCCTGATTCAAATCGGAAAGAATGAATTCGAAAGCCTCCTTATACGTCATGCGAGGCATATTGGTAACGGTTGCATTGTCATCAGAACGCTTTGGAACTGTCAAACCGTCAGGATTCTTGGCATAAGTAGACTCACCCCACATCTGTACTGCATCCAGATAGAACAGAGCACGCATGCAATAAGCTATGCCTGCACCGGATTCTTTCATGGGAGAGGGACTTTCCTTGTACATGCCAATCACATTGTTGCAGTTCTTAATCCAACCAAAGAAGCAGGTCAGGGGGAACTGACACATAGCATACTGAGGTCCCAATGCATAGTGGCACGTGTACCAAACCTCGTACCAGTCGCCATCCCAGTCTAATGCAATGTCATTACCCATCACATCGCGTGCAAGATAGAATGAGGAATATCCAAAGTCGTAGGGATCATGGGCGTCACCAGAGTAAATGAAGCTACCTGCAAGCGAGTTGGTCAGACCAGTCACAAAATTATCAAAAGATCCAGGGGCATTACTTGCCTGTTCTGCGGAAACAATCTTATCGTCACCCAGCTTGTTTGCCTGAGGATCAATCTGTTCGATGCAACTACTTAGTCCCATCAAGACCAAAGTACCTACTAAAACAATACTATATATTTTTTTCATAACTTATAATCTCCTTCTTTTTGTTATTAGAATGTTACCTGTACACCACCCATTACAGTACGAACGGGAGAATATACGTTCTGATATGACGTACTGGAGAAACTGTAGCGAGGATCAAAACCCTTGCGAGCAGACCAGAAGCAGAGGTTCTCGCCTGTGCAATAGAGGCGAACCTTGTTCAGTTGGAAACGGCTAGTCCATGCAGTAGGCAGTGTGTAACCAACCGTGAAACTCTGGAAGTTCAGATAGCCTGCATTGGTCAGGAAACGGTCGCTTCTTGCTGATGTGTACTCGTCAGCATACATTGCACGAGGAATATTGCTCTCTGTATTATTTACAGACCAGGATTTCAGTACATCCTTGTGGAAGTTTGTACCGGCGGAAGAAGTACTCGTCACATTGGTCATCAAGCTCTGATAGCGATAATCGAATACTTTACCGCCAATCTGGTAGTCGAAAGTAGCGGAAATGTCAAAGTCGTAGAGTCTTACTGTAGTGCCAAAACCACCAAACAACTTTGGCAGCATGCTTCCGAGGTTGTACTTCGTAGCTTCCTGGAATTCAGTAGTTGTGCTTGTGAGGTTTTTGCCTGGACGGTCTGTTGCACCATTCAAAGCGTCGTCTACCCAATAGAGGGCTTGACCCTCCTCGTTAACGCCAGCATACTTAGGCATAAATGCGTCGTACATGCTGCCGCCGACTTCCATCCAATGCTGAATTGTGCGGGCATCATCAGATTCACTAAAGCCTTTTACGCCATTCTCCGGGTCAACGAACTTTGATTCAGGAAGACTGGTGATCTTGTTCTTGTTGTGAGCAAAGTTGGCATTGATGTTCCATACGATATCCTTTGTGCGGATAACATCACCAGCCAATTCAACCTCGATACCATAGTTGCGAGCGTCACCCATATTGCCGTAGTATCCGCGAGTACCCATCGTCTCGGGAATAGAAAGCCAGAAGAGCTGATCTGCTGTGTTCTTGTTGTAGAAGTTGATTTCGCCAGTCAGACGGCTTTTCCACAAACTGAATTCCAAACCGAGGTTAGTCGCTGTGGTGGTCTCCCATGTGATTTCAGGATTGCCTAGGTTATAAAATGAAGGTGCCATTGTATAGGTGCCACTGGGAGAGAGAGTATAGAGGTCTGTGTAGTTCCAGTTGCCAATGCCATCATTACCTTGCTGGCCAATAGAGAATTTCAGCTTCAGCATGTCAAGCCAATCCACATTGGAGAGGAAACTCTCCTTGTTAATCAGCCATGCAGCACCAAGGCTCCAGAAGTTGCCCCACCAGTGGTCTTTGTGGAAGACACTGGAAGCATCACGTCTGTAGCTGGCACTTGCGAAGTACTTCTGGTCGTAGTTGTATTGGGCACTCAGGAAGTAACCTTCCACGTTATATCTGCTTGTGTATGATTCTGCAGGTTCACCTGTCTTGGCTACAGCATTCAGTTCTGGGATTTCTGGAGAGAACATGCCCTGTCCGTATGCACGCAGGTGTGTAGTGCTTTGGCGATAGTATTCATGACCCAGAACGGCATTCACATCATGTTTGCCAAACTGTTTTGCAAAGCTCAATGTCTGAATGTTGTTTGTGCGCAAATAGTTGGTTTGCTCTTTTTCAACTTGGCCGTTTATGCCTTTCTTTGCACCTTCGTAAGGGCTGCCTACAAGGCTGTAATTTCTGTGTGCCCAGTCAACAGAGGTTGTGACATTCAATTTCAACCAATCTGTGAATTTGACTTCTACGTCGAAAGAGCCATTCAGTTGATTGCGCTTTGTCAATTTCTCGTCGTAGCGGTTTGCTCCCAAGGGGTTACCTGTACTGAGGAATGGACGTACCAAACCAGGATATCCGCTATATACTTCAGTATTTACACCATAGTCATATATTTGATGGCCATATTGGTCTGTTGCAATCGCAGGTCTACCATCTGCACCGATTGTGCGAACATACAGAGGATAGATGGGAGCCATCATGCTGGTATAGTACATCAGAGAGTTGGAGCCGTTGCCATCGAAACCAGGAGTACCGTTGGTCTTCGAGTTTGTGTAGGAAGCGTTTCCGCTCACTTTCAGCCAGTTCTGAA
>JAEEGK010030078.1_pt1 | contig 10787 bp, 7 predicted proteins | sample 8958771 | NCBI WGS metagenome assembly JAEEGK01 (sample SAMN16246547, study PRJNA631951) | gut metagenome | biome: gut microbiome; feature: rumen; material: SC-attached | host: Bos | place: Iran: Karaj | collected 2018-10 | reverse complement strand
CAGCAGATAGCAAAAAAGCATCCCGGAATAAGCTACGAGGTCAACGGCTGGTACATCCTTGCCGGGCGCGACTCCGACGAGAACGACGAGCTTTTGCGCCATCATGTGAAAGGCGCAGATATGTGGCTTCATGCGCGCGACTGGCCGGGCGGATATGTGTTCATAAAGGCGCGTCCGGGGAAAACTGTGCCGCTCGACATCCTGCTCGATGCCGGAAACCTAGCCGTGTATTATTCAAAGGCACGTAAGGCGCGGACGGCGGATTTGTATTACACGCAGGTGAAGTATCTGCGTCGCGCGAAAAACGCGCCCAAAGGAACGGTTCTTCCCACGCACGAGAAAAATATCTGCATCACGCTGGATGAGGAACGTCTGCGGCGGCTAGAGGACTGTCGGAAAGACTAGTGCCTTGAAAAAGTCAGTAGGATATGGTAGTATCTGCTTGTTGTGGCGCGCGAACCGCGTCTGCATAAGGTCCATTAGCTCAGCTGGATAGAGCGGCTCCCTCCTAAGGAGCAGGTCGCACGTTCGACTCGTGTATGGGCCGTTTTTTTTGTCCTTTTCAGTCGAAAACGTAGTAAACGCCCGGAATCGCGAATCCTGCGAAACCGTCTCTTCTTGGGGTAAATCCTTTTCTTACATCACTATAGTGGCACAGGAAAATCTTTTTGCGGATATCTGCGGGCAGTGTCAAAAGCTCGTTGTAAGATGCGTGAACGCCGCCGTCGAACATCTGGCAGTCGTGGTAAATCGCCTCTGCCTTTGGGAAACGCTCGCAAAGCCAGGCAATCAGCTCCTTGTCGAAAATTGTGTCAGCTGTGAAAATAACCTTGTCGTCAATCACAACGCCTGTCGAGTTGAAAGTCTCGTTCCAGCCGCCTTTTTTGTTGGGCACGTGTTTTGTGCGGAAAAATTTGAGGTTTATCGAGCCGCATTTTGCTTTGTAAAACGGACGTGGACTGCCGTCAATCGGCGTAAGCGGTTTGAGCTTGAAATAATCGTTGAAAGTAAGGTTAGGGCCGTTGGAATACTCGCTGTACGCAAGGCCGCCTTTGAGCGTGTTCTCCCAAAGTACGTCGCGGAACTCGCTTGTAATATACATGTTGAGTGTTTTGTTCGCGCCGTACATGTTCATGAAAGCCGCTTCTTCAAGTCCGCCGGTGTGGTCGGCGTGGGCATGCGTAATGTGGAAATTATCTATGTTTTTTATTGTCTGGCCGTATTTTTTGAGCGCGCGGGAGCAAAGTGAGCCACAGTCGATAAGGATATGGTCATTTCCTTTTATTATAAGGAGATTTGTCTGAAAATTAGTTTTGGTGAAAGCACTGCCTGTGCCTAAGAAGAATAAGGATAGCTCGCCGCTGTTTGTAAGCGACAGTTTGTCTTTCATTTTTTCGATGCGCATCTAAATTCCACCCTATATGCACAAAAATTATATCACATTAACGAAAAATAGGTAAGTGTTTTTTTTGGAGAAAGAATTAGTGAAAGGATTTTGGGGAATATGGCGGTACCCGCCCGATTTTCGGGCGGTCGCACTTTTCGCCGTTCCGCGTCGAGCGCTTCAGCCGCTTCCTTCCTGCGTTTGCTGCGCAAACTTTCTCAGTCCAGTGGCCGCCTAACGGCGCGGCTTCAATTGCTTACCGAATCGCGTAATGTGCGGGCATGGATGTTTCTACAGGAATGGGAGCGCGTCCAGTTCTTTTGAGCCGTCAACAAGCACGCCACGCATTCCTAGTTCAAGCGGTGTCGCAATGTCTATGTCGTAGCGGTCACCGATGGAAACGCATTTTTCCGGCGGTTCGCCAAGAATTTCCAGCCCCTTAAGGAAAGGTTCGCGCGCGGGCTTGCTTTTGTGGCATGTGTCCAGCCCAACGATGTCCATAAAAAGGTCGTCTATGCCGATTGCCTTAAGGTTGCGCCATCCTATGTCCACCGGGTTGTTTGTCACGCTTATGATCTTGTAGCGAGTGGCAAGTTTTTCCAGTATGTGGCGCAGTTTTTCGTCTTTTTTAAGGTATCTCTCTGGCTGGATAAGTTCACTCCGCCATTTTATGCTTTCTTCTGTTGGATAGCCGAAGCCTTTCATTATCAGGGCAAAGCTCGTTTTTGCGCCGTCATGCTCTGCGGCAAAAGCAGCCCGCGCGTCCGCAATGCGTTGTTCAGCCTGCTCGAAAGAGATTCCTTCCAAATCGGCGAACCGCTGCACTTGAACGTCTATCTGGTGCTCAATGTAGGCGGCGTTTGTGTAGAGCGTGTTGTCTATGTCAAATATTAGCGCGGAGATTTCAGTGTTTTGCGGAAAATTGAAAAGCGTCATGATTGCCTTGCTTTTGAAAGGAATTCCATGTATTTTTTGCCGCGCTCTTCATCCGGGTGGTAGAAAGTCCTGTATTTGATTATCGCGGAAGCCGCGTATTTTATTGAGCTGTATTCTTTTAGTCCGGCGAGCGCGACACATGCGTTTCCAAGCAGTTCCGCATCCGGGCATTCCGGCACTTTGAACGAAATCCCTGTTATATCGGCTTTAAGCTGCATCCAAAGACGGTTTTTCGCCTGCCCGCCCGTAGAAGCAACTTCTTCTGCCGGCTTTGTGCCATTTTTTATGGCGTTCGCGTACAAAAACTTGTATCCGTTCTTAACTTCAGCGGCGATGCGCAGCAAAAGCGTGTAACCGTCACTTTCCGGGTGGTTAAGGATATATTCGGTACATTCTTCGTCCGGCAGTTCGTCGAACAAGTTGAGCTTTTTCCATGTGTTGAAGCGTGCGCCGCTGTCCGGCAGAAGGACGCTTTCGTTCCAGAAAGGCGTTTGTGGAGAGGGAAGTGTGCGTATGCCTTTTACGGAGAACGGGCGGGCAGTGCAGATATTTATGCCCTCGCTCGTGCCGGCTCTGTCGCACACGCATCCCGGTGTGATAGTTCCAGTTCCTATAAGCGCAATCGTAAAATCAGGACCGCCGCAGAACACTTCAGGCATGTTTGTCTGGTGCGGGTTCATCGTAAGCCCGAAATCGGCTGCCAGCTCTTTTTTCAGTACTCCCGAAGATTTTCCCGGGATGCGGAGACGGGGAAGCTTGTCTTCCGGAAGCCCGAAGTTCAAAACATCCTGCTGTCTCCAGTAAGCCATCTGGAATCGTTCTTCCGGCAGCATCGTCATCGCTGTTCCTGTAAGCTGGTAAACGGTGTATTCCGGCACGGAGAAAATCTTCTCTCCGCAGTTCCACATTTCAGGCATCCTGTGCTTTACGTGGATAAGACGCGGTATGTAGATTGAATGCTGTTCCGGCGAGCTTGCGAGTTCTGCGGCTACTTCCCCCGGAGAGAACGGCTCATTCCACAAAAATGAACCACCGCTGTTCGCAAGGCTTGGACCGTTGCCGGAAATGCTTATCGCCTTTATGACTGGCAGCCTTGAGAAAACTTCCGGTCTGAAAAGATCTTTTATGCAGTCTTTCTCCCACGCCGGAGCCACAACGTTTGAGCGCGAAGTATTGCTTTCTGTGGGAGTGTACGAGGCGGCTTCTTTCAGCAGGAGCTTGTTCAACATCAGGTTGCACGAGGCCGCGAGCGCGACGTACCATCTGTTTGAACCAAGTTTTTTGTTGAAGTTTTCCGTGTCCGTGCAAAGAATATCCCCGGTGCTGGAAATAATCGCAGCTTTAAGTGAAGAGGTTCCTATGTCTGCACAGAACACGGCATACGACATAATTAGTCGCGTTTAACAAGTTTTTCAATAATGGAACGGTTGTCAAGAAGATCGCTCAGTGACTGATTGTGATGCAATCTTGTTATTACGTTTGCGAAAAGTCCGCTTACGTTTGTGTTTATGTACCATTCACATTTCAAAAGCTCTTCGTGGTAAACGGCGTTCGTTCCGATTATCCTGTAGAAAAGTCCGTTTTTGTATGCTTCGTTGAATTGCTCAATCGCGTTTCCGGTGAAGAACGGAAGGCTTATTGCGGCGATAACTTTTGTCGCGCCCTGCTCTTTAAGGAACTCCATTGCTTTAAGGAGCGTACCGCCTGTACCGAGCATATCGTCGGCAAGGAAAGCAACTTTTCCGTGAACGTCGCCGAGCAGCTTGACTGCTTTGATATTCGTCTCGTGTGCGTTCTGCGTTACGATAGAATAGTCTCTTTCCTTATAAATAAGGGCGAGCGGCTTTTTAAGACCTGTCGCATAGAACTTGTTGCGGTCAACGGCTCCTGTATCCGGGGAAACGACTACAAGATCCTGATTTTTCTCTGTAAGGTCTACGAGTTTTGAAAGCTCGCGGATTATCTGATAGCTGGCATGAAGGTTTTCGATATGTGCCTTGCCGAAAGAATTCTCAATCTCGCGTGAGTGGATGTCGAGCGTGATGATACTCGTTACGCCCATGTTCTCGTAGATGTGGCCAAGAAGGCTTGCTGTAAGACCTTCGCGTCCCTTCTTTTTGTGCTGGCGGCTGTATGGATAAACTGGCACAACGAGCGTGATTCTTGCGGCTCCTGCCTGTCTTACAGCGTCAATCGTCACAAGAAGCGACATTACGTGGTCGTTTACTGAAAGCGATATTTTGTTGCGTCCGCCGTTCAGCGAGAGCGGCTGGTGGTTCTCTACATCCTGGAAAATGTAGACATCCTTTCCGCGGATGCAGTCTTTTATCTCTGTCTTGAACTCACCGTTCATGAAGTAGGTGAACTCGCAGTTGCATTTGAATTCAGGTGGTCTGTAACCTGTTATGTTGCCATGGACACAAAGCTCAGAAGTTTGCAAATCGTTGTAGTAGTTAACGGCTCTTGTATACTCGTCTTTGTTCGTCTCATATCGCTGGGAAATCACGTCGCGCTTAAGGTTGAAACGGTGTTTGTACATGTGGCGGAGATGTGATATTACTTCGTTCGCGAAAACTTCACCGCCAGGACAGGCGATGATAGAAAGGTTTGTTGGCTCGGAATACGGCATTTGTTACGGACCCCTATAAGTTTTGAGAGACTTCCGATTATCGGAAACTTCACCTATTTTTTACCATTTTGCGCGAAAAAATTCAAGGTAATTGATAAGTAGGGCGTATTTCTCCCTTGCTTGAATATTTATACAAAAAAATGATACTATGATTCATTGCTTCTGGCGTTCGTGATGGAAATAACCATCGTGAAGTGCACAAATTTTTTGTGTTCCTGCTGCCGCGCGCCTGGACAGCGGATTATCCAATATTCTTATGGATGCGCATTCATGCGTCCATGCCCGATTATCCTAAAATCGGGATTTGTAGGAGTTTTTTTATGACACCGTTACAGGAGTATCTCTCAGGAAAGACACCGGATCAGATTAACACTGCAATGACAGCCTATGTTGCGAACCTTACACAGGTTGCGACAGTTAATCCGGACATTGCTGCCGATGTCGTCAAGGAGTTGGAGACACAGCGCGGACACCTTAAGCTTGTCGCGAGCGAGAACTATTGTTCTCTTGCTACACAGGCAGCTATGGGAAACCTTCTTACAGACAAGTATGCCGAAGGTTATCCAGAGCACCGCTATTACGGCGGTTGTGTAAACGTAGATGCAGTTGAGATGACTGCCGCACGCGAGGCAGAAGCTCTTTTCGGTGCAGATTACGCTTACGTTCAGCCACATGCGGGCTGTGACGCAAACGTCGTTGCATACTGGGCAATTCTTTCAGCTAAGGTTGAGACACCAACTTTGGAAGAGCTCGGAGTTAAGTCACTCAACGACCTTACAGCAGAGCAGTTTGACATGCTCCGCAAACGCTTCGGCAACCAGAAGCTTATGGGTCTTGATTACAGCTGCGGTGGACACCTTACTCACGGTTACAAGATGAACGTTTCTGCCCGCATGTTCGAGAGCCACCCATACGGAGTTGACCCGGAGACAGGTCTTCTTGACTACGACGCTATCGAAAAGCAGGCTATGGAAGTTAAGCCTCTTATTCTTCTTGCAGGATATTCAGCATATCCTCGCGCAATCAATTTCCGCCGTTTCCGCGACATTGCTGACAAGTGCGGCGCAGTTCTTATGGTAGATATGGCACACTTTGCTGGACTCGTTGCAGGAAAGGTTCTTACAGGCGATTTCGACCCGGTAAAATGGGCAGACATCGTTACAACAACGACACACAAGACACTTCGCGGACCACGCGGTGCTCTTATTCTTTGCAAGGCAGCTTTCGCAGATTACGTTAACAAGGGATGCCCGATGGTTCTTGGCGGACCGCTTCCACACGTTATGGCAGCTAAGGCTATCGCATTCAAAGAGGCAAACACTCCTGCTTACCGCGAGTACGCCGAGAACGTCGCAAAGAACGCAAAGGCTCTTGCAGAAGCTTGTATGAAGCGCGGAATGAAGCTCCAGACAAACGGAACGGAAAACCACCTTATGCTTATCGATATTTACTCAACATACGGACTTACTGGAAAGCAGGCTGAGGCAGCTATGTTCCAGTGCGGTGTTACGCTCAATGCAAACGCGCTTCCGTATGACAAGATGGGCGCTTGGTGGACGAGCGGAATCCGCGTAGGAACCCCGGCTGTTACGACACTTGGTATGGGCGTTGCCGAAATGGACGAAATCGCCGATATCATGGACTACGTTCTTAAGGGAACAAAGCCTGGCGTAACAAAAGAAGGAAAGCCTGCAAAAGGCAAGATTGAACTTGATCCGAAAGTTGAGGAGACAGCAAAGGCTCGCGTAAAGGCACTTCTTGGAAAATTCGTGCTCTATCCTGAGCTTGACCTTGATTTCCTTAAAAAAGCTTTCGTAAAATAACTTATTTAGGTAAATTGGCGGCTTCTTGAATCTGTTCATGCGGATTCCTGCAAGCCGCTTTTTTGTATCCTGCTTGTGCAGGACGAATTTGCTCTAAGTATGGAGATTAAAAAAATGGAAGGACAGAAGAGAGAAAGTCTCGGAAGCCGTTTAGGATTCCTGCTGCTTTCTGCAGGATGTGCAATTGGACTCGGAAACGTATGGCGTTTTCCGTTTATAACCGGTAAATACGGCGGAGCTGCGTTCGTTCTTATTTACCTGCTGTTCCTCGTTATCCTCGGACTCCCGGTAATGGTCTGTGAGTTTGCGGTTGGTCGTGCTTCAAGGAAAAGTATGGCGGGTGCCTTTGAGACACTTGAGCCAAAAGGCACAAAATGGCACTGGTACGGCGGTTTCGCCGTCGCGGGAAACTATCTTCTCATGATGTTCTATACAGTCGTCTCCGGCTGGTTCCTTAAGTATTTCTTCGAGATGATAAGCGGAAAGTTCGTCGGCATGACTCCTGATGAAGTTGGAGCAGCTTTCGGCGGAACTGTCGGAAATCCAACCTCTCTTATCATCTGGATGGTAGTAGTCATCATACTTGGATTCGGAACATGTATCATCGGTCTTCAGAAAGGCGTTGAGCGCATCACAAAAATCATGATGTCAGCCCTTCTTGTTATAATGATTGGACTTGCAATCTACGTAATCACAATTCCTGGTGCTGGCGCGGGTTATGCGTTCTACCTTAAGCCTGATTTTGCGGCTCTTGTGAACGGTGACGGCGCGGGCGGACACGGACTTTGGGACACGATTTATGCCGCTATGGGTCAGGCATTCTTCACGCTGAGCCTTGGTATCGGTTCAATGGAGATTTTCGGCTCATACATCGACAAAAAACACAGTCTTACAGGCGAGGCAATCCGCGTTATCGGACTCGATACTTTCGTAGCTATTTTCTCCGGTCTTATTATTTTCCCGGCATGCGCGGCATTCGGCGTTAAGCCAGATTCAGGTGCAGGTCTTGCGTTCGTTTCGCTGCCTAACGTATTTAACCAGATGGGACCTGTTGCAGGACGCATCGTTGGCGCGGCTTTCTTCCTTTTCATGAGCTTCGCGGCACTTTCTACGGTTATCGCGGTTTTCGAGAACATCGTCGCATTCCCGATGGACAAGTTCGGCTGGTCACGCCGTAAGTCAGTTATCGTTAACTTCTTCGCAATGCTCGTGCTCGCAACGCCTGCTGCACTCGGTATGAACGTGTGGTCAAGCGTATTCAAAGACACGGCTATTGGCTCTATCGATGGTCTTGAGGACTTTATCGTAAGCCAGAACTTGCTGCCGCTCGGCTCGCTTTTGTTCCTGCTTTTCTGTACGTGGAAAAAAGGCTGGGGATGGGACGGCTTCATTGCTGAGTCTGATACAGGAGACGGCATAAAGTTCCCGAAGAACAAAGTCGTTAAGTTCTACCTTAAGTTCATTGCGCCGATTATCATTCTTGTAGTATTCATCGCAGGATACATAGACAAGTTCGGTAAATAATAAGCTTTGATTCGACAGAGGGCGGTTGTTTTTGCATCCGCCCCTTTTTTTCGGGGGTATTAGGGCGCATCCTTCGCTCTCGTTGTTCGCTTCAGGTCGGGTGTTCCGCCCTTTGCTAGCGCGCATTGCCAGCAAGCTGGCAACTTCGGGGCTCCATACCCTTGCGTATTTTACATTCTTTCGAAAAAACTCTTTTTGTGTTATAATCTCTAATATGAGTTTATTTGGCAATTTTCTTTTATTTTTTGGGCTTTCAACTGTTATTGGTGTTCCGTTGCTGTCATCTTTTGAGGTAACGCAGATTAAAGGCTCCACTTGGACAGACTGGAGCAGCAACCTTGTTACGACACTCGGGCCTGCCGTCGGGGTTTTCCTTATTATTTCAGTCATTGTTTATTTCATTCAGAAACCACTTGCTCAAATGATACATACGGCGAAGGAACGTGCTCTTACCGATGCGGAGAAAAAGCAGGCGCAGAAAATCTTAACCAGAATAAATCTAATCTCCGTCATATCTATTCTGTGCGGTTATCCTATTGGTAACGGTGCCACAATCATAATACAGACACTTGCCGGAAGGCTTAATTGTACGACTGTTGATATTTTGGTGATACTTGTACTTGTCATCTTTTACGCGCTTATCGCAATCTCATATTCCACTGTCTGTTTCAATATGATGGCGCACAATCAGCTTTCGCTTCTTAAGATTAATAATACTGATGGAATGAAAAATTCCCATTATACGCGCTCGCTCGGGGTAGTCATCCTCAACGTTTCGCTCGTGATGGGCTGGCATCTTTTCAGTTCTGGCTACAGCGCCGTGCGACATGGCTGGTCGCTGGAATTCTTTATTCGGAAAGGTTTGTATGCGCTTTTCCTGAGTATCGCGATAACGATGCCTCTTTTTTTGATTATGCTCCGAAAGCTTCGCCAGCGCTTCAAAATGACGGTGAAGCAGCTTGATTCCCTGCGTGAGAAAGGTGATTTGGTGACGCGCCTTAACATTGGAACTTTTGACGATTTCGGCTTGATAATGACATCAATGAACAAACTGATGGATTTCTTGCGCAATTCGCTTATGACGCTGAAAAATGAGTCGATTTCCGAGGGCGAGGCGGCGCGCGAGCTTCTTTCTGCAACGGACGGAACTTCCGCGAATATGGGGCAGATTGTCTCTGGCTTTGAGGAGATAAGCAACAGGAATGAGGAGCGCGACAAACTTCTTGAGTCTGCTAACACGAACATCGTACGGCTTAACGAAGAAGCCGCGAAAGTAAGCTCTTCTATGCAGGAGCAGGCTACGGCGGAGAAACGGAATGCCGAGGCTGTGTCGCAGATAGCGGAAAACACAACCCAGATAAATGAGCTTATAAAACAGGCGAAGGGTCTTTCTTCGAATCTTTCAGCATCTTCTACCGAGGGTGCGGCAGAGGTCGTCAAAACAGAGGATGTTATCAATTCTGTCAGCGAAAAGTCGAAGAAGATGGTCGAGGTTATTCAGGTAATCGAGCAGGTTGCGTCACAGACAAACCTTCTTGCCATGAATGCGGCTATTGAGGCGGCTCACGCGGGCGAGTCTGGAAAAGGTTTCGCAGTCGTCGCGGATGAAATCCGTAAGCTTGCGGAGAATACTCAGAAACAGGCAAAGAACATACGCGACCTTATCAAGGAAATTACGGAATCTGTTGAGAACGGAACTGCAAGTATGCAGGACACAAAGGCGATGTTCCTCAGAATTCAGCAGGAGATTGGGCAGCAGACCGATATTGTTGATAATATCTCCGAAAAGATGGATGCGCAGTCGGATAGTGTCGGCGAAGTTCTTTCAACGACGAACAGAATATCCCAGAACATTCAGAACGTTAACTCGCTTATAAAGAATCAGGCGACTTATACGGAAGAAATAAAGAACGGAATAAACACTGTCGTGGAGCTTTCTTCAAAGATTGACGTGTCGATGAACGATTCGCTTGGCATATTGAAGAATTTCTCGCAGTCCGTTGATGTTATCAACACGAAAGCACTGCAGAACCAGAATTCTGTACAGAATGTCTCGAAAGAGCTTGAAAAGTTCGAAATATAGTCCGCGAAGTCTGGCTTTTGATGGAATTTGAGTGGTAGGTGCACAGACTTCCGCATTAAAAGCTGAGGTAAATAGGCGCGGAAGAGCGAAATTGGGGCTGCGAACAGTGTTGCGGAGTGCGAGCAAAACCGGCGTATGCCGGTGCGAGTCAAATACTCTGGACTCCGCACTCTCTGTCCGACAGAACCAATGTAGCGGCAGTCCGACAAAGATTAAACAACCGCGAGCGAAATCAGTTTTACAATGAGCGCGACGAGCCACGCAAGCGCGCACTGACCTGCAACGACGTATGCCGCCCATTTTGCGCCAAGCTCTCGCTTTATAGAGGCGATTGCAGCGACACAAGGCGAGTAAAGCAGGCAGAACACAAGAAGGGCTGCGGCTGCTCCCGGAGAAAGGAGCGAAACG
>JAEEGK010030077.1_pt1 | contig 10787 bp, 10 predicted proteins | sample 8958771 | NCBI WGS metagenome assembly JAEEGK01 (sample SAMN16246547, study PRJNA631951) | gut metagenome | biome: gut microbiome; feature: rumen; material: SC-attached | host: Bos | place: Iran: Karaj | collected 2018-10 | reverse complement strand
CTTCAGGAGATTGCGGTGGAGTATAATGATGAGGTGATTTATCCTGATAAGGTTCGTCTTAATTGCTATTACTATCGGCACTACTCTTTTGTCAAGGATATTCAAATGATATTGTGTACGGTGCTTGGGAAGAAGATGAAGTATGCGGGGGAGGTGATATGAGGTAGTACATACATCTCGTAAGGTTGTTTGCACAGTTTGATGATGGGTGAGAGGGAGGAGGGCATCGGGCTTCTATTGGGCTTTATTGTGGGCAGAGGGAGCCTCTCTCTTCGGCCTAAGTCAGGTTCTGAGACTGAGGATTGAGTGGAAGGGGTACGATGCTATCGGCAACGTTTCTAATAATGTACTAGCGAGGGTATCAATTACAATATAGTATTATGAGTCGTTATCCGTAAAAAAATTACGGATAACGATTTTTTTATTATATTTGTACGCTGAAGAAAATATGATATGCTTAAAAAGTTTGCTGTAACGAATTTTAGAGGATTTAAGGACAGAATAGAGCTGGACCTTTCAAACCCCAACGGTTATGAATACAATTCCTTTGCGATTAAGAACGGAATTGTTAAAGATTTGATGATATATGGCCCCAACGGTTCTGGAAAATCCAACTTGGGATATGCTTTGTTCGATTTAGTTAATCATCTTACCACTAAGAACAAACAACCTCAGATTTATGCGAATTTTTCCTATGCGGGCAATGGACTGCCAGTATCCTTTGAATACACGTTTGAGTTTGATGGGAAAGAGCTTTTTTATGAGTATTCAAAGTCTGTTGGGGGAATTCTTCTTACGGAAAAATTAACACACGATGGAACGTTGTTGTTTGATCGTCAGGCGGAGCACATTCAGATGAATGAGTCTTGGTTCGCTCTTCAGCCTTCGGTTAAAGAAAATCTGTTGCGACAGGCGAACAATGTTTCAATAGTATCGTATCTTGTTAATGTCTTCCCTATGTCAAAGGACCATCCCCTCGTTCTCATGCGTGAGTACGTTGATAACATGCTATGGTTTAGGTGTCTGCAGGATAGAGGTTATATCGGTTTTGAGGTTGGTACTACCAATCTTGAAGAGTATATCATTGAGCATGGCCTTCTGGATGATTTTTGCGAGTTCGTTTTAAATGTGAGTGGACAGCATTTTACATTTGCGAAGCCGCAGCGTGGAGAGAAAGTTATTTTTTGTTTGATTGATGGGCGGAGAATAGCTTTGTCGTCTATTGAATCTACCGGTACATCGTCGCTGACGCTTCTTTATTATTGGTTGTCTAAGATATCTGAGGCGTCATTCGTCTTTATTGATGAATTTGATGCGTTCTATCATTACGAACTGGCTTTTGCCGTGTGTAAGCGTCTGTTTGAACAGTCCTGTCAGGTGATACTTACAACGCATAATACTTCCTTGATGTCTAATGATTTATTGCGACCGGACTGTTATTACCTTATAGATGGAAAGCAAGTGAAGCCGCTGAACAAATGTACTTCGAAAGAGCTTCGCATTGGTCATAATTTAGAGAAACTATATAGAGGAGACGGATTTGAATTATGATTCTGTTTGTTCTAGAGGGGGAAAGGCCCGACTTAAAAATATACAAATCAATGATGGAGGTCTGCGGCGTATCTGCAGATTGCATTTCCGTGGTATATGGTTGCAATATTGATGCTCTTTACCGCGAGATGATTAATTTGGGAGAGGGGGCTGATTTGGTGAGTATTCTTCGGGAGAAGTATAAGGATTCACCCAATAACCCATTTGCGGGTATCACTCGCTCGGAACAATTCTCTGAAATATATTTGCTATTTGACTATGACTTTCATGATGTGAATCGCGGTCCAGAGGTTCTTAATGAGCAATTGTCATATCTCTTGTCCTTCTTTTGTGAAGAGACAGAACATGGGAAACTGTATGTAAATTATCCGATGATAGAGTCTATCAGGTACACAAAGGAATTACCCGATAAAGACTATTGCGATTATACCGTCTCACGTGAAGAATGCCGTGATTTTAAAAGATTATCATCGGAGTTTTCATTTTATCCCAATATGGATTTTGTATTGAGAGGATCTTTGGAGAGCCGCAGCTTGAATTGGGACCTTCTCAAAAAACAGAATGTGGCTAAAGCTAACCTGATCTGTAATGGGGATTCTAGTTTTCCTCCATTAGACAGAAATAGCATATCCCAGATTCAAATCTTAGATAAACAAATTAGTTGCTTTGAGAGCCTTCCTGATTGCCGCGTCTCTGTTTTGTCCTCATACCCATTATTACTATTTGATTGGCTCGGACGGTAGGACCTGGATTAACGTGAATATTAGGAGATCTTTAATTGGCATATGAAAGCCACGTTCTACTTACTCGCGTTGGCGCTGGTAGCCATTATCGTGCTTTGGATAGTTAATAAGAGGCAACAGGCTAATCTGTTAAAAGGTAAGATTGTCTCTAAGGAATCCTTGTTACGTCGTTCACGATGGGCAATTGCATTAGGGGGAGTTGGCATTATCCCATTCATCATTACAGTAAGTGATAACGGAGCCCGAAGTGAGTTATTAAATGTGAGGCAATCAATCCATAAAGACACCCTCCGAATTGTGTCTCGTGGAAATGTCCCACGCCGCTATTTTGTAGATGGTTTGTACCCGCGAGAGGAGTTGGATGTCTTGGAAGAAGACTTCGGATACTTAAAGTCCTGGGCAGATAGTGTATGCGTAGAGGCGAGGAGTCATTTCAAGATACTAGATCCAATAGACGGGCCCTTGTTATGTGCGCCAACACCTAAAAGTAAGATTGATAATCCTGAATTAACCTATTATCGTGAGTCGTTGTTAGAAGCCATTGAAGACTATAATCGCGATGTGTCGGCGTATGCTGTTTTAGGGAAACATAGAGAGTTTCTTGATTTGATGTCTTGGTTTGTTACCATTGTAATGCCTATACTGCTTTTTTTCTCGTTGCTGTTACAATTTAATGTTGCCTTTTGGAGTTATAGAGGGGCTGAAGATAAGAACATGTCGTGAGAACTGATCATAAGAGACTTGGCCGTTTTTTTCTCGAAATCTGAGAGTGATGGGGCTGCCGGATGGCGGCCTTTTTTGTATATTAGGAGGCTGGACCAAAATTTAATACTGTGTTTGGGTTATGTATTGATTATTCGAAAGGAAGTGTTATCTTCGCATTAGTAGCCTTAACTCATGACCTTCCTTTAGGGATGTTGCTCCCATAATAGTCTGTTATTCATAATTTAGTGTTGTGATTTTGATGTGATTGATGATAAGGAGAACGGTCTGGAGTGATGGCTGGGAATCTGAGGGGTAATCGTCGGCATTAAGAGGCTTCCGAAACGTCGGTTTCTTCCAGCGGACATTATTGTCTCCGTGGGATGGCTATGACGGCATCCCCCCAACATAATTATAGACCATCATTAAATGGATGGCTTACGCGAATATGATAATTATATTATAGAATAGAGAAGTATGTATATAGAACGTATTACAGTAAAGAATTTTAGGCTGTTGCAGGATTTTACGATAGATCTGCAAAAAGATTTGTCACTTGTCGTGGGAAAAAATAATAGCGGTAAAACATCACTATTGAAAGTGATGGATAAGTTTTTAAATGCCGGAGATAGTAAATTCTCATTTGAGGACTTTAGTTTAAAACACCACATTGTTTTAGAGAAATTGTTTGGAGGAGCGGGGGTGTCTGAAGATGTATATCAGGCTCCAGGAATATACATGCAGTTATTTATAAAATATGACGATGCTGATGACTTGGAGTATATCAGCCCGCTCGTGAGTTTGGATCCGGAAAATAATTACGTCGTTATTCAGTTTTCATATTCTTTGTCCTACACACAGTATGTGAATATGCGAAAAGCTTTTGCTGAGTATATGGCTAAAGAGAGCGCGAAAAAAGACGAAAAATACACATTAAAGACCTGGAAGGATTTTCTGAAATCTAACATAAGAAGTTTTTTTAGGATATATCGTACTTCTCTTCCAGTGAACAAAGATGGAGAGATTACTGAGGGTGAGATTGTGGATTTGCAGAAAATAAGGGATATCTTTAGGTTGGAAGATATAATCTCCTTCCGTTACATTGATGCTAGACGCTCTGTTGATAACAAAGAAGTGGATAGAACACTATCTGGGCAGACATCGAAGCTTTACCAGCAACTGGAGAGCAGCGAAGCAGATGCCGACAAAATGGAGGCTCTGAGAGATAAACTTCGTGATGTAGATATAGAATTGACGGACAACTATGGCGACGTTTTCGGGGGTGTTATTGATATGGTGAAAAGGTTTGGTGGTATGCAGCCAAATGATACTATCATCAAAATTGTGTCAAATCTAAAGGATGATATTCTGCTCAAAGACCATACAACCGTTGTGTATGAAGATGGTGGTAAACAATTACCAGAGAGTCATAACGGGCTTGGCTATATGAATCTTATCTCTATGATTTTTGAAATAGAGAGTATTCGTAAACAGTTTGTCCGCCCTAATGAGCGCAAGCCTGCTGACATCAATCTCCTTTTTATTGAAGAACCTGAAGCGCATACCCATCCACAGATGCAATATGTGTTTATTAAGAATATCAAACAATTATTAAAGCAGGCGGTAAAAGGCAAGGATGGTGTCATAAGAGAGATACAAGCAGTGGTGACCACTCACTCTGCTCACATCGTTTCAGAGTGTGATTTCGAAGACTTGAAGTATTTGAAACGCGATATTGAGAAGGGAATTATTGCCAAGAATCTTTCTGATCTAGAAAGTGAGTACGGAGGCCATCCTGAGTGGTTTGGGTTCTTGAAACAGTATCTTACGTTAGATCGTAGTGAGCTGTTTTTTGCAGATAAGGCTATATTTGTTGAGGGTGATACTGAACGCATTCTGATGCCAACTTTTATGAAAATGGCTGATGATACCAAGGATCTGGAAAAGGGAGAATGTAAATTGACCTCACAAAATATATCGATTGTGGCCGTCGGCAACTACACACATATTTTTACAAGGTTCTTTAACTTTATTGGTTTTAAGAAAATATGCATAGTGACGGATTTAGATATATGTAATAAGGATAGCAAAATTGATAAAAGCGGAGTGGCGAGAACGGTATATGTTACTTCTTCTTATGATGGCGCAAAGGAACAATATACCACCAATGCTTCGTTAAAATATTTTTTTGATAATAGTAGTATCTCAGTGTTCCGTGCAAAGAATAACGAAGGACGTAGGATTCGCTGGGATGAATTGAATGAAAAGTGGGAGTCGCATGCGGATGGAAATGTGATGGTGTGTTATCAATCGGATGTGGATGGTTATCAGCCGCGGAGTTTTGAGGATGCGTTCTTTGAAACAAATAAAGTTTTTATGACTGAGGAAGGGAAGGTTTTCAATGGATTAATGGAGGGTGCCATCGAGCTATTTCGCGAGAATGGCCGGTCGTTTGATTTGGCTCAAAATGGTATAAAAAGCAAAGCAACATTTGCTATTGATTTGCTAATTGACAGAGAGAATAAGAATAAAGAAGGATATGTCGGGTGGTCCATCCCTCAGTACATAATGGATGGGCTTTTGTGGTTGAGAAAGGATTAGAATTATGGATGTGTTAAAAGAAATAATGGAACATATACACGCTGGTCATAATTTTCTGTTGAGTGGCGGTGCGGGGTCAGGTAAAACACATACTCTTGTAGGTGTTATACGTGGCATCGTGGAGAGCTATCCATCAAAGCATATTGCGTGTATTACATACACTAATGCGGCGGCAGATGAGATTACTCGGCGGGTGAACCATTCTAATGTAACTGTATCAACTATACATGATTTCCTATGGGACAATATCAAGCAATATCAAGACCAGCTAAGACGACAGCTGGCAATCCTGGTAAATGACCCGGAATGCCCTATACAGGTTAGAGGATCGGATAGTGTGGACGAAGAATACTTCTTTAATCCAGAGATAGAGCGTATAGATTATAAGGAGTATCTCCAGATTAGTAAGGGAATCGTATCTCATGATGAAGTTATTCTCTTGGCAAAAGCAATGTTCCTATCGTATCCGAAACTACGTCGCGTGGTATCGGATAGAAATCCCATAATTCTTATTGATGAATATCAGGATACACAAAAAGAAGTCATTGAAATCTTGTTAGATATGCTTTCTCCAAAAGAAAGGATTGAAGGTGATAATTATGCGCTTGTAGGGCTGTTTGGGGATTCTATGCAGTCAATATATCCTAATGGCGTCGGAGATATAGATGAATATGTGACATGTGAGAATGCACACGTCAAGGAAGTGAAGATGGAGGGGAATAGAAGAAACCCTCAACTTATCATCGAATTGGCCAATAAACTGAGAACCGACAGAATACAGCAGACTCATTCAGAGGATGTCAATGCTCCGAACATGAACCAAGACGGATCTGTTAAACATGGTGCGATTCATTTTTTGTATGGTGATGGTAGTCTTAGTTTGGATTATGTTAGACATTGGATAGAAGAGAACTACGGATGGGACTTTAAAAACACCGCTAGTACAAAAGAATTAGATTTGACCCATAATTTGATTGCCGGTAGAGGTGGCTTCCCGAATTTGATAGACATTTATGATGGCGATCCAATTATAAAGTATAGGGACAAGGTGAAGAAGTACATTAAAGATATGGGGATTACTGAGGACTTCTCGAGAATGTCATTTGGAGAGGTGGAGAGCTATCTTTCTATCAATTATCCAGACGATGAATCGAGGTGGGGACCATCAAACGGAAAACAACGAGATTTTATAGCATCAAATGCAAGATGGTATGAGCTGGCACAGTCGATAAACTATGGCTTGTTCAGTAAGGTATATGTTGAAAAAGCTCAGCTTATAGATGATAAGAAGCAAGACGAAAATGATGAGAAGAAAAAAGGGACCAAAAGAGCGGAGCCAATTAAGCATCTTTATAAACTCATGCAGATTATTGAGTGTTACCGGGCTGGAAGAATTGGAGGGTTTCTTAGACTAACGGATATGGCGGGGATTAGACAAACTAAAGATAAGTGGAGGATTAATGAGGCAATGGAAAAGTTGTCGCATATTGATGAGATGAAGATAGGTGATGTTATAGGATTAGCCAATGACAGAGGCATTCTCCTCATAGATGATAAATTGTCAAGATATATTGATGAGAATAGTTATGTATGGGAAAGGGTGATAGACTTGCCGTTTGCCGAATTCCGTTGTTTATATGATTATCTTGAAGGGAGAACGCCGTTTGCAACTCAGCACAAGACAAAGGGTACTGAGTTTGATCATGTGTTCATGTTGATGGATAATGGAGATTGGACACAGTATAACTACAATTACTTGATGAGTGGGACTCCAAAGGGTAAATCTGAAAAGCCCCAAGAGCGAACAAACAAACTATTTTATGTTTGCTGTACAAGAGCGAAAGAAGATTTAGTGATGTATTATCCTAGTCCTCAGACTTCCGACTTGGATAAAGCGAGAGAATGGTTTGGTGAGGATAATGTAATTTTATTATCATAAACCGAGTTTGTACTCGTTTAGTGCACAAACCATTAGATTGATATCAATTGTGGGTGATTGTGTCGCGATCATTAAAGGTGTTATAAAATAACTTATTCTTTGTTATAGATTTCGCTGTACGGCTGTTGCCAATAATGTTTACTATTCTCCCCGGTTATGCTAACTAAAACGTTTTGTAAATCATGGTTACTCTTGTACTTGGAAATGGTTTTGACAAATGTCTTGGATGGAAGACCGGCTATTCTGATTTCCTTAATTCTTCCTTTTTCCCTAAGAACAATAAGTGGAAGAAGTCGGGTATGTATAATGCTATAGTAAATGATGCTATAGCAAAAGAAGATAGTTGGGGAGGTATCGAGGAGTCTTTGGAAAGATATGCGATGCTTCCCGAGACGGCACATACTTTTGAAGAAGACCTTGAGTTTTATAATTGCCTGTGCTTTTCTTTTAGACTTTATCTGGGTAGCGAGGTTTTGCGGGAGGGAGAAGGTGCTAATTTAGAGTATCGAATAAGTGCTAGAGATTCCTGCTCAGTTGATTTTATAATGGAACCGTTGTTTTTTGATAGCGCGATCAACAACGTTATTTCATTTAATTATACAGACTTTGGGCGGATCGCAAAGGGTGTTATAAAAGAATACGATGGAACAGATGCAAATGTTAGAAGGATCCAACGAATAATAGATAGCATTGATTTCCGTTATCTCCATCGCCGAGAAGATGGACGAATGGTATTGGGGATCTCAAGTGATGCCGTTTTGCAAGACTATCGATACGATTATTACAAGAAGAGCCATATTGCTATCCCCGTGTCGTTCTATGATATATTACTAGATTCTCAAACGTTGATATTCTGGGGGTTCTCGTTCTCGAAGTGTGATCAGCCATATTTTAATGATTTTTTTAGGCATATATCTAAACCTGAAGAGGGAAAGAACAAAAGGACAATCTTCCTGGTAGATTATGATGATGCATCCCATAAAAAATGTCTCTCGCGTATTGAAACAATGTTAGGGGGAGACTTGTCATCACTTTGCTGTAAACATGAGGTGATAGAGGTTAATACAAACAGGGGCGTGTCGTCACGAGAATTTGCGAATATGTTGTTATATTTGAGGGCCAAGATCTCCCCTTTTTAGGTTACCCTACTAAATAGTCGAATCAGTGAATTAATTAGGGGAAAACCTCCGAAGACCCATATAATGAATGCTGTTCTGAAATGGGATGGGAGAGATTCCCGGTCAAGCCGGGAATGACGAGTGATGGCTTAGAATGGCGACCGGGTGTTATCGGAAGCTTGAAGTGTAGTGATTTCGGCAACTTCGAGTGCAGTGTTTTCGGAAGCAACACTACAGTAGATTCGGTAACAATGGTGCAGCCCCCAAATCGTAGCGACGCTACGTCTGTTGCGTAGTTACCATCGGCCCGGGAAGACGATTGGGGAGCATCGGCCATCGGCACTGTCTTCCGAGACGGTGTTGTGGTTTATGCAAATATCCCGTGGCGAAATTTGCGTATCCGAAATTAATGTGCTATTTTTGCCACATAAACATGATGCTATGATCGCAGATACGCTGAAGAAATTAAGAGAAGCTAATCACTTCAAACAGGAGGATGTCTCTGATTATTTAGGGATCAAGCGCTCTACGTACTCCAACTATGAAACGGGGGACCGGGAGGCGCCTTTGGCCGTTCTTGAGAAACTGGCCAGCCTTTACGGTTGTGAATTGTATGATCTGGAGAGTGAAGATAGAGATGTTTTACAGGGCGTTATTGCATGTGCGTTCAGGGTAGATGCGCTGTCGGTTGAAGATATGAAGCAGGTTGCTGCATTTAAGCAACTTGTAATGAACTATGTGAAAATGAAAAAGATCGCGGCGAAATGAGAAGACTGTCGGAGTTTGATGCGGAACTGTTAGCTGTTCGGTTCCGAAATATGCTGCATCTGCCGCAGGATGCCCCTTTCCCTGTCAAGGAGTCCCTGGAGCAGCTGGGGATTCTGGCGGTTTTTAGACCGCTGTCGGAAAAATCTTGTGGCATGTCCATTAAGACTAAAGAGGGTATGCGGTTTATGCTAATCAGCAGCAACTCTTCTGTAGGGCGGCAGCATTTCACCATAGCGCATGAACTCTATCATTTCTATTATGACGAGAATCCGGAGCCGCATATGTGTGGGTTAGATGGGAGATTACCGGTAGAACAGTCTGCAGACATGTTTGCTTCAAACCTTCTTTTGCCTCGAGTGGGCCTTCTTGCAATGCTGCCGGAAGACTTTCAGGTAGTAAAGAAGCTGGATATTTCCACTGTGGTAAAGATGGAACAAAAGTTCCAGGTTTCACGACAGGCCTTGTTGTATCGTTTGAAAAGACTATCTATCATTACAGAAGACCAACTTCAGTCGTTGCTTCTTGCCCCAATCCGGGAGGTGGCTCAAAAACGGGGGTATGATACGGCCGTATATGAAAAGGGGAATGAAGGACTTGTGATAGGTGATTATCGTTCTTTGGCGGCAGACCTTTTTGAAAAAGGTCTTATTTCTGAGGGGCATTATAATGAGCTGCTAAACTCTCTGGTCAATGTCTGATAGAATCCAGATAGTGTTGGATGCCGATGTAATTATCCACTTTTCTCAAGGTGGGTATTTGCATATGCTCCCCAGTGTTATTCCAGATTGCTCTTTTGTGGTGTTGAGTGTGGTCAGGAATGAACTACGCCAGGAGACAAAAAGTGAACTGGATAATCACATAAACTATCTGAAGAACATCTCTTTGATTGAGTACAACCCAGTCGGAGATGAGCGCCGTGAGTTCGCTCGTCTAATATCTGTCTCGGGATTATGCCTGGGTAAAGGGGAAAGTGCTTGTATGACCTATGCCCGTTTCCATAATAACGTGGTGGGTAGTAGTAATTTAAAGGACATAAAGGATTATTGTGGCGAATTTGGGATTGCTTATCTAACCACCTTGGATTTCTTGTATTATGCGTACAAAAAAGGGTTGATGTCAAAGGAAGAAATTGGCGCGTTTATAATTAAAGTTAGAGAATCGGGCAGTATTCTGCCGGACATTGATTTGGAGACGTATTATTGTGACGTTTTCTAATTGTTTTTGTCGATTTCCCCTCGCTTCCAGCTGCTCGCTTTTAGCATCGGCCCTCCGGCTCACCCAATGATGTGAACGGCAACGATGCTTCCTCATAGTGTGACGCCGCCTCGCACAACCAGGCTCGGCGGCTACGGCTGGCCGCGGCGC
>JAEEGK010030074.1_pt1 | contig 10788 bp, 12 predicted proteins | sample 8958771 | NCBI WGS metagenome assembly JAEEGK01 (sample SAMN16246547, study PRJNA631951) | gut metagenome | biome: gut microbiome; feature: rumen; material: SC-attached | host: Bos | place: Iran: Karaj | collected 2018-10 | reverse complement strand
GAAAATGACCGGCGTCGTCATGTGCATCCTGAGCCTGCGCTTTTATTTCACAGGTTCCATGCCGCTCCTACCCTGCATCATGATGACGGTTGCCGCCTTTATGGTCTATGAGAGCCTGGACTCCATGAGCTCCTGGACCGCGCTTCTCCGGAACATCCGCATAGCCGTCACGAAGACGAAGGAGATCCTGGATATGCCGCCAATGGACATCGACGGCGCTGAGGTCGCGCCGGAAAGGCGGGATATCGAGCTGAAAAACGTGGGCTTCTCCTATGACAAGCGGAAGATCATCGACGGGGTGAGCCTTCGGATCCCGGAAAAAACGACGACGGCTTTTGTCGGTCCCTCCGGCGGCGGAAAGACGACCCTTTGCCATCTGATGGCCCGTTTCTGGGATGTGCAGGAGGGCCAGGTGCTTCTGGGCGGCAGAAATGTGAAGGATTACAGCTTCGATTCTCTGATGAAGAATTTCAGCTTCGTATTCCAGAACGTGTATCTCTTTGAGGACACCGTCGCCAACAATATCCGCTTCGGCGAACCGGAAGCGCCTATGGAGCGCGTTGTTGAAGCCGCAAAAAAGGCCAGGTGCCATGACTTCATCCTGTCCCTTCCGGATGGCTATGATACGGTCATCGGGGAGGGCGGCGCGAGCCTGTCCGGCGGGGAAAAGCAGCGCATTTCCATTGCCCGCGCTATCATGAAGGACGCCCCTGTCATCATCCTGGACGAGGCTACCGCCAACGTGGACCCGGAGAACGAAACGGAGCTGACGGCAGCCATTGAGGCCCTGACCAGGGAAAAGACCATCATCATGATCGCCCACCGCCTCAAGACGGTCCGCCACGCAGATCAGATCTTTGTGATCGACAGCGGCCGAATCGCACAGAAAGGCACGCATGACGAGCTGATGCAGCGGGAGGGTATCTATAAAAGTTTCGTGGAGGGACGCCGGGAAGCGGCTTCCTGGAAGCTCACATCGGTGTAAAACGGAAACACGGGTGTTTTCGGGTGTTTACGAGGAAGCAAAGACAAATTGTTTTGATGTCTGCGTTGCGTTTTCACTATTTATAGTCATTAACTGAAGAAGAGCCGTTGCTCTCCCGTCGGAAAACAACGACTCTTCTTCGTTATACGCCCGAAACAGTCAGCTTACAGTAATGGGTTTTGATTAGTTCCTTATCACTGTTAAGCCAAGTGTTTCAAGGCTTCGTGTGGTGGAGATAAGCGGGATCGAACCGCTGACCTCTTGAATGCCATCGGCTCGCGGGAAAGTCCATGTTCTGAAAATGCGTATTTTTGAGCAAAATAAGTCTATTCTGTTTATCAAATAATTCATTATTTTACGTCTGGTACAAGGCTTCTTGCTGTAATTCTGGTCACAATTCTGGTCAGGAAAAGTTCCGCAACATCGCAAAAGTTCCGCAGAATTGTGCAAATCTAATAAAAAGGAGCCTTCCAATATGTACATTTCGGTATCAGACGCGGCGAAAAAATGGAAAATTAGCGACCGGATGGTCAGGCGTTATTGTATTCAGGGGCGTATTCAAGGCGCTTATCAGGAAGATGAAGTGTGGTTTGTTCCCGAAGATGCGGAGAAACCGGAGCGAAAAGTTCCGGACATTCAGGAGAATCCAACTCCCAAGCCTCAGCCACCTCTGGTCAAGAAGCTCCGGCAGCAGAAGACCAAGAAGATGTTCCACGGCCTGTATGACTACGTGCAGACAAACCTAACCTACAGTAACGGGCGCATGGCCAGCAACCGGCTGATGCTCACCCAGATCACGGAGATCTTCGAGACGGACAAGGTCAAGACCGGCTTCGAGCCCATAAAGGTAGACGATCTCATCGAGGCCACCGACCATATGCTCTGCGTGGATCACATCATTGATACCGCCACCCAGGCGCTGACCCAGATCTACATCAAGCGGCTGCACTATCAGATGTTCTACGGCACCTTCGACGAGCGCCGGGGTAAATGCCGCATCGGTGTCTACCGCACCAAGACCAACAATCTGGAAAAACTGAAAGCTCCCGTGGCTAAGGACATCAACTCCCAGATGAGCAAGCTGATCGGCGAGTATGAACACCTGCAGGAAGTGACCCTGCTGCAGATCCTGGACTTCCACGTGCACTTCGAGCGCATCCGCCCCTTTGACGACGGGAACGGCCGAATCGGACGGCTGCTGATGTTCAAGGAGTGCCTGCGCCACGGCGTCACACCCTTCATCCTGGACGACAAGCGCCGCTCCGCCTACCTGGAGGGTCTGCGCCTCTGGGATTTGGACCGCAGCGTCCTGGCCGCCCCCTGCCTAGAAGCCCAGAAGCGTTTCGAGAACGTCATCGACACTCAGCGGCTGTTGGAGGAACACCATAAGCAACTCTTGAGAGATGGTTTCTTCCGGGATAAGAAACGCTTCGACGCGGAAATGGAGGGCAAGTGACCATGGCGAAAGAATACATACAGGGAGGCAAAGAAATGACGGAAACAAATTGGGCTTTCAATTTGGACACGGCCTGCGTGGAATCGCGGCGGGCGGACGGATCGGTCATTGCCATCGACACCCTCGCCGTGGAACGGGAGTTCGTGGAGACCTGGCTTGACCGAAGGGAGCTGGATTATCTGATCTACAACGATCCGGACGCTTATGCGGAGCTGGTCTTAGCCGGCGATGTGAAAGGATACCTGGATACGGTGAGACAGGGGCAATAAACAAGAAAGGGCGGGATCGATGATCCCGCCCTTTTCCTGTGTTCAAATACTCTTCCGAAAGCTCGGAAAGAAGCTCTTGCCAGCTCGAGAAAAGCTCTTTCCTTTCTGAAATGCGATCAAACAGCGTCAACCCTGTAATCCTGAAAGATCTGATGGATCACGATGTCCGCCATTTCTGACGGCGTTTGAGTGTATCCCTCCTTTGCCCATTTCAGGAACACACCGTAAAGACCGTATGCCATATAGGCACGGGCGAAGGTATCCTGCTGTTCTTCCAGGTCATAATCCCGGAAGATAATCTCATAAGCGTTGAGGATCGCCCCCTGTCGCTGTTGCGCGAAGATTACATCGTTTGTCTTTTTCATGGATTGGCAGAATGCAAAATACTGCTCCACGCGGTAGGGTGCGTCGATCCTATGTTCTTTGAGGCGGTGCGTCTTTTCATACTCCCTCCACTGCCAAACAATATAGGCCGTCAGGATTTCCTCTTTTGCGTTGAAATTCCGGAAATACGTAGCTCTGCCGATCCCCGCTTTCGCAGTCAACGCGTCGACCGTGATTTTCTCTATCGCCTCTGTCTTCATCAGTTCGATCATCGCTTCTCCCAGCGCCTGAATCACATAGACGGACATGATACCCTCCCATGATACGATTATCCGGAATCGTATCATTTTTCTGATTACCTTGAATATGCGGCGATTGAATGATACTATAGTATCATTCGCGGGAAATGATGTCAAGGAAGCAGCATGAAAAGAGTCGTTATTGTCCTCTCGGATATGGATGGCTAAATGACTGCACGGATGATGTGGAAGCCGCAAGGACGTTTGTTGGTGCGGGCGCAGAGCTGCTGAATAATAATCTGTATAAAGAACAGAAAGCCGATCAGACAAACAAAGGAGAAAAACGTATGGAAAAAAGAAGACACAGGAAGGGAAAAATAGTACTGATCATCCTTGCCTGCATTATTGCCGTTCTCGCAATCATCGCGTTCATCTTTTTGAAAATCACTTTTCTTAAAAGCTTTCCAAAGCTGACTGGAGAACCCGAAGTCGGAAAATGGTATGATATCAAAGTAGACGGAGCCAGATCTTCAGACGGCAGTGAGTGGCATGGAATCTTCAAAAAGGGCACTGAGAACAAGGTCGTCGTATATTTCTTCGGCGGCGGAGTGAGCATTACACCGGAAACCTCGGAAGGTGGAAATAAGTTCTATGCTACAAACATGACGGGGCAGGACTTCGTGGCGGAGGGAGGGATCGGCAGCAATGCGGAGAACAACCCTTTCAAGAATTGGAGCTTCCTCGTGATTCCTTACGCCACCGGCGACTTCCATTCGGGTACAGGCGTCTATGATGGGAAAAAGACGGTTTATCACACCGGCTACAGCAATTATGCTGCTTTCGTGGAGCAAATGAAGCCCTATGTGGGCGAGCCGGACACCCTGCTGGTAACGGGCTTCTCCGCAGGCGGCTTTGCCACCTCGCTCCTGGCTGACGATGTGATTGACCGCTTCCCCAGCGCAAAGAATATCACGGTCTGTGTAGACAGCTCGCTGCTGCTCTACGACGGGTGGCATGAGACGGCGGTAAATCTCTGGCAGTCACCCAAGGAAATCTCCGACCGGCTGGTGACGGACAATCTGGTATTGGACAGCCTGACCGCACTGCATGAAAAGCGTGGCGACAGCGTCAAGATCCTGTTCGACTGCTCCTATCGGGATGATACACTGCAGCAGTATCAGGCGTATATCCGCACCGGCACCATGACAAAGAACAAAGAAAACGGCGACCTGTTTCAGAAGGATCTTACAGAAATGGTCAAAGGACTGCAGGGAAATATCCCGGGAGTCGGGATATATATCTGGAATCACGCCGAAGACGCAGAGACCCATAATACGCAGCACACAATCATTTCCAGCAATGTTTTTGACGAGCTGGAGGATGGCGTCAGCGTTGCGGATTGGATCTACGCCGCCGTAAACGGTGATGTGCAAAGCCACGGTCTCACGTTGCTCGAAGAATAAGAGGGCAGGAGTCAAAAAAGAAAGTGCTGAAAACTGTAGTGATTCTGGCGGTGATACTCCTAGTGCTGGGCACCGCTGCGTTCTATTGCATTGAATTGAGCAGATACGAATAAAGAAAAGGACCTCCCGGTCATCGGTGAAAGCCGACGACCGGGAGGTTTCTATTGACTTAAAAAAGTACGGTTCGCATGTTTTCCGGCATGGAGGCGAACATCATCTGCACCACCGTTTCCGCCGAGGTGATATTGTCGTTCAGCACCCATTCCTGCGTCATGCCGACAGCGCCCATACAATAAAACCGAATACTGTAAGCAAGCTGGGTGTCGAGGATCTCGGTGCCCAGCTTTTCTTTTGCCAATTCCGAATAGCGCCGGACGAAGTATTCCAGCATGTAGTGCCACAGCGCGTTCTGGGATACGTCCTCATAGGCACGCTTGTAAAACAGGATCTCCTGCTTCATTTTATTCATCCCCGCAGCGGCCGAGGCCACGGAGGTGATGTCCGTTCCGTAGGCGTCGGTACAGAACATCCAGGCTACCAGGTCGTATTTGTCCTTGAAATGATAATAAAACGTGGGACGCTCGATGTCCGCCGCCTTGCAGATTTCCGTCACGCGGATCTTGTCGATGGGCTTGTGTTTCATAAGCTCCCGCATCTTTTCCGCGATCCACATTTTCGTGATCTCCGCCATGAAATCATTCCTTTTACAAAACATATAAAGTGTAAAATAATCTTTCGATATTATACTTCTGTAAGTTGCGAAGCGCAAGAGCGGACCGTAAAATAAGGGCAGAAAACAAAGAGCGCGCCAAAGAGCGCGCTGCATCGGAGGTTATGAAAATGAGTTTTATGGAGCTGGCCCGAAATCGGTATTCCGAGCGGTTTTTCGATCCGCGTCCCGTGGAGCAGGAAAAGCTGGACAAGATCCTGGAGGCCGGGCGCATCGTGCCCACGGCCTGCAACTACCAGCCCCAGCGATTCTATGTGCTGCGCTCGCCCGAGGCACTGGCCAAGGCGAAAACGGTGACGCCCTTCCACTACAACGCCCCGCTGATGCTGCTGGTCTGCTACGACCTGAACACCGTCTGGAAGCAGCCGGGCGACCGCATGTTCAATAACTACAACTCCGGAGAGCAGGACGCCAGCATTGCGGCCACCACCATGATGTACGAGGCCGAGGAGCTGGGCGTGCACAGCGTGTGGCTGCGAGGGTTTGACGCCAGGAAGGTCTCCGAAGTCTTTGAGCTGCCGGGAAATATCATCCCCGTGATGATGTTCGCCATGGGCTATCCATCGGAGAAGGCGAAACCCAACGCCTGGCACTTCAAGCGCATGCCGCTGGAAAACTTCGTAACAGAGCTGTAAGAAGGAGGCTGACATGAAAAAGATCGTTGCTATTAACTGCAGCCCCCGCGTCAATATGAATACCGGCACCCTGGTGCGGGAAGCGGCGAAGGGCGCGGAAGGCGAAGGCGCGCAGGTGCAGGTGTTTGACCTGTACCGCCTGGAAAAAGTGCATGGGTGCATGTCCTGCTTTGCCTGCAAGCTCGCCCCCAATGAGGGGAAATGTGTTTTCAAGGACGGGCTGGCGCCGGTTCTGGAGGCCATCCGTGAAGCGGACGGCTTGGTGATCGGAACACCGAACTATCTGGGCGATGCCTCTGCCGGGTTCCGGGCAATCTATGAGCGCCTGATATTCCAGTCCCTCACTTACCGGAAAGACCCGCATCGCTACGATGTTCGGAAGATCCCGGTTCTTTTCATCATGACAAGCAATTGCCCGGAAGAGTTCTATGCGCCGCTGGGATACAGAAAGACCGTAAAAAACTATCAGAAGGCACTGACAGATGCGGTAGGCAATACGAAAGTCATGATCGCGGGAGATACACTGCAGGTCAAGGATTACAGCCGGTTCAACTGGACGATGTTTGACCCTGCCGCAAAACAAAAGCGGCATGAAACTGTGTTTCCGAAGGAACAGAAAGAAGCATTTGCGCTTGGAGCTCAGATGGTAAGAGAAGCCTGGTAAAGGAGAGAATACATTGCATTTTACAGGAACTGTTTATAGAAACCCCTACTGGCCCACCTGGCCTCTGCTGGAGATCACCCAGGGCTGCACCCACAACAAGTGCAAGTTCTGCACCATGTACAAGGAAGTGCCCTTCCGGATGTCCCCGATGGAGTGGATCGAGGAAGACCTGCAGGAAATCGCCCAGTGCGATCCCGACGCCCGGACCATCCAGCTCCTCTCCGCCAACCCGCTGGTGCTGTCCTCCGACAAGCTGGAACGGATCTTCAAGCTGATCCATAAGTATCTGCCCAAGATGGAGTACATCTATCTGGCCGGGCGGGTCACGGATCTGCGGAACAAGACCGTGGAAGAGCTCAGACAGCTCAAAGAGCTGGGCATGCGGGAGATCTCCCTGGGTGTGGAGAGCGGCGACGACTGGACGCTGGACCGCATCCACAAGGGTTATCACGGGTCGGATATTCTGGAGCAGTGTCACAAGCTGGAAGAGGCGGGGATCGATTACTGGATGACCTTCCTCAACGGCGTGGCGGGCAAATCCCACAGCCGTGAACATGCGGTCAATTCCGCGAAGATCTTCAGCCAGTGCAAGCCCATGCTGGTGGGAACCGGCGGACTGACCCTGTTTCCCGGCACACCGCTTCTGGAGGAGGCACAAAGGGGAGAATTCGATCCGCTGACGGAGAAGGAAATGCTGGAAGAGCTGAAGACTTTCGTAGAGAACCTGACGGTGGATTGCAGCTTCATCACACACCACACGGTTGCGGCGAATCTGACCGGGCCGAACTTCCTCGCCCGCAAGGATAAGATCATTGCGGCACTGGACTACGCGATACACAACGGGGATATGGATCGCATGGCGGCGCTGCGCAGGAATAAAAGAACGCTGTAATAAGAAAATGGCGGAAGGACGGGATCGATGGTCCCGTCCTTCATGTCCTTCATTAGGAAATCATGGTGCGCTCGTGCTTTCAACTTTAGTAATTCACAAGAAGCCGGTAGATTTTCCGAAACCGATCCGCTATACTTATTTCAAACAAGCTTTTGGAGATGCAAAACATCCCGACAAATCGATGTTTGCGGAGGTTGCGATGAAGAATTATACACAGGTATATGTAAAAAACAGTTTTGAAGCAGCAGAAACATACTGCAAAGCTTTTGGAGCAGAAATAACCCGCGAGTTTAAAAACGAAGATAACACCGCTTATGAGCACTGTGAGCTGTCTGTAAACGGGGAAGGTTTTTTGGCGTTGGCAGAAGCGAAAAATCCTTGTGATATAGAAATAGTACATAAATACAAGTGGGAAACTATGACTTTCAACGTTTTTGAAATGGGAACAGAAGAAGCTGTTTATAATGCTTTTCAGGTTTTGAGCGCTGGGGGTGTAGTTATCGAACCTATCGGAGAACTTCCGTGGAGTAAATGTTGTGCCACCGTTATTGATAAATACGGTGTGTGCTGGTGGATAGCAATTTAACAGCTTCAAGTTTGTCGGGATGTTGCTGAATCAAAGTTCACGGAGGAAAAGCAAAGTGAGAATCATAGATACCTCAATCGGCTTTCAGTCTGTATTTGATGATGGGCAATTCAACCTTGACAACTGGGGAATCTATATTGATAAGTGGGTCCCCGATGCGAAGGAATTGTGTCTTAGCGATGTGAAAGAATGCATCAATGCAGGTTATTCATGGGAGGAAGATTATTTACCGGTCTTAAACGCAGTGTATACCAATAATCAAAAACGCGACGAGGCTGTTCGTACGTTTTGTGAGATTTCGGGACCTCTTGATGAAAAGATCACAAAGATATTCGGCAAATCCATTGACGCCGATATCGTTTTATATATTGGTTTATGCAACGGAGCCGGATGGGTCACAAAGATTCATGAAAAGACGATTGTTCTTTTGGGGATAGAGAAAATAATAGAACTTGACTGGTGCAGTAAAGACGATATGGCTGGACTGATCGTTCATGAACTTGGACATGTTTATCAGGCACAATACGGATCTCTTTATCATAAGGACGATTCAATGGCTGAGAAGTTTCTCTGGCAGCTGTTTACAGAAGGCGTAGCCATGGTCTTTGAGCAGGAGATCGTTGGGGATGTTGAGTATTATCACCAGGATAAAAACGGGTGGAAAGAGTGGTGTGATCAGAATTACGAATTGATAAAGCATTCTTTCTGCCGCGATATGACGATTATGACACAGGAAAGCCAGCGCTACTTTGGTGACTGGGTTGATTTTGAAGGTCATGCAGACGTTGGTTATTACCTCGGAGCCCGTTTTGTCCGATATCTGCTCAGGAACGACTGCTTTGAAAACATTATCAACTACACATTTGAAAGAGTGCAGACAGAATTTAATAAGTTTATGAATTCCAACTTATAACTCGGTGTTCGTTAAAACAGGAGATATTCCTGGATCGGAGGCTGGAGGGCAGATCAATATGCCAAAGGTTGTTATGACGTGCGGTAAGCTGTGCAGCGGAAAAACTACATATGCAAAGAAACTGCAAAAAGAGAGTAAGGCTGTTATCCTATCCGTTGATGAGATCATGCTGGCGTTGTTTGGTCAGGATGCCGGCGAGAAACATGATGATTATGTTGCCGGAATAAAAGAATATCTGTATCATAAATCGCTTGAGATCATTAACAGCGGTATAGACGTTATTCTGGACTGGGGTTTCTGGACGAAAGAAGAACGTGCCTGTGCAAGATCGTTTTTCGGTTCTAATGGGATCACGAATGAGTTTCATTTCATCGATATTGATGATAGCGAATGGCGTAGAAGAATAGAAAAACGAAACCAGAATGTACTTGCTCACAAAAGTGATGCTTATTATGTGGACGAAGGACTTGCGGCAAAGTTCGATTCGGTTTTTGAAAGGCCCGATCCATCAGAAATTGATTACCGGGTTAAGTGATCTGCACAGACAGATTCCTGGTTCTCGCGGTACTGACATTCGCATTTTGCTATTTATGGTGGCTGTATTGTGTAACATAGTAAAGATAAAAATTATGTCAGTCTTAATGATTAGGCTGCTGCCGGAACTGGATGGGGACGATCTTGTATTTGGCTTATAGCTGGATTGATTCAGAACAGCAGATTCGATGCCCGAGATTGCAGGAGGCCGTATGATGATATGAATGGCTGGTTCACCGTTGAGAGAATCGACGCACAAACATTTGCAATAAGTGAATATCGGCATTGGGAGGAAACGCATTGCTATCTGCTTTGCGGGCAGGACAAGTCCGCTTTGATTGACACGGGTCTTGGGGTTTCAAACATACAATGCGTAGTTGATCGTCTGACAACACTGCCTGTTACTGTGCTGACAACGCATGTGCATTGGGATCACATAGGCGGGCACGGGCTTTTTGACCGCATTGCAGTACATGAGGCGGAAAAAGATTGGATCGACGGAGGTTTTCCTTTGCCGTTGAATGAAGTGAAGGAGCAGTTGACAAAACCGCCCTGTACGTTACCGGAGGAGTTCGATCTTGACTTATACCGGATCTTTCAGGGGAAACCGCAGATTCTATTCCATGATGGTGATTGTTTTGACTTGGGCGGACGAACAATCCGGGTGCTGCACACGCCGGGACATTCTCCCGGGCACTGTTGTTTTTACGAACAGGAGAGAAGGTATTTGTATTCCGGCGATTTGGTGTACGAAGGCTGTCTGGACGCCTTTTATCCGAGCACTGACCCGTTGCTTTTTTATCAGTCAGTAAAGCGCCTGATGGAACTAGAGGTCAGCCGCGTTTTCCCCGGCCATCACAAATTGGCGATACCCGTTTCACTGATTGGTGAGATCAATGAGGATTTTTCGCAGCTCGAGCGGAACGGGCAACTGAAACAGGGAAATGGATTGTATGACTTCGGTGACGTTAAAATCCATATCTGAGAGACAAATTCCAGTTTGTAGGGGTAACTGTATATGGGAGACGAAACCGCCAAAGACGCATGGGCAACGCTGACCCATGAGGAAAAGAACCGCATCCTTTATCAGCAGCAAAA
>JAEEGK010030070.1_pt1 | contig 10789 bp, 5 predicted proteins | sample 8958771 | NCBI WGS metagenome assembly JAEEGK01 (sample SAMN16246547, study PRJNA631951) | gut metagenome | biome: gut microbiome; feature: rumen; material: SC-attached | host: Bos | place: Iran: Karaj | collected 2018-10 | reverse complement strand
ACAAGATTGCCAACGATGAAAAATTAGTACCAAGAAATTGGATTACTCATGATGGCACCTATGTTACAGAGGCATTCATTACATATGTAAGGCCTTTGATTCAGGGAGATGTTTCTCCAATTATGGTTGATGGTATTCCTCGTCATATTTATAGGCCAGTCAAAAAGAAATCCAACTAATTTGGGTTTATGAGTTATGGAGGGGTATAGATGCAAGTATTTCATGGAACAATAATCACCTGTGATGAAAAATTCACAGTGGCCAATTATTTGGTGGAGCGTGAGGGCCGTATTGCGTATATAGGGGATACTTTGCCTGCACAGTATGAGGTTGTTCCTCCAATAGAGCTAGGTAATAATGTTGTTGTGCCTGCTTTTATAGACACCCACATGCATTATTCCGGTTTTTCTATTTTGCATAGGATGTTTCCTATCAGCGATACGGATTCTAATGCAAAGATACTTGAACAATTGCGTGAGTATGCCGCCAATTCCAGAGATAATATAATTGTTGGCTTCGGTGCAACAGAGTTTGCTGTTTCAGAGGGGCATCTAATCTTAAAAGAGCAAATGGATGCAGCTTGCGCCTTTAAGCCTGCATTTATCATTAAGCATGATGCACATTCAGGTGTGGCAAACAGTCTGTTTATAGATGCTATCAAGTCCAAGGTGGAGAACCTTAGAGGTTTCAATCCTACAACAGGTGAATTAAAGCAGGAGGCATTTACTGTTGCCTGCGAGTTCGTCTTCCATGGCCTTTCTACCAAAAAAGTTATTGATTCCATGGTGGAGACCGCTGATTTTCTTGCTAGCAAGGGCATTGGCGAGATTTATTCTGCCAGTGGTATGGGATTCATCAGAGACTATGATTTTGATATGGAGCGTTCAGTTGCAAAGGGCCTTGATAATGGCATGCAGATGAAGGTGGCATATCAGAGTGCCAACGTGGAAAAGATTACCAAAAAGGATATGACAAGAGTGGTATTTGCCAACCTTGATGGAACCTTTGCCAATCGCGATGCGGCGTTACTTTCCGAATATGCCGACACCAACAACAAAGGATTATCTTATTATAACGATATTGACGTGCAGCAGTTTTGCATAAACGCAAACAGAGCTGGTTATCAGATAGCTCTTCATGCAGTTGGAGATGAGGCCTTTGAGCAGGCGGCTAACGCTATTGCAATTGCGCTAGAGGATTACCCTCGGTTTGACCATCGACATATTATTTTACATGGTTCTTTACCTACAGACAGAGCACTTAGAATCTGCCAGAAATACAACATTATGATTTCTGCAAAGCCATCAATGTTGTCTCACTTAGATGGCATCGATGAGTTTGTAAATGGTATACTTTCGGAGGAAAGAGCAAAGGGAATCAATCCTCTCAGAAAGATTCAGGACATGGGTATCAGAATTTGCTTTAATTCCGATGCTCCTGCGTCAGATCCAAACCCAATACTTTGGATTCACGATGCATGTAACAACAAAAATCCAGAACAGTCCGTTACAGTCAAGGAGGCCCTTCGAATGGCCACCTACAACGGGGCTTACGCCTGCTTCGATGAAAAGGAGCGAGGCACGCTAGAGATGGGAAAGAGTTGCGACTTAGTTGTGCTAGATAAAAACCCTTACGAGATTCCGGTGGAGGAATTAGACACAATCAATGTGTCAGAATTATATTTAAAGGGAAAGCCTTATCAGCGTTCACGCACAGGTTCAATGGCGACCATGATAAGGGGTATGTTCCCACAGTAAAGAAGTATCGCCCCCTTCCTTATAGATATAGGGAAGGGGTTTTTTAGGAGGAATACATGTCACTTTCTTTAATATATGGAAGCTCAGGAAGCGGCAAATCCATGGGATTATATAACCGGATAATAAAGGAATCCATGGAAAACAAGGATAAGAATTTTCTTATAATAGTTCCAGAGCAATACACTATGTCTACTCAAAGGCAGTTGGTTTCCATGCATCCCAACAAGTGCATAATGAATATTGATGTGTTGTCCTTCAATCGCTTGGCGTACCGTGTTTTTGAAGAGATTGGTGCAGCAGTTCACACAGTGTTAGATGACACAGGAAAGTCCCTAGTGATCAGAAAGCTTGTGGAGAATCACATAGATGAGCTTAGAGTGTTAAAAAACAACATCACTCGCATTAGCTATATTACCCAGGTTAAGTCTCTGATTTCAGAAATGAATCAGTACAATATCACACCTGAGAAGCTACAGGAAATGGTTTCAGCGCCAACTATGTCTGAAAGCTTTAGGCGTAAGGCAACGGATTTAGCAGTGCTCTATGAGGCGTTCCTTGATTTCATTAAGGGAAAGTACGTAACCACAGAGTCAATTTTATCTACCCTTGATTCTATGCTTGATAGTTCACAGATAGTGGATGGAGCCACAGTTGTCCTAGATGGCTTTACTGGTTTTACTCCTATTCAGTATCAGTTGGTGGAGCATCTACTAAAGATATGTGACGAGGTGGCTGTTACAATCACTGCTGATGAGGATACTGCAATTTTTGAGAAGCAGCCGGACAGCGAGCTTTTTTCAATGTCCTGCGAGTTTGCTGTGCGCATGGCAGGCTTGGCTAAGAAGGCGGGGGTTGAAATTTCCGAGCCAACATTTATATCAAATGAAAATGGATGGCTTTCTTCAAATCCAGTACTTAGTCATTTAGAGAAAAATATATTTAGAAACAAACAGTCCATTTACAAAGGCGACGATGCCAACGACTCAATCATTCTCACTAGCTTGAAAAATTCTAGAGAGGAATTAAAATACGTAGCCATCACCATCAATAGACTTGTGCGCCAAGGTATGCGTTACAAGGATATTGCTGTTGTTGCGCCAGATTTGGAGCAGTATCGATATTTGGTTTCAGGGATATGGGAAGATTACAATATCCCTTATTTTGTTGACGCCAAAACCGAGATACTTTTTCATCCAATGTCTGAGGCAATCGATTCCCTTTTTGATATTTTCAATAGGAATTTTAGAAGGGAAGATGTGTTTAGATTTTTGCGAACAGGTCTTACGGATCTTTCTTTTGAAGAAATTGATTATTTGGAAAATTATGTAATTGCAACAGGAATTCGTGGAAAAAACAAATACTTCCATCCATTTGCAATTCGTTCAAATACATTTTCAGAGGATGAAGATTTGCTTAGGGCAAATGCAATCCGAGAAAAGGTTGTAAAAGCATTTGTAAGCTTTGATAATACAGTTGGAAGGGGAGCTGACGTTAGGACTATTGCAACCGCACTTTATGATTTCTTGGTTTCCTTCAATATGGAAGGCAAGATTAAGGAAAAGGGAGAAGCATATCAGCAAAAGAACCCTATCAAGGCCAAGGAGTACAGCCAGATTTATCCTGTAATCATGGATATTTTGGACAAGATGGTTGGGATACTTGGGGATGATGTAATGGACTTAGAAGAGTTCCATGATATTTATCAGGCTGGACTGTCTGCCGCGTCTATCGGTATTATTCCACCAGCAGCAGATAGCGTTATCTTAGGCGACATCGAAAGAACTCGTCTGTCTAATATCAAGGTGTTGTTTTGCCTTGGGGCATCTGACGATTCCATTCCAAAGAAGGTTGAAAACGGTGGTATTTTATCCCAGCTTGAGCGCGAACAGCTTTTAGATTTGGGCTTTGACTTGGCTCCATCTGACAGACAAAAATCCTTCAGACAGAGGTTCTATCTTTATCTGATGTTAACCAAGCCAAACTGCAAGCTATATCTTACAATGCCTCGTGTAGATAACAGTGGAAAGGGTGTTAATCCATCATATCTTGTGGATGTTATTGGCAAAATTTTTCCAGCTGTTAAGCTTAATGAAATCGAGGAATTTAGTGATAAGGATAAGCTGTTGGCAAAAAAGAGTGCCGTTAATTATTTGATTGATTTAGTTAACAAGGTTGTCTCTTTTGGTTTTGATTCCATTTCAAATGATGAAAGAAAGACTTTAGAATCACTTTTATTGTGGGCACAAAATGCAAAGGGAGTTGACTTAGATTCCATTTTAAATGCGCAGTTTTACGTTCATGAGCCGGAGCATGTTTCAAGGGAAGTTATGACTGCTATTAACGAGACTTTCAATGAGGATGAGACTGTATCAGGTTCTGTGTCCAAGTTTGAGGAGTACAATGAGTGCCCTTATAAATATTTCTTAACATACGTAATGGGAATAAAGGAAAGGGAGGAGTTTGAACTTTCAAGTATAGATATGGGTAACTTTTTCCACGAGGCCATCGAGAGATATTCGGATAGCCTTAAGGTTGATGGCAAAAGCTGGAAATCTGTTACTAGTCAAGAGCGGGAAGCGTACGTGGACATGGCTATAAGTCAGACCTTCGAGTCTATGGCCAAGATAAGTACATTAGAGGATTCAACCCAGCGATACATAGTTGATACCATGAAGGATACCCTCAGGTACACAGTGGAGGTTATTACAACTCAGGTTAATCGAGGAGAGTTCGAACCGGCTTTTTTTGAGGAGCAGATAAAAACAGAGATTATAGACCCATATACCAATGAAGTAGTTGCAAACCTGCGAGGCAAGGTTGATAGAATAGATATTGCTGGAGATGACGACAAGGCTGTTAGAATAATTGACTATAAATCAAGCGGCCATAAGCTAGATTTAAGCGAATGCTACTATGGATTGTCTTTGCAGCTTCCAATTTACATGGCCGTTGTTCTTGAAAAGCTAAAGGATGTATATCCAGATTCTAAGCTTCATTCATCAGCCATGTTATACTACGAGATGGCCAACAAATATTTAGAGATTTCAGGATTTTCATCATCGATGGAGGAGGAGCGACTTAAGCTTAGCAAGATGGAAGGTCTTCTCTCATCTGACAAGGATGATTTGCGGGCAAATGATTTTACTGTTGGAATAGAAGAGGGAAAGAATGACAAATCATCCATTGTGCCTTATTCAATCAAAAAGGATGGCGATTTAACCCAGACTACCAATGCCATAAGTCGTGAGGACATGGATACAGTGATGACTTTTGCCACGAACGCTGCTGCATATACAGCTAATGATATAATTGCAGGTAAATTTGATTGTTCACCAGCAAGGCATGGCACTATAGATGGATGCAGATTCTGTCGCTACAAAAGCATCTGTCATTTTGATGAAAGTCAGCCAGGCTTTGAGGCGAGAAACTTAGAAAAGATTGATAGAAAAATGGTTATTGAGATGATGAAAGACACAATAGAAGGAGACCAGTAGAGTGGGATTAACAGAAGAACAACTTAAAGTTCGAGATACAAGAAATAAAAATATGTTAGTCAGCGCTGCCGCAGGAAGTGGTAAAACCTTCGTTTTGGTAGAGCGAATTATTTCTGAAATCCTAGATAAGAATAATGGGGTTGATGTGGACCGTATTCTTGTTGTTACCTTTACTACAGCCGCTGCCGCCGAGATGAAAGAACGTATTCGTGTGGCTATCGACAAGGCTGTGGCAGAGGATAGTGACAACCAAAGAATCAGGGCACAGGCAACTCTAGTTCATAATGCCCAGATAAGAACTATCGATAGTTTTTGTAACTGGATAGTTAAAAATTATTTTTACGAAATCGAAATTGAACCATCCTACAGAGTGGGTACTACTGGTGAGTTAAAAATGCTTTCCGATGAGGTCTTTAAGGATTTGTTAGATAAAAAGCTTGAGGAAGCTGATCCAGATTTTAAACTATTGGCAGATGCTTATATTTCAGGCCGCAACGTGGATTCTCTCAAAAAAATGGTCTTTGATTTGCATGAAAAGGCTTATAGCTTTGCATGGCCTATGGAGTGGTATGATAATTCACTTCGTTTATACGATATTGACTCAGTGGAGACTCTTATGAAGTCTGAGTTTATAAAGGAGCTTTATGCCTATGCCAATAGCAATTTGGAAGGCGTCATAAAAAGACTTAGTCAAATTGTAAACCTTTATACTGAATCGTCTAAAGATAAATTAGTTTTTCTATCTGATTTGGATTATCTTAAAGCTATTTATGAGGCTGATAACTATATCGATAAAAGGATTTTGCTTTCAAATTACAAGCCAGACAAGCTATATACTCAAAAGTCACCACTCAATCCTGAGGAGTTAGAAAAAGCTAAAGACCTTCGTGATAAGTATAAAAATCTTATAAAAAGCCTTTATGAAGATTTCTTTAATATGGATATTCAAGAGCTTTTTGATGGCATGATGTTTATTAAAAGGCAGGCGACAGCTTTAATTGATTTTACCAAAGAATACAGCAACAATTTGCTTGAGGCCAAAAAGAAAAAGAATATTTTTGACTTTAACGATGTGGAACACATGGCTCTTGAAATTCTTAGAAATAAGGATTCAAAGGAGCATGAAAAGCGTCCTGTTGCCATAGAGCTGTCTAATCATTTCAAGGAAGTAATGGTGGATGAGTACCAGGATTCCAATGAGCTTCAGGAGCAGATTTTGACTGCAGTTTGTTCAGAGGACAACTACTTTACAGTTGGAGATGTTAAGCAGTCTATCTATGCCTTTAGGCAGGCATCGCCGCAGCTTTTTATTGACAAGCTATACTCATATCCTATGGATGATTCTTCGGATTCAATCAGGGTAGATTTGGATAAAAACTTCAGAAGCCGCGGGCAGGTTTTGGATTTTTGCAATCAGATATTTAGGCCATTGATGCAGCCAGATATGGGTGGCGTGTGCTATGATTCAAATGCCGAATTGAAGGTAGGAGATGAGGAATTTGTTGGTGAGCCTAAGGACTATGAGTCGGAGATAATCATAGCTGCTCAGGAGCCAGGTATGATGATGCACATGAATATAGACAATGCGGACGAGCTTGAAGCATTGGTTGTTGCAAAAAGGATTAAAGAGCTTTTGGCATCTAATTTTATGGTTAGTGCAAAGGGAACTGATGGCAGAACCCTTAGACCAATGAAGCTTTCCGACGTTGTTATTTTGATGCGAGCAGTAACTGGTCACGCCGATAAGTACATCAGTGCCTTAAAGGATAGTGGCATTCCAGCTTACGTTGCTGAGGCAAAGGGGTTCTTTGAAAGGGAAGAAATTGAGACAGTACTTTCGATGCTTTCTGTTATCGACAATCCTTTCAACGATATTCCTCTTGCAGCAGTTTTACATTCGCCTATGTTTGGATTTTCTTCCAACAGATTGGCCCAGATTAGAGCCACAGATAAAGAGTCATCTCTATTTGTATGTTTAAAGGTATATTTTGAAGCCCATCAGTCTAAGGATATAAGACATTTCTTGTATTTGTTAGATAAGTTTAGAAATGCGGCTGTTGATACACCTATCCATGAGATGATAGAAATGGTTTTGGCAAGCACTGGTTACGGGCTTTATGTCAGCGCCCTTCCAATGGGTAAGATGGCTAAGGCCAACTTAGAAAAGCTAGTGGATGAGGCAATTGATTTTGAGAGCACAAGCTTTAAAGGGCTTTCAAGATTTGTAAATTATATCGAGGGCTTAAAGAGTTACGACGAGGATTTGGGCATTGCAAAGACAGTTGGAGAAAATGACAATGCTGTTAGAATTATGACTATTCACAAGAGCAAGGGATTGGAATTTCCAGTGTGCTTTGTTTGCGGAATGGGGCGTAAGTTCAAGGAAGAAAGTGGCTTGTTTAGCTATGATGATAAGCTAGGCTTGTCATTAAACTACAGGAATCCGTATAACCGAATTACCCTTAAGACACCTTCTTACAACCTATTTAGAAAGCGTGTAAATGTTAATGAAAAGGGAGAGCTTCTTCGTATACTTTATGTTGCTTTTACAAGGCCTGTAGACAAGCTGATTATCACAGCTGCTATCAAGCCTACAGGCAAACAGTCTGTGGCAGATATTGTTGATAGCTACAGAGCCTCTGGGGTGGTCCTTGATCATTACACCAAGGAGAAGGCAGGGTCATCTATTGAGCTTGTCCTTAGAGCCTTGGATGCATCGGCGGTTTCTTATAATCGAAGTATTGTTGATTGCGCCAAACTTTTTGTAGACGAGGTTGAAAAGACTATTGTCAAAGAGCAAACTCGCAGATTGATAGAAGAAATTAGAAATACTCCTATTGATGAAAATGAGGATATTATCGCAAATACGATATCTTTTAAATATGCTGCTGAGGCTGACAGTAAATACAAAAATAAATATTCTGTATCCGAGATAAAGCACCAAGCTATGGAGCAGACATTTAGATTTAATGAGGATGCAGCCCCTGCATTTATTCATAATGAGGATGAAAGCTATGTGCCATCATTTATTAGCAAACAGTTTACTCATGAGGATTCGGCGAAAGATGTGAAGGTGCCTTATGGTGCTTTGTATGGTACAGCAATGCATAGATTTATGGAGTGCTTTGATTTTGCCAGAGAGGATTTTGAAAGCTCCTTTGATGAGCAACTTAACTATATAACTCAGATTCAAAGTATGGCTCCAGAGGAGCTTGAAAGATTAAATACACAAAAGCTAAAAATATTTTTTGAATCAGAGATAGCCGACAGAATGAGTAAAGCGGCATTAAATGGCAAGCTTTATAAAGAAAAGCCATTTGTATACGGCTCAGATGGAAACAGCTTATTTGGCGACGAATCTGCAGCCACAGAGATGATTTTAGTTCAAGGTATTATCGACGTGTTCTTCGAGGAGGAAGATGGAATAGTTCTTTTGGATTATAAGACAGATAGAGTGGACGCGGATAGGGAATTAGTGCTAAGATATGAAAAGCAACTTCAGTTGTACAAGGATGCAATTGAAAAGGCTTACAATATTCCGGTAAAGGAAACATTGCTTTATTCATTTTCTCTTGATAGGACTATTAAGATATAAAGAGGTGGTTGTCCTAGGGATTTTGAAGTAGTAATTTATGAGGTGAAAAATGTACGATAAAAAGGTAATTAGCGTTTTCTTAAAGAATCAACTTCAGCTTTTTCCTGAAAAAGTTGCAGAGGATGAGCAGGAGGCTGCAGAGTTTTTAGAGGATGTATGTGCAGTAGTCTGCAAAAACAAAAAGGAAGTTATAGAATATCTTGAGGATGCCATGGACGTTTCTGGAATGACAGAACAAGAGATGCTTTCCGCTGAGGAAGTTTTTGATATAGGCGACGGAAGATATCTTATTGTAGAGGGTTAATAATGAATTTATTTAAAAGAATTGGCATTATCGTATTTGCGATATGCATGACCATATCATTTCAGGCATGTTCTATTAAGGACAAGACAATCTATTTTGATACCTCAAGCGGAAGAGGTACAGTATTTAAAATCGGAGATATGAAATGCTCCAAGAAGGAGGCATTTGTTTATCTTCTCAACGAGAAAAATATTTACGGCTCTGTTGATGGAGTTAATCTTTGGTCCGAGGATTTTGATACCAAGACAATGACAGGCTCAATAAAGGATTTGACTCTTGAGCATCTTACCAAAGTATACGTATTAAATCTTTACGCAAACGAACATCAAATAGAGCTTACGGAAGAGGAAAAGAAAGCCTGTGACAAGGCTGGGGCAGAGTACTACAAGTCTCTTAATTCTGATGAGCGTTCATTCACAGGCGCTAGTAAAAAGGACATCAAAAAGATGTATCAGCGTTATGCCTTGGCGGAAAAGGTTTACAACGAGCTTATGGATTCTGTAAACGAGGAAGTTTCAGAGGACGAGGCACGCGTTATGGAAGCCTTTGTCTTGTTCGTCAAGGACGAGAATAAAGCAAACGAAATTCAAGGGATGATTGACTACGGATATACGTTTGAAAGACTTGCATCCACTTACACAACCTTAGATACTTATCAGGTTACTTTTGCAAGAAATGAATATCCAAAGGAAGTGGATGATGTAGTATTTAACCTTGATACCGAGGAAGTTTCAGGTGCAATTCCTGCAGATGGCGGTTATTATTTCTTCCAGTGTCTTGATAAATACAACGAGGAATTATCCGAGGAAAATAAAAAGGTAATTATTGAAAACAGACGTAAGCAAGTGTTGGATGATATTGTCACTGATCTTGAGCAAAGATATTTCTCCGACATGAATACAAAGTTGTGGGACGAAGTTGAGTTCCCAGAGGATGCATCTAAGCTTACCAGCGGAACATTCTTTGAAACCTTGAATAAATATTTGAAGTAAATTTTATAGTGATAAGTAAAAGATTTTCTCATGACACTTTTGGGAAAATCTTTTTTTATACGATTTGTTTTATTTATAATTTTTAAAATCGTAGACTTTTAGTTTTTATTAATCTTTTTAATCACAGACTTTTTAATTATTCATTTTTAAAATCAAAGATTTATTATTTTATATTTTTTTAAATTAAAGAAGCATAGTTTTTTTCATTTTTTAGAATTAAAGATTTTGTTTTTTTAAACTTTTTATCCATGACTTTTGTAATTTATATATTCATATTCTTGTTAAAATGTACTTTGTATATTTTTATTAAATAAGACTTGTTCTACAATTTTTTTTGATTAGTAATTGTTTGAATATTATATTTTTGTATGTCACATTTACCTAAAATTTTTTATTATTGAATTCAATATTATAAATTTAGTAAAAATTGTGTGTTCTCTATAGAAATTGTATTAATAAATGTCTATAATATGGTTTAAATGAAAAACAAATTTTTTTCGTTTAGAGGAGGGTTACGAAATGGTTACTAACGCAAGAGTCACAGTTGAAGATGTGAAGAAAACAGCTGCTTCTGCAGCTTCTACTGTAAAAGCGGCAGCTGCTAGTGCAAACGAGGTTACAAAAAAGGTTGTTGCTGAAGTTAAAAA
>JAEEGK010030069.1_pt1 | contig 10790 bp, 2 predicted proteins | sample 8958771 | NCBI WGS metagenome assembly JAEEGK01 (sample SAMN16246547, study PRJNA631951) | gut metagenome | biome: gut microbiome; feature: rumen; material: SC-attached | host: Bos | place: Iran: Karaj | collected 2018-10 | reverse complement strand
GATTGTTATGGGATAAAGTAAATTTTTCAATAAAATAATATATTATTAAAAACATTTTATTTAAAGCTTAAGTTTTTGATTGAAGAAGTTAAAATAAATGGAAAAGGATTTGTAAATATATAATATTTTATAATTATTGATTGAAAGAAGAATTTCCATTATAATTGAAATTAAAGGAAAGGAAAATGTTAGATAAAATTAGATATATTATTGATATGATAATAAGAACAAAGGAAAAGTTTATATATTATTTTTATTTAATAATATTTTTAAATATATCTTAATTATATTAATATAATTAATATAATATAATTAAAAAAATTAATTTTATTGTAATATTATGATAATATTTTATTATTATAATTTTCATGTTCTAAAAGATATTATTTTAAATATTATAAAAATATTTATAATAAAATTAAGAATAATTGTATCTTTTAGTTTGTTATAACAGTTTAATAATTATTATATATATATATTGACTTTTTTTTCATTTTTAAGCATCGAAAATTTTTTGTATTTTTTTCCATCCAAATGTTGAAATTTTCCTTTTTTTTTGATAAAACTATAAATTATAAGATAAATTAAAATAAATTCTAAGCTATTATTGGTTTTATTACTAATTTGTATTTAATATTCTTTGAATATATTAAAATTTTAAAATAAATTATTTTTAACTTGAGTAAATTAATTTTTTCTAGAAAATGAAAACATATAAACAAAATTCGATTAAAATATTATTTTTTTTTCCACTAAACATTAAAAGATTACTTAGTTTTTAAATCACTGAATCATAAATCTAATTTTTTTATAAAAATATATCATTATAAAAAATAATAATTTTTGGAAACAATATAAATAACAAGATATAATTTTTTATTTTAATATAAATGTATAAAATCTTGGAAAGACTAAAACTGAAGATTTTAATAACATTATGCGTTTTAATGCTTTCAAGCTCATTAACGAAATATTCAAGTAAAAATTACGAATTATCAATGGTTTGCGATGATCATATGAAAGCATTAGAAGTCAGAGATTACGACAACAATCGTTTGAAAAAAACCGTGCTTTTACCAAACTGTCAAAATCATTATACCTACAATGTAAGTGCAATTCCCGGTTCAAAAGTCATTCTTTATTGCTTTAATTCTGCAGGAACCGCAGGAGGTGGTGGATGTATAAAAGATAGTTGGGGAACACACTGCCTTATTTGGAAATCATGGGAAGGAATTAGTATAAACTTTTGCAATTACGAATATAGAACAATTTATGGAACTTGGTATTATTTATATAAATTAAATCAATATTCATGCTGCACTACCTATGGATTCTACACATCTCTACCAAACAAATATGTCTGCCGTGATTCAAATGTCAAAGTTGTAGCCGCTTATGATGACCACGACTTCGAATTAAGTGACTATATTGAATATGAAGGAGTATATAGCTGGGGTATCTATACTGTTTTCACCGCAGGAGTTGATTACGTTTCTTATGACGAAGGATGTAAACAAGGATATAAAGTCTCAACATATGTTGCTCATGATTTAGATCAAGATTTCGAATTTTATTCTAAAGTACCTGGATTATACTCAATTGAATGGTCAGGTTATGGAGCTTGGGAATATTATCAAGCCAATTATAAAAAATGCTACTATCATATCAGAGTTTGTTATCATACTTGTGGAGACTGTGATTCAACTACTCAAGGAGACTCCAATAATCATAGATGTATTAAATGTAAAGGAAGCAGATATTTCAAACATGGAACCAAAAACTGCTATTCAAGAGATGAAATCGATGATGGATACCACTATGATGAAAACACAAATGAATGGGTTAACTGTTATAAAACTTGTGGAAGATGCTCCAAAGCAGGAAATGAAACAAATCCATATTGTATTACATGTAGTAAAAACTTCCCATATTTAATAAATGGAGGAAAATGTGTAAACAACACTGATGGATATTATTATGAAAATTGTACTGGTAAATGGGTAAAATGTCATGATAGATGCTCAAAATGTAGAAGAGGTGGATCAGATTCTAGACATAATTGTGATGTTTGTGCTCCCGGATATCATTTTGTTTATACCTTAGGAGGACAATGTGTTAAAGATAATGAAAAACCTGAAGATTCATATTATAATGAAACAACAGACACTTATGAAAAATGTTTAGATTATTGTTCAAAATGTACTAATAAAACTGTTTGTAATCAATGTAGACCAGGATATCATAGAATATTTGGTTATCCAGGACTTTGTGTACCTGATAGAAACATACCAGAAGATTATTATTATGATGAAGAAGATGATTATTATAAAAAATGCTATAGTAAATGCGGAAAATGTAAAGGTCCAGGAAGTGAAAATTCACACAATTGTTTAAAATGTGCTCCAGGTTATCATTTAGTTTATGGAAGACCAGGAATTTGTATCTCAGATAGTGAAAAACCAGATAATTATTATATTGACAATGATACTGATACCTATAAACCTTGTCATTCAGCTTGTGGAAGATGTTATAGAGGAGGTGATGAATATAATACTCATTGTTATACATGTGCTCCAGGTTATTACTTTGTCTTTTGGAGAACAGGTCTTTGTGTCAAACCAGGAAATCATAACTGTACTTGTACTATTAAAAATGATACATATGTAAGTTGTTATTATAGATGCGATGAATGTGATAAAGAAGGAACAGCAACAGACCACAATTGTAAAAAATGTGCTCCAGGTTATCATTTTATTTATAATAAAGAAGGTCAATGTATTCTTCCATGTGAAGCTCCAGATGATACTTATTATGATAAAGATAAAGATTCATTTGAAAAATGTTATCATACTTGCGGAGCATGTTATGGAAAAGGAACAGCTGAAAACAATAATTGTAAAGATTGTAAAAAAGTTAATGGAGTATATACACATCATTTCATTGAATCAAAACATTATCAATGTATCCCAGAAAGTGAAAAACCAGAAAATACATATTTAGATAATTTCACAAATACTTATAGAGAATGTTATAAATCTTGTAAAACTTGTGATAAATACGGACACTCTGTAAATCATAATTGTTTATCTTGCGCTGATGGATATCACTTTATATATTCTCAACCAGGAAACTGTATTTTACCTTCAGAAAAACCAGATAATACATATTATGATGAAGAAGATGATACCTATAAAAAATGTTATAGCAAATGTGCAACATGTAATGGAGCTGGAACTGATTCGAATCCTAATTGTAAAACATGTCCAAGAGGTTATTATTTCGTATATAATCAAACCGGATTTTGTGTTACTGAACAAGAAAAATGTGATAGATGTTATTTAGATGAAGATGACAATACTTTTAAACCATGTCATGAAAGATGTGGAAAATGTGTCAAAGGAGCTAACTCTACTAATATGAATTGTGTTGAATGTCTTAAATTCGAAAATGGTAAATTTAAATATCATTTTATTTTTAATAACAAAGGAGAATGTGTTGGAGAAGACCAAAAATGTTCAAATTGTTATTTAGATGAAGATGATAATACTTATAAAGAATGCTTTTCAACTTGCGCAACATGTAATAAAAAAGGTAGTTCTTCTGCACATAATTGTTTAACTTGTAAAAATGGTTACTCATTTGTTAATGGAAAAGGAAGTAATTGTTTACCAGATGATGGATTTGATGATGGATATTACAAAGAAAATGACACATGGCATCAATGCTATAATACTTGTGGAAAATGTATAAAAGGAGGTAATTCAACTCATCATAACTGTGTTAAATGTGCTCCAGGTTATCACTTTATTTATAATCAAACTGGTGTTTGTGTTTCTGAAAAACCAGATGACTGTTATTACGATGAAGAAGAAGATAAATTCGAAAGATGTTATAGCACTTGTGGAGGATGTAAAGGAAAAGGAGATGCAAATAATCATAGATGTACAATTTGTGCTAAATATGTAAATGGAACATTCCAATATCACTTTATCTCTACCGTTGAAGGACAATGTGTTGAAAAAGGAAATGATAATCAATATTTAGATGAAAATGATAATACATATAAAGATTGTTATGAAACTTGTGGAAGATGTTCAAAAGGAGGTAACCCCTCAATTCATAATTGTATCACCTGTAAAAATGGTTATTCATTTGTAGCTGATAAAGGATCAAATTGTTTCTCAGATAATGAAAATCATGATGGATATTATAAAGATGAAGATGATAACACATGGAAAAAATGTTATGAAACTTGTTCTACTTGCTCAGGTAAATATAGTAATTCTTGTACTCATTGTACTGAAGGTTATCACTTTATTTATAATCAACCTGGTGTTTGTGTTTTAGATAAACCAGATGACTGTTATTATGATGAAGAAGATGATACATATAAAAAATGTTATGAAACTTGTTCATCATGTTCAAGAAAAGGAGATAGTAATAATCATTTTTGTACTGAATGTGCTCGTTATTCAAATAAAACATTTATTTATCATTTTACTTATAAAAAAGAAGGACAATGTATTAATAACAAAGATGCTAATGAATATTTAGATGAAACTGATAATACTTATAAAAAATGTTATGAAACTTGTGCCACTTGTAGTAAAGGAGGAAATTCCGTAAATAACAATTGTGATACATGTGCTCCAGGATTTAAATTCGTTAAAGATTCAAATAACAAAAATTGTATTTCAAAAACTAATCCAGATGATGGATATTATTATGAAGAAGGTGAAGATATAATTGAAAGATGTTATTATACTTGTGGAAAATGTAATAAAGGAGGAAATTCAACAAATCATAACTGCTTAAGATGTAAAGAAGGATATGTTGCCTTAGTACAAACTTCAAATTATATTTTATGTATCAAAGTAGAAGAAAAACCAGAAGATTATTATTATGATAATGATACTGATTCATATAAACAATGCTATCATACATGTAAAAAATGTGAATATGGAGGAAATGCTGATCGTCATTTATGTACTGAATGTAAAATGAACCCAGATGGAACTTATGCATATCATTTCACTACTGCTAAAGAAGGACAATGTGTTGTAAACGGAAATGATAATCAATATTTAGATGAAAGTGATAATACATTTAAAGATTGTTATGATACATGTGGAACATGTTCAAGAGCTGGTAATAGTGAATCTCATAATTGTAATACTTGTAAACCAGGTTATGCATTTATCAATAATAGAGGAAATAATTGTTATTCTGACTCAGAAAATCATGATGGATATTATAAAGATGAAGATGATAACACATGGAAAAAATGTTATGATACCTGTGGAAAATGTTTCCAATTTGGTAATTCAACAAATCATAACTGTCACAAATGTAAAGATGGATATCATTTTATCTATAACAGAACAGGATATTGTGTTAGACCAGCAGATAAATGTGAAAATTGTTATTTAGATGAAGATGATGACACCTACAAACCATGTTATGAAAAATGTGGAGGATGTTCTCAAGGAGGAGACTCAACTAATCATCATTGTACTTTTTGTGCTAAATATACTAATGGAACTTTCATTTATTATTTCGTTGAAGGTCATTCTGGACAATGCTTTAATAGATCTGAAATAAATGATGATTACTATTATGAAGAAGAAGAAAATATTTATAGACCATGCTATAATAAATGTAAAAAATGTAGCAAAGGTGGAAATGATGATAATCATAATTGTGATGTTTGTGTTAATGGTTATTACTTCGTTTATAATAAAGTAGGTTATTGTGTTTCTGAAAATGATAAACCAGAAGATACTTATTTCGATAATACAACAAATACTTTTGAAAGATGTTACGATAGATGTAAAAGTTGTTCCATAGGAGGAAACTCAAATAATCATAATTGTAATAGATGTATTGATGGATACTTCTTTATTTATAATAAAACTGGATATTGTGTATCTCCTTCAGAAAAACCAGATGATTGTTATTTAGAAAACGACACATACAAAAAATGTTATGAAAGATGTGGTTCATGTTCTCAAAGTGGTTCAAGTACAAATCATAATTGTTTAACTTGTAAAAAAGATGGAAATGGAAAATATCTTTATCACTTTGTTGAAGGAAGAGAAGGATTCTGTATTAATGATGCAGAAAAAGAAAGCAATTATTATTTAGATGAACAAACAAATACCTATAGAAGATGTTATTCAACATGTGCAACTTGCTCCAGACCAGGAAATTCATTAACTCACAATTGTACAACATGTATTAATGATTATGCATTCCTTGCAGGTCAAGGTAGTAATTGTTTTGAAATTACTGAAAAAGATGGTTATTATAAAGATGAAAATGGAACATGGAGTAGATGTTATGATACTTGTAATAAATGTAATAAAGGTGGTGATTCAACTAATCATAATTGTCTTCAATGTATTGATGGATATAAATTCTATTTAGTTAATGGTTATGTATTATGTGTTAAAGATAAACCAGATAATACATATTTAGATAATGATACTTATAGACCATGCTTTGAAAGATGTAATTCTTGTTCTCAAGGAGGAGACAGCAACAATCACAATTGTTTAGAATGTGCTAAAAATTCAAATGGAGATTACTTATATCATTTCGTTCATAATAAACCAGGACAATGTATTAAAAAAGAAGAAGCAAATCCAGATGATTACTTAGATACCGGTGATAACACATATTATGATTGTTATAAATCATGTGGAACTTGTAATAAAGATGGAACTTCAGCAAATCATAATTGTTTAACATGTAAATCAGGATATCATTGGATTTATGCTGTTAAAGGAAATTGTTTAACTGAAAATGAAGCTAAAGAAAAATATCCTTATACATATTATAATCAAACAACTGATACATTTGAAAAATGTTATGAAAGATGTTGGACATGTTTTGCCTGGGGTAATATCAAATATCATAATTGTTTAACATGCAGAGAAGATTATCATTTAGTTTACAATCAAACTGGACAATGCCTTAGACCATGTGCCAAACCTGAAGATACTTACTTAGATAATGAAACAGATACTTATAGAAAATGTTATGATACATGTGCTACTTGTGACTTTGGAGGAAATTCCGCAAATAATAATTGTACAGAATGTGCTAAAGATTCAAATGGAAATTATTTATATCATTTCATTTGGAGTAAACAAGGACAATGTGTTCCAATTAGTCAAAAAGGAGATGATGAATATTTAGATGAATCAGATAATACAATTAAAAAATGTTATAATACTTGTGGTTCATGTACAAGAGGAGGAAACAGTCAAAATCATAATTGTGCTACTTGTGCACCAGGATTCCATTGGATATATAATCAAGAAGGTAACTGTGTAAATAATAGTACTTGTGGAGATGATACATATTATGATGAAGAAGAAGATACATATAAAAAATGCTATGATAAATGTAAAAAATGTAAAGGACACGGAGACGAAGAAAATCACAATTGTGCTGCTTGCCCAAGTGGATATCATTTCATTTTCAATCATACTGGACAATGTATTCCTGATAGTGAAGTATGTAGAAGATGTTACATTGATGAAGAAGATGATACAATTAAAGAATGTTATGAAAGATGCGAAACATGTGTAAAAGGAGGAAATTCAAATTCTCATTTTTGTACTGAATGTAAAAAAGAAAATGGACAATATATATATCATTTCATTTATGATAGACCAGGTATATGTATTTCTGAAAGAGAAAAACCAGATGATTATTACTATGATGAAGATGATAATACTTATAAACCATGTTATGCAAGATGCTCTAGATGTAATAAAACTGGAACATTTACCAACCAAAATTGTATGGCTTGTAAACCAGGATTTAATCTTGATGAATCTAAAAATCAATGTTTAAATGACGAAGAAAGTAATCAAGATGGAAAATATGTAGAAGATGGAAAAATAAAAGATTGTTATTCAACATGCAGAAAATGTTCAGCAGGAGGAAATTCAAATAATCATAATTGTGATGAATGTATTGATGGATATCACTTTTATTGGAAACATCCAAAAATGTGTATTAAAGATCAACCAGATCATACTTACTTAGATAATACTACAAATACATATGAAGAATGTTATAGTTCATGTAAATCTTGCACAATTGGAGGAAACAATGGAAAACATAATTGTAATGTATGCGCTACTGGATATCATTTCATTTATTTAATAAGAGGAAATTGTATTCCAGAAAGTCAAAAACCAAATAATACATATTATGATGAAGAAACTGATACTTATGAAAAATGTTATGACAAATGTTCAAGATGTAACAAAGGAGGAAATAGTACAACTCATAATTGTGTTAGATGTAATAATAATTATCATTTCATGTATAATGGTGGTAGTAATTGTTTCGCTGAACATGAAAAATGTGAAAACTGTTACTATGAAGAATCAACAGATACTTATCAAAAATGTTATGATTCATGTAGAACATGCTTCAAAGGTGGAAATTCAACTTCTCACAATTGTTATACATGTCCTCCAGGATATCACTTTATTTATGATAAACCAGGTTGGTGTATTAGAGAAGGAAGTCAACCAAATAATACATATTATAATGAAGAAGATAATACTTATTATCCATGTTATAGCAGATGTAGTACATGTTATGGAAGAGGATCACAAACAAATCATAACTGTAAACAATGCTTTGTATATGAAAATGGAACATTCAAATATCATTTCACAATTGATAAAGAACATCAATGTATAAGTGAATATGAAAAAGAACATGATTATTATTTAGATAATAATACTAATACCTATGAACAATGTCATAAAAATTGTTACTATTGTAGTAGAGCAGGAACTGATGAAAATAATAATTGTGATAGATGTAATCCTTATTATCATTTCATTTATAATAAAACAGGTCAATGTATTCCAGAAAATCAAAAACCAGAAGACACATTTTATAATCCCGAAACTGACACATTTGAAAAATGTTATGACACTTGTAGAAGATGTAGCGGAAAAGGAACCCCATCAAATCCAAAATGTACAAAATGTGCTACTGGTTATCACTTCATTTATAATCAAAGTGGTGTTTGTATTAGAGAAGGAACTCAACCAGAAGATACTTATTTAGATGAAAATACTGATACATATAGAAAATGTCATTATAGATGTGGAAAATGTTCAAGATATGGTAGTGATCAATGTAGTAAATGTGCAAATGGATATCATTTCGTTTTCTTCAAACCAGGATATTGTATTACTGAAGAAGAAAAATGTATTAATTGTTATTTAGATAATACAACTGATACTTATGAAAAATGTTATGATACTTGTTATACATGTAGTACTGGTGGAAATAGTAATAATCATAACTGTAATACTTGTCCTAATGGATATTACAAAATATTCGGAAGCAATAATTGTTATCATATAAATGAAATTCCAAATGATTATTATTATGAAGAACAATGTGGTTGCTTCAAAAAATGCCATAGTAATTGTGCTTATTGTAGTGGACCAGGAACAGATTCATCAAATAATTGTAAAAAATGTGTAAATGGATTCTATTTCATTTATAATAAAGAAGGTCATTGTATAAAAGAAGGAACTCAACCAGATCATACTTATTTAGATAGAGATACTTATAGATTATGTTATGAAAGATGTGATACATGTTATGGATATGGTTATGCTGGATATCATAATTGTAAAACTTGTGCTAAAGATAATACTGGAAAATATATATATCATTTCACATGGAATATATATCCATATATTTGTATTTCTGAATCTGAAAGACCAGAAAGATCATACTTAGATGAATCAGATAATACTTATAAAAAATGTCATAATTATTGTTTAGAATGTAATCAAGCTGGAACAGACTCAGCTAATCATTGTACTAAATGTATTCCTACTAGACACTTTATTTATAATCAAGTAGAACAAGGTAATTGTATTAGACCAAGTGAAGCACCAAATAATACATATTTAAATACTGAAAATGATACATTTGTTCCTTGTCATAGTAATTGTTTCTATTGTAGTCAAGCTGGAACTGATGAAAGTAATAATTGTGATTTATGTAAATATGGATATCATTTCATATATACTCAAAAAGGACAATGTATTAGAGAAGGAACTCAACCAAATAACACATATTTAGATAATTATACTGATACATATAGAAAATGTTATGAAACTTGTTCATCTTGTTTCCATAGTGGAGATGCTAAATGGAATTATTGCTTAGATTGTGCTAAAGATTCTAATGGTAGATATACTCATCACTTTACATTTAAACAACAATATCAATGTATTCCTTCTGAAGAACAACCTGAAAGAAGTTACTTAGATGAATCAGATAATACTTATAAAAAATGTCATAATTATTGTTTAGAATGTAATCAAGCTGGAACAGACTCAGCTAATCATTGTACTAAATGTATTAATACTAGACATTTCGTTTATAATAAAGTAGCTCAAGGTAATTGTATTAGACCAAGTGAAGCACCAAATAATACATATTTAAATACTGATAATGATACTTATCTTCTTTGTCATAGCAGTTGCTATTATTGTAGTAAACCAGGAGATGATAATAATAATAATTGTGACTTATGTAAAGATGGATATCATTTCATTTATAATCATGTTGGACAATGTATTAGAGAAGGAGATCAACCAGAAAATACTTATTTAGATGGATATACTGATACATATAGAAAATGTTATGATACTTGTAGAACTTGCTTCTATGAAGGAAATTCAACTTGGAATTATTGTTTAGATTGTGCTAAAGATTCATCTGGAAATTAC
>JAEEGK010030066.1_pt1 | contig 10791 bp, 7 predicted proteins | sample 8958771 | NCBI WGS metagenome assembly JAEEGK01 (sample SAMN16246547, study PRJNA631951) | gut metagenome | biome: gut microbiome; feature: rumen; material: SC-attached | host: Bos | place: Iran: Karaj | collected 2018-10 | reverse complement strand
CCCCAATCCCCAATCCCCAATCCCCAATCCCCAATCCCCATTTTAATTAGATTATCTAAATAAATATAATTAATAATTTGTTTAAATTATTATTATTAAAAATTATTATTAAAAAATTAAAAATTATTATTAAAAATTATTATTAAAAAATTATAATTAAAAAACACTTAAAAAAAAATGAACATTTCCACATTTCCTCAAACATTATTCAAAGCGCGTGAAAAAGCAGTTTTGGGTGATTACATATCCTCAATAAACATTTACAAATCCTTAACAAAAAACATTCAAGAATACACAAAAAATTTAAATGACAAATATTTAATTTCAAAATGGAAAGAACTTTACGAAAAAATCATGCTCGAATCTTCTTTGATTTACAAAGCTTACAATTTATGTCGCGTTTTTAAAGAAAATTCATTCGACGATCAATTTAAAAAAGTCGAAGAACAAAATTTGAATAGCAACAAAATTTTAATGCGAGAATTTAAAATCGATCACAAACGTTCTTATAATTTCGACAATAGAAAAAATAATTTTAATTTCGTTGTTAATAATTATGTGATTGAAAAAAAATACAAAGACGATGATTTTATTAAAGATCCGGATGTGTGGGAAGATCCTGAAAATGATCCACGTTTTCCGGGTGATGAATATTATTATAAAAATGTGAAAAGAAAAAGTAATAAAAGTCCAATTAAATTTGAGTCGAATGTTGTTAATTATGAAGAACTTGAAAAAAAAAGAAATTATGAAAAACCGTGGAAAGTTAATAATGTTGTTAAACCCAAAAATAATAATAAAAATAATAATAATAATAATAATAAAAATAATAATAATAATAATAATAATAAAAATAATAATAATAACAACAACAACAAAAGTCCATTTTTACTCTCTCGCTATCCAAACGACAATGGCTGCGGTCCAGACACTGATTTAATAAACATGATCGAACGAGAAGTTCTCGAAAAAAATCCCAACATAAATTTCGAAGACATCGCCGAATTAGACTCCGCCAAAAAAACTTTACAAGAAGCAGTAATTTTACCTTTATTACTCCCCAATTTTTTCAAAGGTTTGCGTCGTCCATGGAAAGGTGTATTACTTTACGGTCCACCAGGAACAGGAAAAACATTATTAGCAAAAGCATTAGCAACTCAAGGAAAAACAACCTTTTTTAATGTAAGTGCAACAACATTCGCGAGTAAATGGCGAGGCGAAAGTGAAAAATTAGTAAGAATTTTATTTGAAATGGCAAGATTCTATGGCCCAAGCACAGTGTTTATAGATGAGGTTGATAGCATAGGAACTAAAAGAAAAGATGGTGATAATGAAGCGAGTAGAAGAGTCATGGCGGAAATGTTGGTACAAATGGATGGAATAGCAAGTTTAAACATAAATTCAAATAATTCAAATGAAAATAATTCAAATGAAAATGAAAATAAAAATTCAACTGAAAAAAATTCAAATTCACCTGAAAATGACCGCCCCAAAAATGTAATGGTTCTCGCAGCTACAAATCATCCTTGGGATTTAGACGATGCTTTACGACGTCGATTTGAGAAGCGAGTTTACATTCCATTGCCTAATAAAATTGGGCGTAAAAAAATGTTTGAAATTAATTTAAAAGACGTTGAAGTTGAAAAAAATGTTAATTTCGATGAACTTGTGAAAATCACTGATGGTTACAGCGGCGCTGACATTGCGAATGTTTGTAGAGAAGCTGCGTTGATGAATATGCGAAGGAAAATTATGAATGTGAATAAAGATGGAAATTTTGATGTTATGAAAATGATTGAAGATGTTAAATTTCAAAATGATATTGATGCGCCGATTACGATGAAGGATTTAGTTGCTGCTGTGAAAAATATTTCCAAAAGTGTGAGTAAAAATGATTTGAAAAAATATGAAGAATGGACGAAAGAATTTGCTAGTAAATGAAATTTTAATGAAATTTATATGAATTTTTTATGAATTTTTTATAGAATTTTTATTTATTTATTTATTTATTTTTTTGTTTTTTGTTATTTTTTTTATTTATAAAGTTAATTTATTTTTTTGTTTGATAAAAAATTTATTATTAGTTAAATATATTTTATTTATATATCTAATTAATATTATTTAATATAATAATATTATAAATATCTATCAATTAAAATAAATAAATTAAATTTACTTTTCATTATTAACATCTTCATTTTTCATCGAAAACGTGGAAATTTCCCCATTAGTAATTCTATAGACCAAAATTTTTCCATTGGGTGAGTCAAGAAAAATATGATGTTCTTTTTTAAGTGTTTCCAACAAATTATCATCGAAATTAATTTTTCCGTTTTCCATGTCATTTTTTAATTTATTGTAGCTATTTTTCGCTTCATTCGGATCAATAATATCAACTAAAGTTCCTTTTGGCGCTTTAATAGCTAACAAATCGAATTTTTCATTGGAACTTAAATCGTTTAAATCATTGAATGTGATGTAACCAAATTTATTAAATTCTTCTTGTTGCGAAATGAAATTGAATTTGTTTTTGATGATTTCAATGTTTTGATCAATTTCGATTTCTTCGTTTTCGAGATTTTTTAATGTTTCTTGTAATGTTTTTATTTCTGATGAAATTGTTGATATGCGATTTGATGTTTTTATTTGCGGAAGAAAAACGTCGTTTTTTATCCAACTTATTTCGTTTTTAGCGTGTTTTTGAATGTAGCCGATGCCTTCTAACACGTTTGTTATGTCGTATATACGACGCTTTTTTACTTTCAGTTCGTGAACTAAGTCGTTTATGTTTATAGTTTTTCTTCCGCTTGTTTTAATATAATTAACAAAATTTTTTGTAAGTTCTCCCAAAGAATTTTCAACTCGCGGTTTAATAACAGAATTTTCATTGAGAAAAGAATTTTCATTAGAATTTTTTTCTTTGATTTTAGAATTTGAATTATTTTTATTAATGAATTTTGTTGGATTTTTTTCTTTTAAAGAAAGAATTTCTCTTTTTCTTTTTTGTGTTAAATTACGCGGGCTCAAATTTGGCTCATTTTTATTATTCATTTTTTATGTTATTATTATTTTTTTAATTATGAATAATTTTTAACTTTATTTAAATAATTTTTAATTTAAATGTGCTTTTAATTTTTTTGATGATGAAAATCTATTTTATTTTTTTTTATTTGTTTTTTAATTAATTTTTATTAATAAATCTAAAAATTATTTTTTTCTTTTAATTTTTAATGGAAGAAAATAAAATTAAAGCACAAAAATTGTTTGAAAAAGGAATGAAATTTTATAATTCACAAAATTATGAAGAAGCTTTAAAATTGTTTGAAAAAAGTCAAAAATTAAATTATAATAACATTGTTGAAACTTTCATTTCGCAATGTAAAAATAATTTAAAAAATAATAAAAATTTTAATGAAAATTTTAATAAAAATAATGAAAATTTTAATAAAAATTTTAATAATTTTGAAAATAAAAATTTTTCAAACGAAAATAAAAATTTTTCAAATGAAAATAAAAATTTTTCAAACGAAAATAAAAATTTTAATAATTTTAATAATGAAAATAATAAAAACGATGATGAAATTTGTACAAATTTATTAAAACTAAAAGATTATTACGAAATATTAAAAATTTCAAAATCGGCTTCAAAAGACGAAATAAAACGTGCATATAAAAAACAAGCAATAAAATTTCATCCGGACAAAAACAAAAGTCCAAAAGCAGAAGAATGTTTTAAAAAAATATCCGAAGCATATCAAATTTTAAGCAACGACGAAAAAAGAAATTTCTATGACAAATTCGGAACAGAAGAAGAATTTCATCAAAAATATCAATCGCAACATCAAAATTTCGAAGAAGAAATGGATCCATTTGATATTTTCGATATTTTATTCAATGGCCCAGAAGGATTTCAACGAAGAAGAAATTTCAGAAGAAATAATAATTATTATCAAAGAGAAAATCATAATAATAATAATGTTCAAAGAAATAAATTCGCGGTTTTTATTCAATTTTTGCCTTTGATTTTCTTATTGTTAGTTAATATTTTACCTGATTTGCTTAAATCAAGTCCGTTGTATCAATTTACTAATGATTCGTACTATTTAAATAAAAGAAAAACGTCGAAAAATAATGTTGTTTATTTTGTGGGCGATAAATTTTTGAAAAAATATCCGAAAATTAAAGATGTGTTTGAAAGTGGAATTGAAAATGAAATTGAAAGAAATTATTTAAATTATGTTGCGGAAAAATGTGAAGAAGTTTTGCATACTAAACAAATTTTAGAGTATAGAATTAGATTGGGATATAGATATTTCCAAAATGAATTAAATAGACTTGATTTTAGAAGCTGTGAAAGATATAATGATTTGAGATATAAAATTAGATAAAAAAGATATGATTTATATATTTTTTAATGTTTTATAATATATAATATATATGATATATATAATATATATATTATATATATAATATATATTATATATATAATATATATTATATATGATATATATATCATATATATTATATATATGATATATATTATATATATTATATATATGATATATATGATATATATGATATATATGATATATGATATTATATTTAATATATTTTAATAATATTTAAATATTATTTGATAATAATTTTTATTATTATTTTAATTTTTTTATTACGATTTATTTAATTTTTTTTTTAATAAATATGAACGCCGATGAACAATTAATTCAAAACGTTTTGGACGAAATTAACCGTTTGAACAATGAGTTGAAGGATTTGGAGCAATATAAAGATGAGTTTACTCCTGAAGAAATAGAGGAAACCAAAAAAAAAACATTAGAGCAACTTTCAGAAACACAGAAAATATTAGAAAAAATGAAGAAAGGAAATTTATCAGTAATGACAAAATATGAAGAATCTCAAAAAAAATTAAGGCAGGTCATTGCAGAAAATTATCATGTAAATGATTTAATTAATAGTTATTTAGCAAATGAAACTGAATTTTTAAGGGAAAAATTACAAAGCACAATTAGATTACATGCGCTTAAAAAAATTTCTGAGCCGGAATTTAATTCGCAAGTTGTGCAAATATTAGAAATGATATCAAAAAATAATAAATTGAATGATGAAGAACAAAAAATGTATGATAATTTAAAGAAAAAAAATTTGAATTCGTTGCAAGAAGATAAAGGATTTGATAAAAGTAAAATTGAAAAAAATATAAGTGGAAAATAATATTAAAATTTAATATTAATATTATTATTTATTTTTAAATTAAATTTAATATTCATGGCAAAATTTTATTTATATTTTTTTATTTATAATTTTATTTGTAATTTTATTTGTAATTTTATTTGTAATTTTAATATTTTTTTTTATTCATATAAAAATGGTAATTTTATATTATTTTTTGATAATTCAACTAATTTTTCAAAAATGAATTTTTTTAAATGATTATAATCAATGTAATTTTTAGTTAAAAATAATTTTTTTTTATCGAAAAAAATATTTTCTAAGAAATTTAAAGCATCATCGAATAATTTTTTTTCAATTAATTCTTTAAAAACATTTTTATAATTTTCATTATTTTTAATGATTAATTTTAAACCTAAATTAAAAACTAAAAAAAATTGTTTTTTTTCTTTAATAATTTTTGCTTTTTCAATCAAAACAAATCCTATTTGTTCTTTGAATTTAATAAAATTTTGGTTAATTACAAAATTAAAAAAAGAATAATTTTTTATTTTTTCTACTAAATAAATTAATGTGTAAATGTAATTATCATCATTTAATTTTATGTTATAAATTTTGTATAGATGAATTAAATATAAAAAAATTTCAAATAATTTTTCAATTTCTAATGAATTATTTTGAAATAGAAAAAATAAATTATTTTCATCGAAAAAAAAAATATTTTCTTTTTGTTTAAAAACAAAATTTTCATTATTTAAATAAATTTCGTTGTTTTTTTTTTTTTTTTGTTTTTGTTTTTTATCTAAAATTTTATGAAAAATTGAAAATAAATTTTGAAATTTAAAATTTTCTAATAAATTTTTTAATATTTTTATGCATAAATCATTTGAATTTTTTCTACGAATAATTAAAAAAAATAATTCAATTTCTTTTTGAATTAAAATTTTTTTATCGATTTTTTCATAATTTTTATTATAAAAATTATTTAAATTAAATTTTACTTTATAAAATTGATTATTAAATAAAATTAAATTTCCATAAATTTTTAAATTTTCATCAAATTCAGTTTTTATTATTTCTATTATAAAATTATTTTTATTTTTTAAATCTATAATATAAATTTTTTTATTAATATATAAATAAATTAAATTATTATTAAATTGAACTTGAACATTTTCAATATTTATTACTTCATTTTTTTCTGTTGGAATTTGAATTTCTTTGCCTAAATTCATTAATTCTAAATTATCTAATTTAAATACAACTAAATTTTTGATATTAATTTTTAATAAATATAAATTATTATAAATATTTTGTAAAAAAAATTTAGAAAAAAAAAGATTTTCATAAATATTTTTATTCATTATTTTTTGAAAACAATTTTTATTTTTAAAATTTATAAAAACAAAATTTTCTAATTTTTTTCTTAAAATTAACACAAAACATTTTAAATTAAAATAAAATTCTTCAATTAAAATTTTATTAAAATAAATTTTATAAAATTTTTCTTTTTTATTAATTCTCACATCAATTAAAGCAAAAAAATTTTTATTAATAATTAATAATAAAACTTTATCATCAAAATTTTCAATAAAAAATCCGCCTAAAAAATTTTTTGAATAATTATCAATAGAAATTAAAATATTAATTTTCTTATAAAAATCAATGTAAAAAGCTTTTTGATTTTCATCAATTAATAAACAAAATCTATTGTTAGAATCAATAGAAAAATAAATAAATTTATTAATATTATTAAAATTATAAGAATAAAGAATTTTTCCTTTTTTATTTGTAAAAATAATATTATTTTTTGTAAAAAAAGCAAATTTATTATTTTCTTTATTATATAAAAAATAATCAAATAAATTATTATTATTATTATTATTTTCTTTTGTTTTTTCATCAGAATCTGTTGATAAATTTGAAATTTTTTCTTTAATTGAAAATTTATTTTCATTTATATAATTAAAATCTTTATAAAAATTGTAAAGATGATAATTTAAAATAGAATCTTTAAGTAAAATTTTATTATCATTTTCCATAAATTTTTCAATAAAAATAAAAATATTTTTATTAATAAATAAAAATAAAAAATATTTAATTAATAATACGATTTTATCTATTTATAATATAAAAAACATATATAAAAATATTAATTTTATTTTAAAAATAAATTTTGAAGACAATAATTAAAACAAAAATTATTACAATCGCAATTAAAATTGTGTATTTTGATAGTAACATTTTAATTCTTGTTTCATAAGCTTTTTTTTTAAATTTTCCTGAATCATCTTTAATAATGTTACTTAAATCATTCATTGAATTTATTGTTCTGTCTCTGTCTATTATTAAATTAATATTTTCAGCCATTATTTGATGAACATCGCCTAATTCCCAATTTAATTTTTCTATTTCACTTTTTGGATTAGATTCAATATTATTTGATTTAGACATTAAAAATAAATAAAAAATTATTAAAAATTATAATAATAATAATAATTTTTAAACAAAAAAGAAAAGAAATTTTAATTTTTTAATTAAAAAAATTTTTTTTTAAATAAAATTTATTTAATTTTTTCCATTTAATAAAATAACAATGAAAGAAATTTCAAACAAAAACAACGAAAAAATGGGAGGTGAATTATTAGATAATTTGATGGGTCAAATTCTTTCAGATCAAATGGAAGAAAATGACCCAACTGAAATAATATCAAAAAATATTATAAATTCATCTCCAAATTCAATTCAAGATTTAATAAACACAGAAACTCCTTCAGAACATGTTCCATATTTAATATTTTTAATGCGAGCACCCCCGAGTTTTTTTAAAAAATATTGTGATAGAGAAACAATAAATCGTTTAAGAAATTTTGTTGGAATGAGTTTTTTTACTGGTTACAAAGATTTAATTATAAATTACGATATTAATGGCGAAAATAAATATGAACCAAATAATGAAAATTTTAATTATAATGAGAAAGAAAATGAAATTATTAAAAGAATTGAATTAACTGATCGAATAAAAAAAACAATTTTGAATATTTTTGAAGAAATTGAAGAAATTAGTGAAAAAATTATTTATCAAATTTTTGATGATTATAGTAAACAAAAATCAGAAAAATTAAAAGAATTAAATGAAGATTATTATTATAAAATGAATCAATTATATAAAAAAATAAAAGCAAATTCGAATAAATTTTTTTATTTTTTAGATTATGAAGATTTTTTATTATTGTTTTGTAAAATAATAAAATATTACACAAAATTAGATTTAAAAATTTCTTTTTCTGACTTACCAAACGCGTTTTTATTAAGCATTTTCGGCGACGATGAAAAATTGAGCGGTTTAGCTGAAATAAACGAATATGAATTGCAATTAAAATCATATGCAATAAAATTCGCTGAATTTAAAAACGAAAAAAAAAGAAATAAAAAAATTGATTTAAACGATGACATTAATAATATAAATTCAAATTCTCAAATTAATAATAATTTAATAGAAAAATCAAATGGCAATAATTATGTTATTAACAATCAATGGATTCCATTGAAATATGAAAATTTGGACTATAAAAATGTTTTACATTGGCCACCATACAAAAAATATACTATTAAAAAAGATGAGAAGTTTCAACGATATGATAAAGGAGATAATTTTCATGAATGTAATGTAAGTTTTGAAGGCGAAGAAATTTGTGAAGAATGTTCTAAATTTAGAAATATTGATAAATTAAGAATAATTTTTGGTGCTTTGGATAAAATTATTAAAATAAATAGTATGATTAAAGAAAATTTGCTTGTTTATGTTTTGTTTAAAAGAAATTATGTTGATTATGGAGAAAATTTGGAATTTAAAAATATTATGTTTGAAAGTTGGAATGTTTTTGATAATAAAAAAACAATGAAATTTATTTATATTATAAGAAATTATTTTGGTGAACCTTTGGCATATTATTTTTTATGGTTAACTGATTTTATTAAATGGCATTTATTTCCTAGTATTATAGGACTTATATTTTATGTGTTTTTGAAATTTAAAAACGATCACAGTGAATTTTTTTTAGTTTTGTTCAGTGCGATTTTATTAATTTGGGCCAGTGCGTTTTTGTATCAATGGAGACAAAAAGAGGTAATGTTTAATTATTTTTGGGGAAACGAAGGATATCATCAATTAGAACCTGACAGTGAAAAATTTAAACCGGAAGGTTATAAAGAATTAATATTAAATATAAAGATTCCTTATGTTCGAAAAAGAAATAAATACACAAAAGAAATTGTTTCATATTGTGTTTTAGTTGGAATGTTAAGTATTTCAATAATTTCATGTTTTATTTTTAATATATTAAAAAAAATATTATGTGACAAATATCCTCAAAAATCTACTATGATTGGATTTTGTATTGCAACATTAAGTACATTTCAAATGAAAATTACATATTACATTTATTTATATTTCGCAACGAAATTTAATGATTGGGAAAATCACCAAAAAAACAACGAAAAAATAAATTCACTATCAATAAAATTAATTTTATTTGATTTTGTTAATGATTATGTTTCATTATTTTACATCGCATTTTTAAAAAAACACAAAATTTTAATAAAACCCGTCGAAAAATGTTATGGATTTTCAGGGAGAGATTCATGTTTAGAAGAGATAGAAATCGTATTATATACATATTTTTTAATATTTTTAATGTTTGATTTTATGGAAATAGGGTGGCCTATATTTGATAGAGGTGTTCGTTTAGTAAGTCTAAAAAAATCTCTATCTCTCAAAAAGCAGAAATTAGACCTATCTCCTCAAAGTTTAGAACACCAAATGATATGTGATACATATAACGATTTGATATATGAATACAACGAAATGATATGCTATTTAGGATATGTGCTATTATTTGGTGTAGCTGCTCCTTTGACACCTTTTATTGTGTTAGTGTTTGCATATATAGAAAAATATTTTGATACATATAAAATATTTTTTTTGGTGAGAGTTGAGTTGGTTTCTATGAGCAAAGGATTAGAAATATATAATGTTATTATTCAAGCTTTTATATATGTGGGGTTGTTAACGAATTTGGCTGTTATTGTGTTTGGGGATAATTTGTTTTTGCCGGATAAAAATTTTGAGTATAAAATGACTTTATATGCCATGTGTGAAATTCCGTTGTTTATTATATGTATGGTTATGCAATGGAATATATATCCTACTTGGTTTAGATATATTCCTGAAGTGAAGGATTTGTATAATAAAAAATATTATTTGAGGAATAGTAAAAATTTGCCACATTTAATGTTGAATGATCAAAATTTGGAAGGTGAAATTTTGTTAAGTAAAGAATATTTAAAAAGTAAAAATGATTAATATTTTTTTTATTTAAATTTAATTATATAATAATTTAATTTTATGAAATAATATATTAGATTCAATTAATTAAATTTTTTAAGATTATTTTAAGAAAGTAAAATAAATATTTATTATAATTTGCTGATTTTATATTTTATTAATTATTTATTTAAATTAAAAATATATTTTATTTTATATTTTTTATAAAATAGAATAAATTTTCAAATAATTGATTGGGGATTGGGGATTGGGGA
>JAEEGK010030062.1_pt1 | contig 10792 bp, 6 predicted proteins | sample 8958771 | NCBI WGS metagenome assembly JAEEGK01 (sample SAMN16246547, study PRJNA631951) | gut metagenome | biome: gut microbiome; feature: rumen; material: SC-attached | host: Bos | place: Iran: Karaj | collected 2018-10 | reverse complement strand
GCACCTACTCATTTGATTGCCTTGGGTCTGTCAGTCATTTATGTCATCGTTCTTCGTGTGATTACGCCTGTGATGCATTGGTATGAAACCATTGAACGTCGTTTCCTCGAAAACATGAACAAACGCGAAACCTTAAAGTCGTTTGTGTTGCCTGAAGTGTTGCAGGAGAATTTCACTATGGAGAAGATAGCTTTGAGTCCAAAGAGCCAATATGTAGGCAAACGCATACGTGAGACCGACTTTCGCCCGACCTATGGGGCTAGTGTAGTGTGTGTTGACCGAGCTGATGAGATCATCGACCTGCCTCGCCGCGACTTCATATTGTATCCTGCCGATGAGGTGACTTTCATCGGTACCGAAGAGCAGCTTGCCAAGCTTAGGCCATTTGTCGAGGTGGAAGATGATGTGCTGATCAAGGAACGTCCTGAGAGCGATGTCGATATCCATAACTCAGTGGTGGGCCCGAACAGCCGTTATGCCGGTGTCTCCCTTCATGATTCCGACTTGCTCAATCGCTTCAATGTCATGGTAATTGCCGTTGAACGAGACAATGAATTCTTCCTTAATCCTCAAGCTTCATTCGTGTTCCAACATGGCGATATAGTTTGGTTTGTCTCTACCGAAACCAATGCCAAAGCCTTGATGCAATACGCCTACGGAACTGAACAACTGTTAACTGATAACTGATAGCCATGGAATCCTTACCCGCATTATTCTCCGACCTTGCCTTAATACTTGTTACGGCAGGTGTTACAACAGTGATTTTCAAATGGTTGAAGCAGCCTGTAGTACTGGGTTATATCATTGCCGGCTTCCTCATTGGCCCCAACTTCGAGTGGTTTCCCGTCATCAACGACCACACGAGTGTGGAGACGTGGAGCGAAATTGGTATGGTGTTCATGCTGTTCGGTATCGGCTTGGAATTCAGTTTCAAGAAACTGAAGAAGGTGGGAGGGACGGTCGGCATTACTGCTTTGACCGAGTTGGTGACGATGTGCTTAGTGGGTTTCCTGTTAGGTAAGGTGCTGGGTTGGTCGCAGATGGACTGCATCTTCCTCGGTGCCATGTTGTCGATTTCCTCGACGACGATTATCGCCAAGGCATTCGACGACATGAAGTTGCATCGCGAAAAATTCAGCGGCAATGTCATCGGTGAGTTGGTGGTGGAAGACCTGGAGGCTGTCTTGCTGATGGTCATCTTGTCCACCTTGGCGGTAAGTAAGACATTCGATGGTATGCAGTTGGTTACCAGTATGTTGAAACTGGGATTTTTCCTGTTGATATGGTTCATAGGTGGTATCTTCATTGTGCCGACCGTGTTGCGATGGTCTCGTAAGTTCATGTCGGAAGAGACCTTGACCGTATTTGCGGTGGGTTTGTGTTTCATGATGGTCGTCTTGGCCAATGTGGCTGGTTTCTCATCGGCCTTAGGCGCGTTCATCATGGGCTCCATCTTGGCCGAAACCCTTGAGGCTGAGATGATTCATAAGCTGACGACTCCCATCAAGAACCTGTTTGGTGCCATCTTCTTTGTCTCGGTCGGTATGTTGGTCGACCCGAAGATTTTGGTGGATTATTGGTGGCAGATTCTTGTGGTGACGGTGGTTTTGCTGCTCTTCAAGCCTTTGAGCAATGTCATCGGTCGGTTGTTGGCAGGTCTAGGACTTAAACAATCCATTCAAGGCGGTTTCTGTTTCTGCCAGATTGGTGAGTTTTCCTTCATCATTGCCTCGTTGGGTTTGAGCTATGGTGTCATCGACGAGTTCTTGTATCCCATCATCGTTTCGGTGTCCATCATCACGACTTTCATCACGCCTTACGCCATCAAGGCAGCGGTTCCGACCTATCGTTGGCTGAGTGGGCATTTCCCCGAGGGTTGGTTGAATCATTTGGAGAGCAACGACCGAGGCATCAAGGTGAAGAGCGGCAAGAAAGTGAATATGGCCAGTTTCATGGGACGACAGTTTAAGCATATCATCATCAATGTCGCCATTGTCATTGCGGTGCTGTTCATCTGCTTCTGGATTGGCTCCGAGGTCATGAAATATGTGCATGGCATTTGGGGTATCGCCATCAGTGCGGCCATTACTTTGGTGCTTGTTTCGCCTTTCTTGTGGGCTATCGGTTTCAGGCATACTTTGGTCAAGACCACGCACAAACTGATGGAGAACAGTCGATTCAACAAAACGCTGATTTTGAGTATCTTCATCTTGCGTTTCATTATTGTATGGGTGGTAGCTGCTGGTGTCATGCGACATTTCTTCAATGCGGCATTTTGGTCGCATTTGGGCGTTGGTGCTCCCTATTTCCATTTCATCAACATCGCCATGGCCTTTGGCTATACGATCATGCTTCGTGTCATGAGTCCCGCGATGAAGTTCTACAAACGCATCGAGGACAACTTCCAAGGCAACCTCAACAAGCGCCAGTCGACGCAGGTGTTTGCTATCCCCGAAATCTTGCAGGAGAACTGCCATTTGCAGAAGATGACCTTGAGTCCTGACAGTGTTTATTCTGGAAAACTGATCAGAGAGACTGATTTCCGCGACAATTATAATGTGAGTGTGGTCAGCGTGGAGCGCGGCAAACAGCTGTATGAGTTGCCTAGGTCTGACTTCCAGTTGTTTCCTTTCGATAAGATTACCTTTGTGGGACATGAAGATCACCTCAGGTTGATGGTGGGCAAGGTGGAAGTCTTCGACGATGCGCTCATCCAGGAGCATGAAGAGAGTGAGGTGGATTTGTACAATGTGCAGGTGCGTCCCAATAGTCCATATGTGGGCATTGCGCTCAAGGATTCGGGCTTGGCCGAGAATTTCGATGCCATGATTATCGCCATTGAACGTGATGGACATTTTATCTTGAATCCGTCGGCTCGAATTGCCTTCCAACCCGCTGATTTGGTGTGGTTTGTGGCACAAAAGGACAAGGCGGAGATATTGATGAATTATAATCCGGACACCATTTCTGACTAACAATAGTCAGGCGGCTGACACATTGTGACAGCCCTACAACTGCTAACTACTAACTGAACAACTGGTAACTCCTAACTAAAATGATAGTCTGTATTGCCGAAAAGCCAAGCGTCGCTCGCGACATTGCCAAGGTGCTGGGAGCCAACACTGCCCATGAGGGTTATATGGAGGGCAACGGTTACCAGGTGACTTGGACTTTCGGCCATTTATGCACTTTGAAGGAACCGCATGACTACACCGACCAATGGAAGGCTTGGGCCTTGAGTCGCTTGCCAATGATTCCGCAACGTTTTGGTATTAAATTGATTGTGGACAATGGTGTGGAGAAACAATTCAAAGTCATCGAATCCTTGTTTCAGAAGGCAGATGAAATCGTGAATTGTGGTGATGCTGGGCAGGAGGGTGAGCTTATCCAACGTTGGGTGATGCAGAAAGCTGCCGTGCATTGTCCCGTCAAGCGCCTTTGGATTTCCTCCTTGACCGAGGAATCCATCAAGGAAGGCTTCAAGACCTTGAAGGACCAGTCTGACTATCAATCACTTTATGAGGCGGGCCTTTCTCGCGCCATTGGCGACTGGCTGTTGGGCATGAACGCCACTCGGCTCTACACATTGAAATACGGTCAAAACAGGCAAGTCCTTTCTATCGGTCGTGTGCAGACGCCGACCTTGGCGCTGATTGTCAACCGTTACCACGAAATCACCAACTTTAAGCCTGAAGCTTATTGGGTGTTGTCAACCATTTATAGGGATACCACTTTTACCGCCACCAAAGGCAAATACGGTTCCGTTGAGGATGGTCAAAAGGACTTGCAAAGCATTGAAGGGAAAGAGTTTACTGTGACCGACATCTCCACCAAGAAAGGCACCGAAGCCCCGCCGAGGCTGTATGACTTGACCTCGTTGCAGGTGGAATGCAACAAAAAATACAACCTGTCCGCTGACCAGACTTTGCAAACCATTCAGAGCCTCTACGAGAAGAAATATACCACTTATCCGCGTGTTGATACCACCTATCTGAGTGATGACATCTATCCCAAGTGCCCCGACATTTTGGCGAAACTGACTAATTATGCTGAATACACTGCGCCTTTGGCAGGCAAGAAACTGCCCAAGAGCAAGAAGGTGTTTGACAACAGCAAGGTCACCGACCACCATGCCATCATCCCGACGGGTGTGGTGCCGACGGGTTTGAGTTTTGCCGAGCAGCAGGTCTATGATGAGGTCTGTCGCCATTTCATCGCCGTGTTTTATCCCGACTGCAAATTTGCCACCACGACGGTCATGGGCAAGGTGGAGGATGTGGAGTTCAAGACCTCGGGCAAGCAGATTTTAGAGCCAGGCTGGCGAGAGGTCATCAAGCCGGTGAAGCAGGAAGAAGAAAAGAAGGAAGGTGAGGATGAGGAGAAGACCTTGCCCATTTTTGTGAAGGGCGAGCACGGACCGCATCAGCCGCAGCTGGCAGAGAAGTGGACCTCGCCGCCGAAGCCATACACCGAAGCCACATTGCTGCGTGCCATGGAAACGGCGGGCAAGTTGGTCGATGATGAGACGTTGCGCGAGGTGATGAAGGAGAACGGCATCGGGCGGCCTTCCACACGGGCGGCCATCATCGAGACCTTGTTCAAACGCAACTACATCAGAAAGGTGCGCAAAAGCCTCGAGCCGACACCCACGGGAATTGAACTCATTGGCCTTATTCACGAAGACCTCTTGAAAAGTGCCGAGCTGACTGGTATTTGGGAGAAGAAACTCCGTGAGATAGAGCAGCACAAATATGAGGCGCGGCAGTTCTTGGATGAGCTGAAGCAGATGGTGACGGAGATTGTCACAACGGTGATGTTGGACAACAGCAACCGTCGTGTGGCGGCGGCTGTGGTGGAGGAGAAACCGAAGAAGGCTGCGCCAAAGAAAATGTCTGCGTCCAAGCCTAAGAAAGCCTCGGGAGGCATAGATTCCAGCCAACGCACGGCCCGACGCGGGAATGACATGCCTTCCGATCCTGACGCCATCATTGGCCAGCCATGTCCGCTATGCGGCAAAGGGCATATTATAAAAGGTAAAACCGCCTACGGCTGTTCCGAGTGGAGGAATGGCTGTGGGTGGAGGAAGGCGTTTTGAAATTTTCCTTGAGCATTTGGATTATTGAAACTATGTTGTATTTTTGCAGTTGTAAACACACACTATGGGCGTAACATACGATAACGAGAATCAAATGTTCGTGTTCGACTTCGAGCACGATGGAAAGGAAGATATTGTCAACTTGACAGGTGACGGCTACCAAGTGGAAGCTTTCGGCAAATGCTTCTATTATGGCTATGAGTTCTCTGACCAAGTGGATAGCAATGTGCGTAGTGCGTTCATCAAGTATGTGAAGTTTAATGACAACTTGCAGAACAGCCCCGAATTGACTCAGTTCATCAAAAAGGCTGTGGACAATCTTGACAAGAAGATTAACCTGTATGATTACAACTTGGTGGTGATGCCGGAGTCATCAAGCGAAGTTAATCGGTATATGCTTCGTTATATCTATCGTTTTGCGCAACCGACATTGAGGAAAATGGAACTGGTGAAGGCTTTGCCATCGAATATCTCCTTTGACATGGACGCCTATCAGGAACAATATCTTGATGATGTGCTGGAAGATGGTCGTCCGCGTTATACCGAAGCGCAGAAGGAAGAAGCCAAGCAATCCATCAATAAAATGCTTGACCTCATCCATCAGAAAGACTATTTCACTATAGCCAAGGATGTGAAGAAAAGCCGCTTTCGCCCTTATATGTTGGACTTTTTGAGGTTCGCTTCCGAAGTCGATGAAAAGCTTTGCGCTTCCATCCGCCAGCAAAATGTGTTGATTATTGATGATGTGACTACAAGCGGTTCTACCTTGAACGAGATTCTAAGGACGCTTCGTATCCTCAATGAGGACAACGAAATCACAATCTTCAGCCTTATCGGTAGAAGAGACCTGATGGCCGATGCTGTTTAGTCAAATTCCAGTGATTATTGATATGAAACGACAGTTGCTTATAGTAGGGTTGCTAGCCCTTATGCTCTCCGCCTGTACGCAGAAGCGCCACCATGATGTGGATTTCTATTATTGGAAATCGAAGTGCGAAATAGGGGAGACAGAACGCGAGTATTTTGGCCAGTTGGAGAGCAAACGTCTGTTTGTCCGCCTCTTCGATGTGGATGTCGAAAGCGGTAAGGCGGTAGTCGTGGGACCAATACAGGCTTTTTCGAAAAAACAACTGCCGAACGACAGCACCAAAGTGATACCAGTGGTGTTCATCACCCACCCGACATTCTTGGATTATGTGGGCGACTCGGCAGTCGATAGACTTGCAGCGAATGTCAACTCAACGATAGCGCATATCATGAACGCGGCTGATGTGGGCTACGATGAGATCCAAATCGACTGCGACTGGACGCAACGCACCAAAGAACCTTATTTCCGTTTCTTGAAGCAACTTGCCGACCAATCGGGTTGCAGCATTAGCTGCACACTGCGCTTGCACCAGATTCGTGACCGTCAGAAGACGGGTGTGCCGCCTGTCAGTAGGGGCAGCCTAATGTGCTATGCCACTTCAAGCCCGATGGAAGGTGACACCCACAACTCCATCCTTGACATGGAGCTGCTGAGAGCATATACAGCCAATATTAATGAATACCCGCTTGACTTTGATGTTGTTTTGCCTATCTACTCCTGGGGCATCGTGACCAACCATGTGGGCGAGGTGAAGCTCATCAACGGACTGACTGAGGCTGACTTGTCAACCTCCATGTTTGAGAAGAAGGATGAACACCTCTATTTGATCAAAGAGGACGGCTTCCTCCAAGGCATGTATGTCAACCGTGGCTTCACCGTGAAAATTGAAGACATCACGCCAGAGCTACTTGCCGAGGCGAAACAATACCTTGACCACCAGATTGATAGAGACTTCCCATGGGTGTATTTCCATCTGAGTCAAGGCTTTCTGACCCGATATAGTATGGACAATTTAAAATAAGTAGATGACAAATTCAGTTTACATAAAAGACTTGAGACTGTGTATAGCAGTTAGCTATCAGCAATCAGCATTCAGCAATCAGCCCAGTGCAACCAAGCTGATAGCTGATGGCTGACGGCTGATAGCTACACAAGTCCCAAAGTCAAAAACAATATAGTATAATTTTGAACAATTACTTAAAACCTTATGAATATGCGTAAAAGACTTCTGCTTGTTGCCCTTGTGCTTACGGCATTTTGGGGCAAGACCTTTGCTTGTGGAGGTTGGGATGATTTCGACCAGACCTATTACAACCTCTTCGCACAGGAAATCATGAAAGACCCGCGTTACCATCCTTTCCTGTTGACCTACGACAGCCGCTATTACCCTGGCGAAACGCTTCGCAATGGCAACATCGAGGAGTGGCAAAAGTACTTGGGGCTGAGCTATGAAGACACCTATTATCTGGTGTTCAAATCCACCCGTGACGACCTTCAGAAACTCACCAAAGGCAAGGCTGCTTCCGACAAAAAGCTGGCTTTTGCCACGCCTGATTTCGTGAAGAAACACAAACAGGCGCTGCTCTATCTGGCCTACACCAAATACCTCGAGCCTTACATGCGTATCATCCCCGATACTGAGAGTGAGGTCTACATGTGGTATTGGGATGAGCAATATGAGCACAACGCCGGTGACTTGGATTATGAAAAAGTGAAAACGGTGCTCACCAAGAGCTGGAATGCCGAAAGCGACAACGAACTCAAGTTGCGCTATGGCTATCAGCTGGTCAGGTTGGCGCATTACACAAGGCGCTTTAAAGAGGCTGTTCAACTTTTTGACCAGTATGTGAAGCCGTTGAACATGCGCACCGAGATGTATTACTACGCTTTGAGTCAGAAAGCGGGAGCTTTGCGTGGCATGGGCGAGACCGAGAAGGCCAACCGTGAGTTCATCCACGTGTTCACCAATTCCCTCGATTTGAAGACCGTGGCCTACAGCTCGATGACCTTTGGCTGGGAAACTGAAATCAACTTTGAGGATTTCGTGGCTGGTGCCGCCGACAACAATGAGCGCAACGACATCTATTTCATGATGGGCTATGGCGATTTCAACAATCCCGTCAACGAGATTGAGAAAATCATTGCCAACGATCCCAATGCCATCCAAGCCATGGTGCTGATGGTGCGCGCCATCAACAAGATTGAGCGCGAACTGTTGGGTGAGTATTACGATTATGATATGGTCTCCCAATCGCGTTACCCCTATTGGGATGAGGACAAGGAGGAGAACCTTCGTCCGTTCTTTAATCAAGCCATGAGGGTGTGCGATAGGCAATGTGAGCAGGCGAGCGACCATAACTTCTGGAACTTGGCTTCCTCGTATCTGCATTTCCTGAACAAGGATTTCGACATCGCCAGCAGCCAGTTGGGCAATGTGAAGTCGAACGACGCGCTTTATAAGACCATGGTGCGCAACCTGACCGCCTATATCGACATCTGCCGTCAGCCTAAGATCACTTCCGATGAGGAGCGCCGACTTTTTGCCGAATATCGCGATTTGTTTACTGCCACGAATGGCGTGTTGTATAATAATCAGTATGTTTTTAACGACTATTTTCTCGGAGGTAGGACCTTCGTCGATGAAGTGCTGACCAACCGTTATGCCTTGCAGGGTGAAAAGGCCAAGTCGTTTTTGGTGATGCATCATCTGACTGCTATCGAAGGCGCACCTAGTGACAAGCTTCTCGACCAGCTTCAGTCTTTCTTGGACAAGAAAAAGAAAACCCCGCTGGAAGAGTATCTTGCCGAGAAGGGGACAACTGGTTTGGACAATTACAACAATTACATTTCTTATGTAAAAGGTGTGTTGCGTCTAACCGAAGGCGACTTCAAGGCGGCCAAACCGTTGTTCGACAAACAAACCCGCCTTACGGAATCCAAGCGCATCTTTGGTCACAACATCAGGGTGTGGTACAGTGGCGAGGAAAATGTCATCATGCGCGATGACTATCTCTATGAGTTCCCTTGCATTCACGACAAGATGAATGAGGCCGAGGTAACCGATGCTTTGATGCAGTTGCAGAAAATCGGCGATAAGCATAATGGTGACGAATCGGCAAAAGCATACTATCTGATGGGAAACTTCTTCTATAATGTCAGCTTGACGGGTTATTACCGCCACTATCTCCGTTTCGACAAGAACAATGGTTTCAACTATGAGAAGTTTGGTTTTGATGCTGAATCTTATCAGAACACGGTGCAGTTGTCGAACACTTATTTGGATAAAGCCATGAAAGAGGCTTCAGACCCCGAACTGAAGGCCCACATTGCATTCGCACGAGCGAAGAATGCCCAACAGGATTTGGAAAGACAAGGATTTAGTGAAATCCAATCTGTTTCAGACCCTCATTATCGTGAGTTTGAAAAGTATGAGCAGACGGCTTACTTCAAGACGGTGCTTTCCAATTGCTTGTATTACAGGGCTTATTACACTACTTACGCCAGATAAAGTAAATGCTAAGGGCGTACGGGTCGGAACCTGTACGCCCTTAATCTATCCTAAGGGATGCTTTATTCGATTTCCAGCGTTTTCTTGCAAATCTCAATCTCGCCTGGGTCGCCGGTGTATTTGCCGAGGTCGTCGCTGAGCTTGACCACCTTCTTCCATGTGCGTTTCTCCGTAATCTTAGCTGCTGTGAGCTTCACCACGATGTTCATGGCCTTCACATTGTCGACATCGCAGGTGAGGTGGGTGCCGATGCCGAACGAGTCTTGCATGCGACCTGCTACGGCCTCGTGGATGGCAATGGCCTCGTCCACATTAAGACCGTTGCTGAAGATGATGGACTTCTGTGCCGGGTCGATGCCCAGTTCCTTGTATTTGTTGATGATTTCCTCCAAAGCCTCGTAGTTGTCGCCGCTGTCGACGCGAAGACCGTCAAACAGTTTGGCGTGCAGGGTGGTGAAGTTTTGGAAAAAGGCCTTTCGGGTGTAGGTGTCGTAGAGGAACACACCCAAGCTGCCGGCATACACCTCCTGCCAGTAGTCCATTGCGAGGTAGTTGGCCTCGTTATAGCCATAGAGCGAGCAAGTCTCGATGAATTGGTGGCTCATAGTGCCGATGGGGGTGAGGTCGTACTTCATAGCCAACAGCACGTTGGAGGTACCCACGAAACAGCTTTTGGTGAATTGCTTTTGTGCCTCTATGAAGCTGCGGATGACGAGGTCCTGATGCTCGAAGGAAAAACGACGGCGTGTGCCGAAGTCGCTGAACTTCACGCTATTTCCGATAAGGCGGATGCCTTTGGCGTATGACTTTTGGTATTCCTTCTCGGCATCGTAGTGTTCAAACTCGCCATTCATCTCGTGCATCATCTCGGAGACGGTGGCTAGGATGGGCATCTCCCAAAAAACGGTGCGCCACAGCAGGCCTGTCACTTGAATGTGCAGATGTCCTTCCTCGTCTTGGCTCACTTCGACTTCGGAGGGCCGCATGTGAAAGCCTTTCAGGAAGGTGAAGAACCACAGCGGGAAATAGTAGCATTTCCGCTTCATGAAACGCACTTCCTCGTCCGTGATTTTGATATTGCCGTAAAGGTCGAACTGCTCGCGCAACTTCTCTGCAAAGCCTTTGGGATAAACCGTGTTGTTTCGGTCTACAAAGGTGTATTGACCCATGGCGCGGGGAAACTTTTGGAGGTAAGCGTAGCACACGCTGAAGGTATAGAGGTCGTTGTCTAACAGGCTGTTGATGATTTGTCGCATGGTGTTTATTGTTGAATGTTGATTGTTTATTCGTTTAATTGTTGGGGTCTAAGCCGTAAGCTATA
>JAEEGK010030059.1_pt1 | contig 10793 bp, 7 predicted proteins | sample 8958771 | NCBI WGS metagenome assembly JAEEGK01 (sample SAMN16246547, study PRJNA631951) | gut metagenome | biome: gut microbiome; feature: rumen; material: SC-attached | host: Bos | place: Iran: Karaj | collected 2018-10 | reverse complement strand
TTCTTTTTTTTCTTTTTCTTTTTTTTCTTCCTCTTTTTTTTCTTTTTCTTTTTTTTCTATTTCTTTATTTTCTTCTTTTTTATTTTCTATTTCTTTATTTTCTATTTCTTTATTTTCTTCTTTTTTATTTTCTATTTCTTTATTTTCTATTTCTTTATTTTCTATTTCTTTATTTTCTTCTTCTTTATTTTCTATTTCTTTATTTTCTATTTCTTTATTTTCTTCTTTTTTATTTTCTTCTTCCTTCTTTTGTTCCACTTTCATTTCTTCAAAATTTATTTTTTCTTTTGCTTCAATATTTTCTTCTATTTTTTTTTCATCTTCTACTTTTTTTTCATTTTCTTCTTTCTTTTCTTCTTCTTTCTTATCATTTTCTTCTTTCTTTTCTTCTACTTTTTTTTCATTTTCTTCTTTTTTTTCTTCTACTTTTTTTTCATTTTCTTCTTTCTTTTCTTCCTTATTTTGAATAATATTCTCATTATTTATTAATTCATTTTTACTTTTATTTAAATTAGTATTTTTTTTTATAACCTCTCCTTTTTCCTTTTTAACATGAGCAGTAATTTTTGCAACAATTTCTCTACTAATAATTCTAGCATCATTAATATTATTTGAATTAATTTCCAAAGTTTTAATTAAATCAATAATTCTTTTGGTTTTTGAAATAACATTTAAAGTTTTAATTTTCCATCTATTATAAAATTTCATTAATATCATTAATTTATTTCTATTTTGATTTTTTTCATAACATTTAAAAATAATTTTCCCACTATTTTTCTTTAAATTTCCTTTCCAAAATTTAATTAATAAAAATGCATTTTGTCTTATAAAATTAACTTTTAAATAAATAATATTACAAATAACTCTCACAGCACAAATTTTTAATTTTTCTTCTTGTTGTTGTTGATCTTTAATATAATGTTTATTAGTTTCAATTAGCATTTGTTTAAGAAAAGAATTATTTTCTTCATTTCCTTCATCAACTAAACCATCAATATGTTTTTCAATATTTTCACTTAATGAAGAAGATAATGAAGAATAAATACTTTCTGAATCTTCATCATCTTTTGCTTGAATTTGATTAAATTCTATTTTTCCTCCTATTAATTTATTATTTATTTCATTATTTTCACTTTTTTCATTTAAATTTTCTTTTTTTATTTCTTCTTTATTTATTTCATTTAATAAATTATCTATTATGTTTTCTTTCTTTTGATTTTCATTATTTGATTCTTTTTCTAAATCACTTATTTTAATTGAACCAATATTTAATTTATTTGGTTCATTATTTTTTTTTATTGGAGATTCAATACTTGCTTTATTAGGAGTTTTTGTTAAGGTTGAAATAAGTTTTTTTTCTTTATTATCTTTTGGTAAAGGTGATTTATTTTTTTTATGTTCTGTTCTTAAAGATGCTCTTCTTACCAAAAAATTTGATTTTAATGTATTAAAATCATTTTCTTGTTTTTGTTCTTTTTTTTTCTTCTCTTCTTCTTCTTTTTTTTTCCTTTCTTCTTCTAATCTTTTTTGTTCTTCTTTCTTTTTTTCTTCATCATCATCACTTAAAGTTCCAATTGAATAAAAATCATCATCATCTGACATTATTAAAAAAATAAAAATATTGTTTAAATTTTATTTTAATAATTCATATATTATATTAAAATATTATATTTTAAAAATATGTTTATATTCATTTTTAAATCTCAAATAAAATCAACAATTATTTAGATTTTAAATCTTATTTTTTTTTTTTCAATTAAAGTTTGATAAATAATAATATTTGAGATATGAAATATTTTAAATTGTTTATAATATTAAAAAATAACAAAATTCCTTTTTCTTGAATAAATTGATATTATTTTAATAATATGTTTAATTATTATTCAATAGTTAAATTCTTTCAAAAAAATAATAAAAGAAATTTGATTTAATATTTCACTTAATTTTTGAAATTATTGGACTATAAATGAAAATTAGAATTATAAGAATGGAAATTAAAATAATGAAATAAATTTTATATATATAAATATAATAATTGTAAAAAAATGTTTAATAATTTAGTATTTGATGATTTATTTATTAATTAATTATTATTTTAAAAAATTTGATTTCAAGTAATTATTCAAAATAATTATTAGTTAAAGAATTATTTTATTAAAGAAAATAAAAAATTTTAAAATTAATCAAACACATTTTATTTCTTATCAATAAATTAATTTATTAAGTAAAGATTATAAAATATAATTTTATATAACAATATTTTTATATAAAAGAATATCATAAAGAATTTAAAAAAGATTATAATTCAATAAATGATGAGGAATTTAAAGAATTATTTTATAAAAATAAAAATTTATATTTTAGATATTATAAAATATATATTTTAATTTATTGATAAATATTTAAAAGAAAAACAAAAAATTAAAAAATAGAGATAATAACAAATTATTTATATATTTTCTTTAATACATTACATGTTATATTAATAAAGAAAAAATAAGTGATATTGAGTAATTTTATTTTCTTTAATTATTATTACTATTATTGAAAAATTAATTATTACTACATATAATTTTTAAAAATAAATGAATAAAATGAAATATTTTTGAGTGATGATGGGTTAATTATTTGAATTTTTTTAGAATATATTTCATTATGAAAATTCATTCTTTTTTAAATTTTCATTAATACGAGAATCATTACTAATTATTATACATTGTTTTGGAATATGATAAAACATTTTATTCATATCATTAACATTATTAGTATTAAAATTTGATAAATTTAAAAAAGTTAAAGAAGAACAATTACAGAACATATGATTCATATCTTTAACATTATTAGTTTTAAAATTAGATAAATTTAAAGAAGTTAAAGAAGAACAATTACAGAACATATGATTCATATCTTTTACATTATTAGTACTAAAATTAGATAAATTTAAAGAAGTTAAAGAAGAACAACCCCAAAACATATATCTCATATGAGTAACATTATTTGTATTAAAATTAGATAAATTTAAAAAAGTTAAAGAAGAGCAATCAGCAAACATATAACGCATATTATCAACATTAATAGTATTAAAATTAGATAAATCTAAAGAAGTTAAAGATGAACAATTAGTGAACATAAACATCATATCTTGAACATTAATAGTATTAAAATTAGTTAAATCTAAAGAAGTTAAAGAAGAACAATTAGAGAACATATGATTCATCTTAGTAACATTATTAGTATTAAAATTAGATAAATCTAAAGAAGTTAAAGAAAAACAATTATTGAATATATGATTCATCTTAGTAACATTATTAGTATTAAAATTAGATAAATTTAAAGAAGTTAAAGAAGAACAATTATTGAACATACCACTCATATCATTTAATAATTGTTTTGATATTATTTTAATCTTATATTCTCCTTTCTTATAAAATTTATATGTCCAACATATATTAATTTTTTTTCCATCTAAATATAATTCACAATATTTTTCCAAATCATTTCCAAAAAAGAAATCTATGAAGTTTGTGAAATAATTATTTAATATTTGTATTTCTTTACCTAAATTTTCATCTTTTATCTCAAATATACAATCAATTTCATTTTTATTAATACATTCAATAATATCTTTAATATATATTCCTACATTAGATTTTTCATTATAACCACCTTCATGAATACCAATAATTGGAAAATTTTCACTTAATAATAATATGATTGGAGAACCAGAAGAACCATTTTCAGTATTTACATTATGATAAATCTTATTTTTTTTAATTTGAATAAAATGACCAGAATCAATTTTCATTTCACCTCCTTTTGGATAATGTATTATTGAAATATCTTCATTTTCATAATTATTATTATTATAATTTTCAATTTCAAAAAAATCTTCAATTTTATCTTCTTCTAATATTTGAATACAAGTAAAATCATTTAATATAGATGTTTTACAAAATCTTTTTTCTGTTATTTCTAACTCTTTTCTAAAACCTTTATATACTAATTTTATTTTTTTACCTATTTGAATAGATTCTTTATTTAATATATGATTATTAGTAAAAAGAACTTTTATTGTTTTGTTTAAATATAATATTTTACAAAAAAATCCACTTCCATTTATTCCATTTCCTTCTTCATCTTTTGTTATTATTCTACATGTTGCTTTTTCTCCTTTTTCTTTTAATATTTTATATTTTTCATCATTAATTTTAACATCTAATTTATCTTTATCTATTAATCCTTCAAAATTAATATGCTCTTTTATTTCTTTTTCACAAAAATAACATTTATTAATATTTATTTCATCTTTAATACATTCATGTTGATAAATAAATTCAATTGAGTCATCTATGGATTTTGGATTAATATATTCATAAACTTTTTTAATCATTAATTTATCAATTCCCATTTCCTCTAATTTCTTATAGTCTTTATAGTAATTTGTATCATTTAATTGAAAATTAATAAAGTTTTCATTTTCTTTTTTCATTCTTTTATTTTTATTTAATTTTTTAGATACTAAATCGGAAAATTAAAAATAGATAAAATAATTTTAATATTAAAGAAAATTAATCAATTTAAATAATTAATTGATAATTTTACTATTAAATATCAATTTTAAATTAATAAATATGAAATAATTTCAATATATTTTTTATAATAATTCAAAATATATATATTATAATATTTAAATGATAAATAAAGAATTGAATTCAAAATAAATAAAAAACAGTAAAATAAAACATAATATAAAAAAAGATTTAAAAATATTTATTAAAGACAATGAAAAAAATTAACAAAATAATAAAATGTATTTTTAATTCTCCATTAAATTATTTAAATGATAAAGAAATTTATTTTTATTTTCAAATTGTTTTGAAACTTTTTAATTTGAAAATAATTGTTTTTCAATTTATATTAGTTTTTTAAGACTTAATAAAGTAATCCATATTTTTATTTTTTATTCTAAAAAATAACAAGATATATCAGAAAAATTTTTTGTTTTAAATTTATTATCAAAATTAGAATATTTTTCAGCAACAAAAAAATAATTTAAGAAATTTGTTAAAGAAATTTTATTATTTTATTTTAATTATTTCATTCATTAAATTAATTTTTTTATATTGAATTTTATTCTATATCCACTTCATTTAATCAATTATTTTTTCAACATTTTGAATTATTATATTTTCAATATTTCCTATTATTAAAGAAAATTCATTTATTAAATAAAAAAAAGTTTCAATTCCTTCTCTTTGAATATTTAAATATTCAATAATTTTTTTCCAAAATAAACATTGATTTAATCCTTTAATTTTTTGAATTTCTTTTTCAAAATCATTTATTTTAATTTCTTCTAAAATTTCTTTTGTATTTTTTATTGAATTTAAAACTCCATTAAATATATTTTCAGGTAAAATTTTTTTTAATTTTTCATCAATTTTTTCAGAAGAAGAAAATTCATTTTCTAATATTAATTTAAATTTATCTTTTATTTCTTCTGTCTCATTATTATTTTCAATGATATTTTTAATATGTTCTATAGAATTAAATATAGAACATAAAAAAGAAATAAAATTATCAAAACATTCAATTGCATTTTTAACTGTTTCTTCTTGTAAAAAATTATCAAATATTTTTTTTAATTCATTTGATAATTTTGATGCTTTAAATAAATTAGGAATAGAAATTGATTTAATATGTTCAATTATTTTTTTACTTTCCTTTGGATTATAATCTGTTATTTTTAAATATTCAGGATTATAATAAATATTATTCATAAAATATAAATTATGATTTGAGAAATATTTAAATTCAATTCCTTCAATATTATTATTACTATCAGTAAATTCATTGAGGATTTTATTTAAATCATCTAAATTAAAAAGTTTTTCTAGTGAATTTTTATTATTATTAATTGAAATAATTTGAAGAAAAATATCTTTAATATTATTTGAATTATTTGATATTTTTGTTAAAAGATTAGATAAAGACATAAGAATATCACTTTTAGATGAAAAATTTTGTTGAATAATAGTATTAATAATATTTTGTTTATCTACATTATTATTAATTTCTGCTACTTCAATTGCATAATCAGTATATAAATAAATGTAAATATTTGAATTTAATGATGAACTTTTAATAGAATAAGCTAAATCTATAATTTCAGAAATTAAATCTCTTTCAATTCCTAATTCTTTATTTTTTAAGGCAATTGAACTGTCAGAATGAATCATAAAATAAAAATTAGTTTTTAATGGAGATAAAGGGTTATTAAAATATTTTAAAAATGAAGAAAAGGAAAAATTATTGAGAAATAATCCAAAATCACATTTTGAATAATTTTCTATAATTTCAATATCATTTGTATTTAATTTTAATTGTTTTAATTTTTCTATAAATTTATTCATTTTTAAAATTGTAATCAATAATTTATAATTTATTATTTTAGAAATATTTTAATGTTATTCAATGAATTTTAAAAAAAGTTTTATATTATATAATCTTTATATTTATTAAAAAATAAGTTGTATAATAAGAAAATTTTACTTATTTAATTAATATTTTTTAAATTGTAATAAAAATAAAATTGTATATATAAAAAAAACTTATTTAACTTTGAAAATATCTTAATTAAATAATAAAAATATATTTTCTGTATTTTTCAAATTATTATTCATCAAAATTAACGAATAAATTTTTTATAATTATAGTTTTTATAATTTATATTTTAATTATTCCATTCAATAATTTATTTTTGATTATATTTTTTAAATAATGAAAATAAAAATTTACTATGAATTAAGCATATATATAACAGAAATAGAAGAACAAATTACTGTTAAAGATTTAATAAATAATTTTCTAAAATCAAAAAATTTAGATGAAAAAGATTTTATAGTATTAGATGATTCAAATAATGTAATTCCAGAAAATAAATTAATTCAAATAAATAATAAAGAAATTAATTTATATTTAGTTAATAAACTAAATAATATAGAAAAAGAAGATAAAGAATTGAATAATAGTATAGAAGATATAATAATGAAAGTAACTAATGCTAAAACAAAATTACAAAAAAATGAAAAAAAAAATAAATTATTATTACCTACAAATCAACTTTCTGAAATTGATGAAAATAACAATAACAACGAAAATGAGAATTTTATTCCAGATCAATTATCATTAGTTAGATTAAACGAAATGGGATTTAACATTAACATATCAAGAGAAGCATTAATAAGATATAGAAATGATATATTTGCTGCAATAAATTTTTTAACAAATGAAAATTAAAAAAAAAAATTTTTTTTTATTTTTAATATTTTATATAAAATCAAAATTCAAATAAAATTTCTATTTTTTATTTAATTTTTCATAAAACATTTTAAAGATTTAAAACCAAAAAATAAAGATATCAAAAAATAAAAAAAACTAAAAAAGAAATTAATTTCCTTCTTCCTAACAAACACTTTTAACTAAAGATCTATATTTCTGATGTTCTCTCTTCAAAATTCTCATAGTACTAATAAAAGATTTAGGTGACATTTTTCCTTCATCATTAGGATAATTTTTTAATCCAACTTGATAAATTAAATTATATTCTTCTTCAGGAATCTCAAAATCATATTTTTTCATAAGAGCATAAATTTCATCTTTAGTATATAAAACATCAAAATCTTCATCATGAACATCTCTAATATGACAAGGATGAGGATATAATAATTCATAAACATCAGGTTCATCACCATAATTTTTATTATCAGTAACACTTTTATATTCTTTTTTAACTAAATCACTTCTAATTGATGGAATACCATAAACACGATTAGGATCTCTTTCACTTGGTCTAAGTGATTTTAATCTACTTGCATAATGATAATCTCTTCCTAAATCAATATCAGGAGCAACTGATGTTTGATTTATAGTTGATGGATCACCATGAATACATCTTCCAGCATTCCAAGCATCACCTAAATTATTTTTTTTACCAAATGCATATGAATCTGTTAATGATGTTAATTTAGGATGAAGTGTACCAAAATATTTTGATCTTCCTAATATATCATCTGTTGAAACTCTGAAATCTTCAAGTCTTTTTAATACTAGTTTTGTTTTTGGATATGGATTATATAAATTGTCTGTTTGAAGACTTTTTTTTACTCCATCTAATTCTTTATCTACGAAATGACCAAATAAATGATTTTTAGGATCAAACATCCAACGATAATTTCTTGTTTGTTGTTCACCTGGATCTGTTACTCCATGTGTTTTATTATATAATTTCTTTACTTCAGGTGATTCTTCAAGTAAGGGTCCATTATAAATGCAATCTTTAGCACTAGCAATTCCAACTGTAGGAATACCAAAACGGAAATTTGTATCTTTTACTTCTTCAGGAAATTTATAATTTCTAACTATTGATCTTCCTAATGGTTCCCTTTTAGCAGAAGGATATTGTGATTCAGCTATTAAATTCATAAAATATTTATTTCCATTTAAATTACTTCCTTTTATACAATCTGGAACATGATCACTTCCTTTTGTTGGTACACCATGGACTAAATCTTCATAATCTTTAGGATCATCATATATTCCATAATGAACTTGTTTTATTCCTGGTATTAAATGACGAGTGTTACGATATTTTCTAATTGAATCAGGTGTCATTGAAGTTGAAAGAGGATATAAATCTGGACGAATTGATTGATCCAGACTTATACCTGATAATCCAGTTGTTACTCCACCCATTGGGATAAAGGGTGTTGAATCCCAGTATTTTCCTTCGTTTGACATTTTTTTTTATTTTTTTATTTTTAATGGGTTTATTTGTGGGAGTTATGCTTTAAAATTATTCTTTAATATTTATTTAATTTTTTTTTTTTTTTTAAAAAATATATTAAATATTTATTAATTGTATTCTATTATGAATATAAAAAATGAGTCAAGATGAAAGCAATATAAAAACTTTTAATATAATAACATTAGGGAGTTCAGAAGTTGGGAAAACTTGTATAATACGTAGATATATTGATAATGAATATATTTCTTCAACAATTTCAACAATTGGAATTGATTGTAAAGCAAAAATATTTACTATTAATTCAATAAAATATAAAATTATATATTATGATACAGCAGGACAAGAAAGATATGCATCAATTTCATCAAAATATATAAAAAGTGCTAATGGAGTAATTTTGGTCTATGATATAACAAATAAAAAAACATTTTCTAAAATTGAAGAATGGTCAAACATTTTGGAGAGAAATAATAAAAATTATTCTGCTGTTTTAGTTGGAAATAAGATGGATTTAGAATCTGAAAGACAAGTATCTACAAATGAAGGTTTAACCTTAGCAAATAAATTAAATATTGAATTCTTTGAAACTTCATGTTTAACAAATCAAAATATAGAAGAAATGATGAATAAAATATCTACCTTAACAATAAATAGATTTGACTCAAAACGAAACTCAAATTTATCTTTAAATAAAGTCAAAAAAAAAGATGGCAAAAACTGTTGTTAATCTCCAAAAAAAAAAAAAACATAAAAATTAAAAATATAAAAAATAAAATATAAATCAAATTTTTTTTTAATAAAAATTCATTTTATTATTATAAAAATCAAAAAAAAATCCCAAAATAACAAAAAAATAAAAAAAATAAAAAGATAAAAACCTAATGAAAAGTTTCTCCTTTAGGAGTTAAACAGAAAGGTCTAGCATTACCTCTAATATTAGCAACACTTTGAGGAATGAATCCCATATAATCAGGTATCCTAACATTAAAATTGAGTAAATGATTAGTTTTATTAATTGAAAAGTAAGGATCCTTAATTCTTTCTTGATAATATTCAAATCTATTAACAGGAATAAATCCACCATATCCAGGAATAAAAGCAGTAGTTGGTTTCGTAGTACCAAGTCCAATTTGATAATTACTACTATGAATCTTAGGTTGATTATGCCAAAAGAATTTTTCAAAAACATCATCACCATAAACACCATGATATTGATTTCCTTCTGTTCTATAATATGCAGTATGATATCTATGATAACGTGGTTTAAAATGATCATCAATTGTAGCTGGTTTAAATGATGTATTTTTCTTTGCTTCTTCAGTAACGTCATTATCATGATCATATGTAGTTTCCCATTGAGAAAATTGAGTCATTCTTGATGGTCCACGAGCTTCCATTTCACTATTTTTTTTTAATTTTAATTTTGAATAAAAATTAAATAAAATTTTATATTCTTACAATTTCGAACGAATATAAGGTTCATTTTTTCTTATTGTTTTATCACATATCATTTCTACACATGTTGGACTTTCACTATATTCATATTTTCCTATATCAATTTTTAATGTTTCATCTCTTGGTTTTGTATAGTTTTCCTCTCTAAGTGTTTTCAAATAGTCAGTCATGTAAATACTGTCGTATCTTAATTTATCATCAAAATAAGGAATTTTTCTCTTGTGGTAATTTCCAATGTCTGTGTAAGCATCTTTTACATAATAATCATCTACTCCTGGTTTTTTTGTTGGTACTTGACGGTCTCTATTTTAAAGTTATATATTTATTATTTTTTTTTTGAGTTACTTGTAAGATTTAAATCCCATATATTGAACATAATCTACTTTGTCACCTTCCATTTTTGAGAAGTTATTTTTTTATTTGGTTTATTTTTTTATATTTTTTTTTTATTTTTTTAATTTTTTTTTTATTTTTTTTTTTTTATTAATTTTTTATTTTTTTTATTAATTTTTTTATTTTATTAATATATTAT
>JAEEGK010030058.1_pt1 | contig 10793 bp, 8 predicted proteins | sample 8958771 | NCBI WGS metagenome assembly JAEEGK01 (sample SAMN16246547, study PRJNA631951) | gut metagenome | biome: gut microbiome; feature: rumen; material: SC-attached | host: Bos | place: Iran: Karaj | collected 2018-10 | reverse complement strand
GTATCGATGCCTATCAGATCATCACTTACAACTATGTACACTACGGTAATCTGTTCGCTTCAGGTGAGCTTTTTGATATGACAGAAACCAACAGATACACTCCGTTTGACATGACAAACCGCCTCCAGTTCCAGATAAAGCTCACAGATCTGGATGACGGTAACTACTGCATAAAGGAGCTGTTTGTTAACAGGGAATATGGCAGTGCCTACGACATCTGGCTCAAGATGGGCGCTGTACCCCTTGATCCAAGCGATGTTGAGATCATAAAGGGCTACTGCGTTCCCGGAATGCACAAGGAATACAGACTGATTGAAAGCGGAGTATATGAATATTCTCCGGTTCTGGATCCTCTAGAAATCCGATTCGCTGAAATTAAAAGAATTAAGTAAAATAATCCCCTGTTCACAACTGAACAGGGGACTTTTAAGTTATTTGTGGAGGCTTGCGCCGTTTGAAGCGATCACTTCTTTATACCAATATGCAGAATCCTTAAGAGTTCTCTCAAGAGTCTCATAATCTACATAAATAAGGCCAAATCTCATTTTATAACCGTGGCACCACTCAAAGTTATCCATGATTGACCAGTGTTGGTATCCGATGACCTTGATTCCATCATCGACAGCTCTTTCAAGCTCTAAGAGATATCTGTGGATGAAGTCGATCCTCTGGGCGTCATGAACGCCGCCATCAAGGGCTTTCCAGTCCATACCGGCCATACCGTTTTCTGTGATCAGGATCGGCTTGTGGTATCTCTCATAGAAAAACTTAGGTGCATAATACAGGACTCTTGGTGTTACACTCCAGCCCATCATTGTGTGTGCGCTGCCCTGATATTCATACGGGCCGTATTTAGCCGGATCTACCGGGTATTTTATTGTTCCCTCATATACGTTGAAGCCATAGAAATCCAGTGGCTGAGCAATCTCATCCCACTCTTCCTGTGAGAGCTTCGGAAGCATGTCTCCGAATGCTTCTTCTGATCCTTCCGCGTAACGGCCAAGGAAGATCGGATCTGCCCACCACGCATTTCCCATGAGGAAGCCGTACGGATCAATGGCAAAAGACATTTTTCTGCACTTTTCTACTTCTTCAGGAGTATCATCCTTGGGAACCCACACATTTCCTGTTGGAGCCATGCCGATCTTTGCCTCTAGCTTACTGTTTTTCCTGATGGCTGAAACTGCCTTTCCATGAGACTTAAAGACATTTACGGAAATATTCAGCATAGTCTGAATGTCATTTGTCTCAAAGGGCGCCATTGCGCCAATCTGATGGCCAAGTCCGATGAACATCTGATACTCATTGAAGGTCATCCAGTATTTAACCCTGTCTCCAAGGCATTTTACCACTGCTTCTACATACTCTCCGAACCAGTCGGCTATTTCAGGGTTCTTCCAACCACCTTTCTCATAAAGAGCCATTGGAAGATTCCAATGGAAAAGTGTTACCATGGGCTCGATTCCGGCATTGATGAGCTCGTCTACCAGATCAGAATAGAATTGCATTCCCTTTTCGTTCACCTTTCCGGTTCCCTCGGGCATAACCCTCGGCCAACTGATCGAGAATCTGTAGCTCTTTAAGCCAATCTGCTTCATAAGAGCAACATCTTCTTTCATGTGATGATAGTGATCGCAGGAAACATCAGCATTCTCTCCAAACTCAATACGTCCCTCTTCGTGACCGAAATGGTCCCAGATTCCGAGCCCCTTTCCGTCATCCAGATATGCTCCTTCAACCTGGTGTGCTGCAGAAGCAGCTCCCCATAAAAAATCTTTTGAAAAACTCATTCTTTCACCTCTTCATTTCTTAATTTTATTAAGCTCCTGCTCACAAGCAGCAAGGAGCGCCTCCGGTATATTCAATGCTTTCACAAACCCAAGCAGTGCATTAACTGTTATGGGAGATCCCTCATCAAATCTGGGGCTCTCTGTAATAGGCCGTAAATACTTGATAAACACAGCTTTGGCCTCGCTGTCTGTAAAAATATCGCAGATTGTATCCTCGAAGGAAAAACCCTTAGGATCAAGCTCTGTTTCTTCCATCTTTTCCATTGTCTCCGGGTTTAGACCCTCAAACCAGTTGATCGCGGTATCTGACTGCGTTTTCTTCTCACAAATATAGGAAGGATCAGACTCTTTTACCGAATTGATAAGTATCCGGTCACTAAGCTCATCGCTATAGGCAACTATCTCGTTCTCTCCGGGTTTTATTGTCACATTCTCAAACACTGTCATAGCGGATGTCACAGGCTTGTTTCCTATAACCTCGCCATTTACCTTTAGAGTAAGCTCTTTAACATTGGAAATTACTGTTATATCTGTCTTATCACCGGGCCTGTTAACATATCTCCTTCCGGCTATATAAATGAACTTCTCCTGGGACCAGCGGGCCTTGTACAGATAATAGGCATCCTTCCTGATCTGCCTGTCTATGGTTACAAGACCTTTTTGATTCTTGCCCTTTTCACCGCCCTCTGCTCTCCCGGCGCTTCCAAAATCAAACATGTTCCATACGTATGCACCAGCCATAAAATCACGGCTTTCAACAGCATTTATGGCGTTCTCGGAAAATAACAGCTGATATTCTTCACTGTAATCATTGGCTTTAGGTTCTGTGCTATGGAATCTTGGGTTTGTATCGACGCCATATTCCGTCAGTATGAGTGGCTTATCCGGATTGGCAGCATGAACACTGTCAAGCCTTGGCTGCAGATCATCTGTTTTGCCGTAGTACCATCCATAATACAGGTTGTATCCCAGAATATCCGTTGATTTATGGATAGGTGAATCATCTTCTGTTGTATATTCATTGGCCTGGGCTATCAGACGTGTACTGTCCAGTTCCTTGGCCTTTTTGCTCAGTCTGTCCACAAGATCAAAGGTGTATTTGTTCTTAGAAACCATACAAACTTCATTTTGAACGCCGTAGCAGTATACGCTTGTGTGGTTTCTCACCTGATCAATAAGAAGCTCCAGGTGCTTCATTGCGTTTTCATCAGCCTCTGCTTTTTGAGGAACAGAGCTTATAACCGGTATCTCCGCCCATACAAGAAGTCCGGCTTCATCGCACAGCTCATACCATCTGTCGCAGTGCTGATAATGAGAGCATCTCACGGAATTGGCCCCCATTTCCAGGATGAGCGACAGGTCTGTCTGCAGCTCTTTTTCCGTAATAGCATTCCCCTGGCCGCCGAAATCCTGATGTCTGGCAACCCCGTGGAGTTTGTAGGGTCTGCCGTTTAGCAAAAGACCTTTTTCAGGAGAATACTCAACAGTCCTGAAGCCTGTAGCAATCCTGCGCGAATCGCACAGCCTGCCTCCCCGGTCATAAAGCTCAAAAATAACATCATAAAGAAATGGACCGTTGACTCCGTCCCACAGGTTCACTTTAGGAATTCTTGTTGACAATTTTGCATAGCTGTCTGATATTATTCCGGCGGCTGAGGCCACTTCCTCGCCGTTTGCCCTGTCAATCACCTTAAGTTCACAGTTAGCTTCCCCTGCATAGCCGTTTTCTCTTTTAACAAAAATATCTGCTGAAAGCTCGCCATCTTCTCCGGCGACTGCGGGAGTTACGTATATTCCGTCAAGGCCCTTGCCAACTTCCTCAAAGTGAAGATCATCATCCATAATAATATTCACATCCCGGTAAATTCCGCCGTAGAAAGAAAAATCGGCCATAGCGGGATAAACAGTGTTATCCACTGCGTTACTGACCTCTATACGGATGATATTGATGCCTTCTGACAAGAACTTAGTCATATCAACTCTGAACAGTGAAAAACCGCATCTGAGCTCATGGCAGAGTTTGTCATTGATAAAAACTCTGCTGGATAAAGACGCTGCTCCCACCTCGAGATAAATCGTGCGTTTAAGGTCCTCGCCCTTTATCTCGATGTTCCGCTTATAAGTCGTAATTCCGCGGAACATTTTGGAGCCATCCTGACCGTCAACAGCGTTGTAACAATGCGGAATTGTAACTGATTCCTGTGAATCTCCGCCCCTGGAAAATGTCCAGTTATCATTAATCTTATATATGTTTCTCACATTATCCTCCGGACAAAATATAATATCTTAATGATAATTTTATCCCACAAGCATCTCACATGCCTATGACAAATCTTTTTATCTCATCGAACATTTCTTAATATATTCAGGATTTATCCGAACGCAAAAACAGTGCCACTGTGGCCAGAACAGGCCAAGTGACACTGTAGAAGGTTTTTTTCTCTAATGTCTAAAGGGATCTTTGAAAGATCCTGATCCTGTGAATACAGAACTCTGCACTCGATAGTCAGTAATATTTACCTTTTCTTTCATCTAAACCTCCTTAAATAGTGCCAGCCATCTTCTTGCCAAACTCTTTAGCTGCTTCGATTTTTCCATCTATGTTGAGCATATGCGCATAGAAATATTCCTCGCATACTGATATTCCTTTAGCTTTAAGTATCTTCTTAAGTGCAAGGACCGTTCTTTTTGACCAGTTCGAGGTCGTAAACAATACAACCTTTGATGCCATGGCAGGATCTAGGTTATCAGCATATTCTCTTAGTTCCGGAGCCATGATATTGGCATATGGGGCACCACCCAGGAAAAGAATATCTGCTTTATCCTTAAGGCTTGGCTCATCAGCAATGCTTACAGCCTTTACGCCGATTCCATCAGCTATAGCCTCTGCGATTCTTCTGGTATTTCCAAACTTAGTCTTAGAACAGTATCTGACAGCAATATCCATAATAAAAAACCTCACTGAAATTATATATTTTATGCAATATAATTGTATCACATCATTCTTTAATTTCAAGAGGTCTCTTTTATCACAACCGCCTTCTTTTGCGTCTTTTTCAATCGCGTCAACACCGGATGTTCGGTCTTGTATAATTCAGATAAGTTATACGTGACTATAAACTTTGTTTATAAGGCGAAAAAAAGCCCGGAGAATAAAGCTTCTCCGGGACTCTCTATGAATTCTCATTTCTCATTTAATACTGCCGACAATCAGACTGGTTGCTTCCTTTTTCTGACTATGCATTTATCAAAGATATAAGTCAATATCAGTTTGTGATTATACCAAGGATTGTAGTATGATATATTTCCATATGCAATCGATAAATCGAAATTTTTAGAGGCAAATTATATTGTGGTATGAATTTCCGATTTTGTAGAGATGATGATAATCCTAATTTGTATGGTTAGGGGGAACTCAATGAAAAAATATATAGCATTTCTTCGTGGTATAAATATTAGCGGTAAAAACAAAATTAGAATGTCTGATTTGAAGTTGGAATTTGAAAATGCAGGGTTTACGCAGGTGTCAACATATTTGAATAGTGGCAATGTTACATTTTTATCTGATGACAAAAATCTTAAGAATAGAATTGAAGATATGATTATAAATAGATTTGAACTTCGAATTCCAGTATATGTAGTTGAAGCAGATGTGTTAAATGATATTTTGTCTAATGCACCTGAATGGTGGGGGTCAAATAGTAAAGAAAAATATGATAATTTAATTTTTATTCTTTCAGATGATACACCTGAGCAAATATATGAGATGGTAGGACCACCTTCCGATGAACTTGAAAAAGTGCAAAAGTATAAGAATGTTATATTTTGGACTTTTGATAGACAGCAATATCAAAAATGTAATTGGTGGAAAAAAACTGCAACTAATGAAATTGCAGATAGATTAACAATTAGAACAGCAAATACAGTAAAGAAGGTTTGCAAATAAAATTCGAAGTTAATCGACAAATTCAGATTTGTAGAGCGATTAAATTTCAGTATGATGTGCGATGACAAAGCGCGGGTCGGAATTTTCCAAATATGCCTTAACAAGGAGTTTTTGTTTTATGAGGGCATTTTTTTCCATATCACAGATCTTGGGTTGATCTGCATGTAAGCTTATATAAAAGTGTGGTTGTTCATCATCCAAAGGAGGGTAAAAAATGAATTTTGATAGTTTTAAGTGGATAAGAAAACCTGCAGAATTCGCAATTAAATCAGATCGGATAGCAATAACTACAGAGCCTCATACAGATCTGTGGCAGAGAACGTACTATCATTTTAGAAATGACAATGCACCGGTATTACAGATGGAAACAGATGATAAATTCTTCTCCTTTATAGTAAAGACAGATTTTACTGATAGTCATCATCGTTTTGATCAGTGCGGAATTGTTATGTATCTTGATTCAGAGAATTGGCTCAAGGCTTCTGTTGAGTATGAAAATGAGAATTTCCAACATCTTGGATCTGTTGTTACAAACCATGGTTACTCTGATTGGGCGACTACGGCTATACCTGCCGATGTAAAGCAGATGTGGTACAGATTTAGCAGACGAGAAGATGATTACTGCATCGAGTGTTCCTACGATGGAAAAGAGTTTTCGCAGATGAGAGTCTGCCATATGTGGGAGGGCGCAGGGAAAATCAGTTTCGGAATTTATGCCTGCAGTCCCGAAGACTCGAGCTTTAAAGCAATCTTTACCTATATGAATATTACCGAATGTGCGTGGAAGCCACATGATGGCCAACAACCGGATTTACTCTAATTATTATGTTCTTGACTTCCCCATGCTTTCAGACTAATCTAAAATTAGATTTTAGATTAGTCGAAGGAGGTCGGCTATGGCATATATCGAAAGAGCAATTTCAGATATAGTAAAAAGGAGAGTGCAATCCAGCAAATGTTTGCTTATTACAGGAGCAAGGCAGGTGGGAAAGTCTACTCTTATTAAACATGATTTTTCCAATTATAACAGAGTATCATTTGATGACAAAATGACCAGATTGCAAGCTAAGGAAGAACCTAAGCTTTTCTTTTTAAATAATCCCAAACCACTATTCATTGATGAAGTTCAAAAAGAGAACAGTATTTTAGAAGATGTAAAGTCTGTAGTTGATGAGTCAGATGAGAGGGGACAGTTTATTTTTTCCGGGTCTCAAAAGTTAGAGCTGATGAATGGGATGAGCGAATCATTAGCTGGAAGGGTTTCTGTATTGGAACTTTCCGGACTTTCCTTAAGAGAAATACACAACATCAGATTCAACAGACATTTTGTGCCAACTACAGAGTATGTTGCGGAGCGAGAAAAAGAGCTGAAGAATTATGATGATATTTGGGATCTGATCCATAAAGGTTCTTATCCCGAGTTATATGATATAGATAGAGAGTGGCAGGATTTTTATTCCTCTTATGTTGATACTTATTTAGAACGGGACATAAATGAACTTATTGCAGAAGATAGTATAACTTTTCTTAAGTTTTTAACAGCAGTTGCTGCCAGAACCGGCGAGATGCTCAATTATGCCAATATAGCTGGTGATGTTGGGGTATCAGAGCCAACAATTAAAAAATGGATATCTATTCTGGAAAGAACTGGAATTGTTTATCTACTCCAACCATATAGTGCCAGTGAATTATCCAGAGCAATCAAGACACCAAAGATTTATTTCAGGGATACAGGGCTGGCATGTTATCTGACTCGCTGGCTGACTGCTGATGCACTAAAAAATAGTGCTGTTGCAGGAAACATGTTTGAGACCTATGTTGTATCAGAAATAAAAAAATCATATTCAAATGAAGGAATTGACTATCGATTCTGCATTTTCTACTATCGTGGAAAAGATAAAAGTAGTTTTGGTGAAAATGAAATTGATCTAATAATCGAGGAAAATGGAATGCTTTATCCTGTTGAGATAAAAATGACGGGTAATCCCAAAGCATCTATGGGGAGTACAAACCCCGTTCTGGATAAGATTTCTGATAAGAAAAGAGGACTCGGAGTGATATTATGCCTGATTGATAAAAAGACTTATCTGCGAGAGAACCTTGTAGCACTTCCTCTGAGATATGTCTAAATAGGTCATGAAATGATGCTGGAGGACCACGTTGTCTTTTTTGATGAAATTATATTAAATCAGTGATAAACAGACCTAAATCGGTGTGATTTGAGTCTGTTTTCTTTTGCTATGATAACGGAAATGCAAAAGCCGCGAACAAAAGGAAGCTGAGAATCAACGTTTGTTTGAGCTAAAACAGGAAAAGAGAAAAGCATAAAGGACATTGAATTTCATTAACTGGAAAAGAAAGGAAAAGTATGAGTAAAATTCATGAAGATAAGGCGGTAGAATATTATTCGCATAATTTCAACTGTTCGCAGGCAGTGTTTACAACTTATGCTACAGAGCATGGAATAGATGAGAAATTGGCACTGAGGATAGCCACTAATTTCGGAGGCGGAGCAAGAAAGGGTGAAATGTGTGGTGCTGTATCCGGAGCGTTAATGGTGCTGGGGCTGTTGTATGGACATTCGGAAAGCACTGACGTGGATACCAAGGCAAGGTCATACAGGATGGCTGAAGAGTATATGAACAGATTCATTGAAAGGAACGGCAGTGTTGTATGTAGAGAGCTGCTAGGGTATGATCTTTCCAAACCTCATGAACGCGAAGAGATTGTCAAGAAAAATCTATTTAGAACCCTTTGTCCTGAAATGATCAGAAGTGCTGTCAGTATATTGGATGAGTTAATCGAGGATAAACACATTTAAAAATCAGTGTAAAAAGACTCCAAATAAGTGCAAGGAGTCTTTTTTATTTTGCAAAGTGTATAGTTACTAAACAGTATAGCAGCTATACAGAAGGAGGAAAAAATGAATAGCAAAATAGATTTTATCAATGGTGAAACAAATAAGTCACTTATCAAGATGTTTGCTCCACTTATGGTGGGGATGATCATGCTAATAATCTATAACATGGTGGATGGGTTATGGGTCGGAAACCTGCTTGGAGAGCAGGGTATGTCGGCGCTCACCGCTGGAACAGCGATTGTTTTGTTTTTAAATTCCATTTCAATGGGTGTTGGTAACGGTATTTCCGTTATGATAGCTAATCTTGTAGGAGCAGATGACAGGAAACATATTCCAGGGGCAGTAGCGACCGTTATCGCAATATCTACCATTTTTTCAGTTGTACTTCTCATCTTAGGCGAGATACTTGTTGATCCGATACTGGCTCTTATGGGAACACCGGAAATTATTTTCTATGATGCTGCAACATATTTAAAAATCTATTTGTTGGGAAATGCAGCGTTATTTATTTACATGGTGTTTACATCAATCTTTAGAGCATTTGGGGATCCAATGTTTCAGATGAAAGGTATGATGCTCACAGCAGTGTTTAATGCAGTTGCTGATCCTTTTGCAATAAAAGGTTATGGATTAGCCGGTGCAGCAATTGTCACAGTGGCTTCTGAAGTTCTATGCCTGGTTTACGCCATTATTTATCACAAAAAGAAAAAGATGTTTTCTATGGATTTTAAAAAGATCAATATGAATGATGCCATAACCATGGTCCGTTTATCTGTGCCAACTACAGTACAGTCAATCATGCCGCCGCTTAGTTCTGCTTTTATGATTTCTTTCATCTCTTCATTTGGAATGAACACTATAGCAGGCTTTGGAGTCGCCAGAAATCTTGAACTTATAATGTTTATGCCTACTACAGGAATGTGTATGGCAGTAACATCCATTGTGGGACAATGTGTTGGAGCAAAAAGGCATGACAGGGCGATGGATTATTTGAAATCAAGCATGATCATAGGAGGCTCTCTCATTGCAATTACAAGCGTGCTAGTGATTCTTTTTTCAGGTCAGCTCACAGCAGTTTTTGGACAGGGGGCTGAAGTCGCACAGGTAGTATCAAGGTTCTTTTCAATAATCAGTATTGGCTATGTTCTGTACATGCTCACAAGTTGTATGCAGGGATATATTACGGGAATTGGTAAGCCGGGAATGGCGATGGTTCTTTTGGTTCTTTATTACATTGTGTTTAGAATTCCAACTGCCTATATTTTTAAACAGCTCTTTGGCTTAAATGGAGTATGGCTTGCGTTTCTGATAAGCCATATTTTATCTGTAGTAGTGGCTTTTGTAATGGTATCTTATTTACAAAAGACATATTCAGCTGAGTATCGTATTTGTCACAAATTAGGAGCGTGAGCTATGAACAGCTACAAGGAACTTGCCTGGTTAATGGAGAAAATCATCCATAAATCAGTGTAAAAAGCAAAATAATCAGTGTAATCCATGTTTTCTTTTCTCCAAAGGGTATAGTTACTATACAGTTTATGTTTTACACATTTGGAGGATATTGAATGAAAACCTTGTATTTCAGCTCAACTGGAAATTGCTTGTATGTGGCCAAGTGCTTGGGAGGAGAGTGTTTATCTATTCCCAAGCTGATCAAACAGGGAACCTATGAGATAAAAGATGATGTTGTGGGTATAGTATTTCCGGTTTACGGGCTTTGTATACCACCATATATTGAGGAGTTTTTGCAGAAACTGAAGGTGGAGTGCAACTATCTCTTCGCCATAGCAACTTACGGATGTTTTGCCGGATCTGTTTGCAACGAGGTAAACAAGATCACTCTGGCAAATGGAAGAAAGTTCGACTATATTAATTCAGTTTTAATGGGCGAGAACTGCATTACTTTTGCTGACATGAAAAAACAGGAAGGCGATAGCAAAAAGCAGCAGGACGCAATTGACCAGATTGTGGGCGATATAGTTGAAAAGAAAAAGTATGTAAAGAGGAATTCGTTTTTAAGCAAACTTATTACAAGTAGTCATAAGAAAAAGTATGAGTTTCCTATAGGAATTGGTATTACAGAAGAAGTTACCGTGAACGATGCGTGTACGGGATGTGGCACATGTTCAAGACTTTGTCCAATGGGAAATATACATATTGAAAATGGTCGTCCACTCTTTTCAAAGAGTTGTATAAG